>ULTX01050823.1_pt1 | contig 62709 bp, 50 predicted proteins | sample 1958041 | NCBI WGS metagenome assembly ULTX01 (sample SAMEA4835747, study PRJEB28245) | human gut metagenome | biome: gut microbiome; material: fecal sample | place: Denmark | collected 2008
ATTCCCGCCCAACCACCCCTATTATACACCAAAATTATTGGTTTGTCAAGTAGTTTTGGAAAAGTTTTTTGTAAATATACTGTGAAGTTTAAATTATAATGTTATGCCTGTACATCTCCTAAAACAAATACATCTCCCGTATTAGTGGTAGCAAAAATTCGATATTCCTCTGCACTTGGAACTTCATCCCAACTTAATTCAGAACCTGTAATAGAAATATTTTGAGGAGTATTTAGTTGTGGTAATTCTTTTATATAACATCTACTACGAAGTGGATCGACGCTGTAATTACTCGTATTTATAAAAACCCTAAATGAGAAGCTATAATTTGAAATTGATTTTCTTTCAACTATTCTTTGAGCAACCCGAATCTGTTTTGCCAAACCGGATTCGCTATATTGAACATCAGACGTTTTTTCAAGATAATCAGATTTAACAACTGTTCCATTAACAGAAACCTGTCCAATTAGAGTCTTTTCAAGTCCTTTTGTAACATAAATTCCATCTTTCCAAATAGCGTTGTCATTCCAAAGCAATGGAGTCTCAACGCATACACTTTGCTTATCGACTACGGGAATTCCGTTTTCGTCCGTGTCTTGAACCACTTCCATTTGTGTTTCACACGGCTTATAATCAAGCCAAATTAAACGATCTGGTTGGTTAATATAAAACGGTCCATCTGAACACATCCCTGAAAGATCTTTACCGTCACTGCTTATAAACGAAAACGTTTGTTTTGCTTGAATCATTGGATTTTTAAGAGGCTCTGCTTCGTCATAAGAATTGTAAGGACCGGCAATATTCAAATATGTATCTTTATTATAAGTTCCATCATTATTTTTTACTTCCGCATATTTAAAATTAGCAACATTAATCCTATCTCCAGTTGGCGCAACTATACTCTTTTTCCAAACAGAAGTGTTGTGGTATTTCTCTGAATCCTGCCAAGTATTAGATAAAATTCCGTTTTCATCAATAACCTTCAAATAAGAGCCATTTTTAATTTTAAGCTTATTAGCGTCGTTTGAAAGATTCACAAATCCGTCGTTTCCAACTTCTTCAAGCACCTTCGGAATCGAAATCGAGACAATGGCATTCGAATTATCATCTCTGGCAATCGAAAAAATATCTCCATTATAGTCTTCGGAAAACATAAATTCGCCTTCGATAATAATTTCATTTGCATTTGTTTGAATTGTTCCAGTCCTCATATTTGAGTTGATTGCATAACTCTTGAACGATTTGCTATAATCAATCGAATTTTGCCCATTTATCTTTAGCGTCCCGTTATTAATTGTTGCTACGGTTTCATAAGCCCCATCTCCATTATTCTTTTGATAAAACCCGCTTTCTTTATCGTAATAATATGCCGTATTTTCTGTCGGCGGTTCGTCTCCGGAAAGATATTCATCTGCATTTGGAGCAAGAATCGTATTGATAAGTCTCGATCTCACCTTCATTGAAAGCGTGTCACAATCAAATTCGGCCTCAATTAAATCTCTCTGCTCGGCAACTTCTGTAAAATCAGAATAAATAACATAATCAATTTCAACGATTTTGCCCGTATTTGTCTGCAAAACAAGAGACAGAATATAATACTTTTGCGGATCGAGCCCGTAAAATGTCGCGGTTATTTCTCCGTCATATTGCTCATCTGTTTTTTCAAGAATAGTTCTTTTAGCAGAATCATATAAGATCCATTGATAACTCTTCCACTGAATATAACTGTCTTGGTTGTACGTCGAAGTAACTGTAAAATTTCGAGTTACTATTATATTAACAGATCTATCTGATTCAATTACGTTTCCAGAAATTGTTGATACGATCTCGGGGTTTTTGTAAATCGAAAACGGATTATAGTCGCTATCTTTGTAAAAGCTTTTAATCTGATAACGAGTTTTGTCAATTTCTGGATTAAATCCGGTATTTCCGGTATAAGTAATATAATTATAATCTTTGTTGAAATAATTAATGTTAAACCAAGTTGGCTTAGCCGTGGTCGTTACTTCTTTAAAGATCATATTTGTATTAATGTTGATAGAAGGTCTGATATAAATAATCCCAGTATCTGAATCAGGGGTCGACTGTTTATTGTAAAAGATTATTCCGGCATAATCGTGAATATTAAACGGAATGTATTTCACAGAAATTGTTAAGTCTGATGGAATAGCAGAGCTTGAAGTATATATAATATAGTTGTTTCCAACTTCAAACGCACAATCTTTTGTTATGTCGACACCGTTATTGTTGGTAACAGAAAGTATCGAAGAAATTGTATTATTTTTTGTATAAAATATACGTGAATTGTTTCCTATATCTTCAATATCTTGGCCGCCAAAAGTGTTTGTCGTTTCCTCCGCTGTATTGAAAATCCTAACCGGTTTTTCTTCAACGAATTTAAATGGAGTCTTGTTAATTTCCCCAACCTGTGTTGTGGTATTTATCTCATAATTTTTGCCGTCTCGACGACAGTAAACGATTTTGTTAGAAAGAGTTCCCCAGTTTGAAGCATCGCTTGTTCTGTTCCAAACAACGGTTACCTGATAAAAAGACACATTGACATTTTGAGAAAACCACGTCAAAAAATCAGCAGAAACCTCCTGATCTGTTTTTAATGTAATTGTTTCTGTGTTATTTATAAATTCTGTGCCAGTTAAATATACCAAACTTTCTTTCGAATTTGATTTTGATGTATATAATATACCATTCGTTGTTGTTCTAATTTTTACCCATTCTGAAACGACACCGTTGTTTTTGGTCGTAAAAAAGTTCAAGACCTGCTCTCCGGTAAATCCCTCCACGGAAGTATCTTGTTTAAACGTATACGTCCCGGCCGGAAGCATATATGTTCCGGAGGAAGCCTTGTTGCTATTTGAAATTTCTTTAGTAGAAAAATGCGGCTCAAAAATTCCGTTATATGGAGAACCATAATAAATTCCGGCATATTGAACTTTCGGATCTTGGATATTATTGAAGATAATCCTCTCCGACCCAGTTAGCGCAAACGAACTATATCCATCTCCTTTTAGAGGATAAAATACTCCGCCCGGATCACTATCCACTAAATAAACCTGTTCCCAATATGATTGTTCGGATTTTGCTGCAGATGTTTTCCACGTCATCTTCCCATTGAATTCTCCGCTGTCGTAAATAAATTCAACCATATCTGTCGCGCCGAGGTTCGAGGGATTGTTCCCGTTTTTAAAAATCTGAAAACCATTTGCGTTTTCCGAAACAATTTGTCCGTCCGCAAAAGCATTTCCTTCTGCCGTAGACGGGTAAATGTATCCATACGTTGAATCATAACCCGTAATCAACGAACGTGTCATCGCAAACGTTGTTGGAACAGCTCCGTTCCAGCTTGTCACGGGGTCGGTTTTCTGGTTGGTTGGATCATATCCGCCCAATTCGCTAATTTGAATCGGTTGAATAAACTTGTCGAGTAGCACCAAATTGTCTACAACTTTATCATCGCTATCAATTAATGCGGTCTGAATTCTTTTTTCATTAGATCCAATTACCGTTCCACTGGCAACGGTCATATCGTAATATTTTTCAGCGTTTGGTGGAAAAACAGAATCATCTGTTGTCGCACTTACATTATTTCCTTTTTTTACTTCTTGGTACAGTGTGATTTTCCACGTATATGTCTGACCTTCAACCAGTCCGGGAATTGAATTTGCAGACATTTGATTTCGAGAAACTGTTGAATTTTCCGTAGTGTCGATTGTTTCAACATAAAACGGAATTTCAAGATAACTTCCGTTTAATCCGGAGTTGATGTTTTTCAAATTTGGGAGCAGGGATTGGAAGTTAGTCGTAACATACGGTCTTAAATCTGAAAGATATGTTACATTATTTTTAATAGGACCTTGTTCTCTACTGGTTGGCGGAAAAATTAAGCTGTTGTTGCTGTCATATATTTCAATCGAATATCCCGTTACAATCGTATTGGAGGTATCGACCTTGCATTCAAAAATTATTGGCAAATCTGCCGAGTTTTTACTAATATCAAAAGTCCCATTAAAAGGACTACAATCTGTCGGTTTATAAATTGCCATACTTTATTAAAACCCCCTTTAATAATATTTTTAAAGTATACGGGCGGGCGGAGGCTTTCTCTAACCCGCCCGCACACCTATTTTTAAATCAAAATAAAATCATCTTCCGGATTCGTCTCTTCTTTTACATCTTCGACGACCGGATCTTCTTCTTTAATTTCTTCTGCGATTTCCGCAACCGGCTCTTCGACCACCTCAACAACGACCTCAGCCGGTTCATAAACCTTTTTCTTACGAGCGCGCTTCGCAGATTCCTCTGACTCGCGACGAGTTTTCTCCTCTGCTTCTTTTGCTTCGCGTTCTGCCGCTTCTGCGAGGGCTTTAGCCTCTTCTGCCTCACGGCGCTTTTTCTCTTCGAAGAGACGATAAATTCTCTTCAAATCACAACTTCTGCAAGCCATAATTATTTTTCTCCTTTTTATTGTTATTCAGAAATTTCCAAACCAATTGTTCCATCCGTAGAAATAGCACCTTCATTTTGACCAGTAATAAACGGAATCAATTTATAGGAACTAAATCTCTCACTGTTAAACATTTCAATAAGACTGCTCGGAACGGATGGATCACTAAAGCTCAAACTCAAAATAGCATTTTTGTTTCTTGCCCCAAGGTACACTATGCTTGTATCGCTTCCAACGTTAAATGTTACAGTATTCGATGCAGTAGCTGTCAACATACCAGAACTTCCAAAATTACTGCAACAATACAAATACCCACTTGCAGAACTAATACTTGTTTCAAAAGTACCGGTAACAAGATTATCTGTCGGAAGAGGTTTGACATTAGTATCAACGTTGAAGAACTGTTCCGCACAAGTAAAAATATCGGTCGTCAATATTGAATTACTTTCTAATTCTCCCCAAAGTTCTCCCATCGTATTATTTGAATTAGTAGTTGGTTGAGAATATGGAATAATTATAGTTATTGTTCCTTGAGGACTTGTGAAGTTTGTATTTAATACGTCTGCGAGAGTTGTGTTTTGTAACGAGATAATATCAGAAAACATCTGTGTATCATCGTGATCAAAAATCCATCCATCCGAGAACACGGGGTTGCTAATAAACGAAGCGCTTCCACCAAGACTGCTAACATCAAGATCGTAAACTCCCCAGTGCCACGTATCGTTGTAACTCAGTGTTGAATTTTCAATAAAAGTATTAAGAAACATTTGACTAATTGTACCAGCTCCGACCGAAAAGATCTCACGTAGTTCATCGTCTGACCAAAACCACTGTTCGTTATCCGCCCAGCATCCCCAACCATAATAATCTGTTGCTTCTTTTGGCTCTCCGTTTGGGTTTTCTTCTGCAGTAAATCCCATTGCCTCGGCTGTATCTTTTGGTAAATATCCAAAATGAACGAGAGATTGAGAGCCTGAAAAAGAAATTTCAGGAGGGTTTATAAGATTTAATGATACATACGCAAAAGTTTCGTGATTTGGGGCGGGAAGGATCGCTAATCCAGCAACGTAACACAAATTATAATTATCAGATCCTCTTACATACACTCCAGCCTGTTCAAAACTACAATCCTTATGAAAAGCTGAAGTGGGAATCGACGTAAAACTATAATCATCAAATATTATCGAATAAGAACCAGTGTCAACCCAATCTGAAGATTCCGGAGCTTTCAAAAGATAAACATTTGCACTTGATTTCGTTCCAATAACAGTTGGATCAAGCTTGAATGTCGGTCTTTTCCCTTTAGTTCCAGAAAAATCGGTTACACCATAAGCACTTGGGTTTGAAACTTTTAAATTATACTGAAAAGTGCTTTGCACTGTAATTGTCGTAGAACTTAATTCAGATCTTTTTATAAACTGCGGACTTGTTAAAAGGCGTTCACCTTCACAATAAACATGAACGTCAACGAGCGGACTTTCATAAGCAGTGTCTTTGCTATAAAACTTTCTATTGTTGCTCAAATATCCATAAAGAGTTCTGTGCAAAAAGCCGTCGCTGCCCTTCATTAACATTTCTTTCACTTGCTTTCCATTAACATAATACATTTACAAGTACCTCTATTATTCAAGAATCAGATAAGCTGTATTCGCATCAGTTCCAATTTGAGACGTTGATGTTATAATTTGATATTTAAGTAAATTGGACGGAAGTTCGGATTTTTCTACATAATCTGGAAGAGTAATATTCCCACCAGATTGTGTATGGGTTGTTCCGTTGACAGTTATTTTGGTCGTTAAACCGTCTGCTCCTTTTGGCCCATACATAAACGTATGATTATGACCATATATCGTTTGTGCGGCAGAATCATAAGAAGAAACCTTAAACAACATATATCCATAAGTATTTTCTCTATCTGTTATTTGACATTGAAGCAACCCAATATCTCCAGCTTGCCCAGAAAAACTTGTTGTACTACCCCAGTAATCATCTTTGTTTTGCAGTTCCAAAAAATATTGTAGTGTCCCAGATCTAATTCCGGTCTGTAAAATACTATAACTTGTTCCAGTCGGACCTTTTGCTCCGGCTGGTCCAGTGTCTCCTTTATCACCCTTCGGTCCCTGCGGGCCAGTTGGCCCTGTATTTCCCATACGATCAATTCGTTCCTGAAGATCGACATCCAAATCACCATATCCGATTACGTCAGTGATTGCATATTCCGTATTGGTCGCAGGAGAAGCAGGAATATCACTATTTGCCAAATATGTGATATTTGAAAGATTTTCAGAAGAGGAAGGTGTTCCGATTTTCGCATAATCAGGAAGCGTAATGTTTCCGCCAGACTGTGTATATGTCGTTCCGTTAACCGTGACTTTAGTTGTCAATCCGGGAGCACCTGTCGGTCCAACCGGACCAGTATCACCTTTCGGCCCCTGAGAACCAGCAGCCCCTGCGGCTCCAGTTTCTCCTTTATCTCCTTGGGGTCCAGTTGGGCCAACAGCTCCGGTTTCTCCTTTGTCTCCCTTCGGTCCTTGAGGACCCGTAGCGCCAATTGCTCCTGTTGGTCCTGTTGGTCCAGTGTTTCTCATATGATCGATCTGTTCCTGAAGGTTTGCATCTAAGTCTCCGTAACCAATCAGGTCTGTGATCGCATATTCAACACCTTGTTCCGGAGTCGCTGGAATTGCGGATTCTGCCGTATATTGAATTTTAGAAAGGCTTTCGGAAGAATCTGCCGTTCCAACTGTCGCTCCTAAGAAAGGAAGCTCATTAATATTTTTTATGCCATCGCCTACTTTTTGGCGTGAATAAGTATGTGTGCCATCTGGATCATAGATACTGAACCTCCCACGACTAAAGTCGCGAGGTTCTCGGTGACAGCGGTCTATTGACCACTCATTTCCCGAGCTATCCCCGTAGTTCCTACGGTTCTTATATATTTTATACTATTAACAATTTAACAATCTCAACCCTTCGATCAAGATGTTCTTTGCGGCATTTATGTCTCTATCATGATTGGTTCCACATTCTGGACAAATCCACTCACGAATATTAAGATTCTTCGTTTCCGAATTTTTATAGCCGCAACAACTACAAGTCTGACTCGATGGGAAAAACTTATCAATCACAGAAATCTGTCTTCCGTACCAATTAGCTTTATATTCCAATTGTCTACGGAATTCTGACCACGATACATCATTGATGGCTCTTGCGAGTTTATGGTTTTTAACCATATTACTCACTTGTAAATCTTCCATACAAATAATATCGTTCTCTCGGATTAACCGTGTTGATAATTTTCTCAAAAAGTCTCGGCGTTGATTAGTAATCTTTTCATATTGTCTTGCAACCTTTATTCTTGCCTTCTCGTGACGATTGCTCTTGCTTGGTTTTCGCGCAAGCTCTCGTTGGAGTTTAGCAAGCTTTTCTAAAGATTTGCTCAAATATTTCGGATTAGCAACCTTGTTGCCGTTACTTGTAATTAGAAAATCTTTTAATCCTAAATCGATTCCAATAACCAAGCCCGTGTTCGGTAATCTATCAACAAAAACATCAGTACAACATAATGAACAAAAATACTTACCACTTGGATCTTGTGAAATAGTTGCGTTCAAAATTTTTCCTTGCGGAATTTGTTTATCACGAAACTTCACTAAACCAAGTTTTGGTAATTGAATGTGCTTTGGGGAAAATTTAATATTACAATTTGTTCTATAAGATTTGTGATTGCCTCGTTTCGACTTAAACTTCGGGAATCCAAAATGAGATGGGTTTCTAAAAAAGTTTTTGTACGAAGCATCTAAATCCCTTAGAGCATTTTGAAGGGCACACTTGTCTGGTTCTTTTAACCATTCCAATTTTTGTTTAAGAACTGTTAAATCTCTTGAACATTCGATGTTGTTTATTGACGCGCCAGATTCTTTGTATAACTTAATTCTCTTATCAAGATAATAATTATAAACAAATCTAACACACCCAAATGTTTTTGCTAACAATAATCTTTGTTGTTGATTAGGATAGATACGAAATTTATACGCTCTTTCCATATCTTTATCTCCCTAAAAATAAATATATAATAAGCAACCGGTAATCTGATTGTTAGGGCAATCAGAAAGGTTAATTACTCCCTGTCCCGGTTAGTTATTTTTAATCGAGTGTAACAAAAATTGTTAACACTATAAAACACATAAGAACCAATAGGCCTTAGTCGTTTAGAGGTATCGTTCATATGAGTTCGCTACTCTCATACATCCTTGTCCGCCGTATTGTTTAGCGGTAGGTATCCTATACTTTCATATAGGCACAGACTATATCTTCTCCATGCGGATTTCTCCGTTTAGGTTTACCCACTTCGGAGCGCTTGCTCCTACTCCCCTCAAGAGGGATAGTCGTTGGGGTTTCCCTTTCGGGCTTACCTGCTGGTTGTCCATTTTTGTAAAAAGCGTTTAGGATTTAACCTTGCGCCATCTATTTGATTTTTTCTACTTTCGTGACCATCACACCTATTCCATTTAAGGAATTATGTTGTGGTTCAAATAGCTTTAGGAATTTCCAGCATTTCAAGTAATATTGGACGCCATAAGCGCCACTACACACAAGTTTCCCTATGTGCTAACTATTCTCACTCGTCGCAGACTCTCGACTTTAGTCGTGAGTCTGCCGAGTTTGTTTAATCACCTCGCCTTTTTTTGGAATAAACGGATTTGCTGCATCTCCAGCCGTTTTCCAATTCGCCTCCGTGTCGTGCTTCAGCACAACCCGTGTTTTTAATGTTTTTTCAGTTGCCATTTTAAAATTTTCTCCTTTCGAAAATTATCAATTCCAAATTTTTGGAGAACTGGACGAATCATCGTTCCAGATCCGCCCACAAAAGGAGGGGCTTTTTGTGCCCCTCCAAATTATGAAATACCAGTTTTATTTACTTGATTAAATAGGATCGGTAGAGTTTCCGCAGTCGAACACGAGAGTAACCGTGTCGTCCCAATCGATGTTCGGCGTCGTTGTTGCTGTTCCGGTAATTTTCAAACCAGAACCGGCTGTTGCCGATACCTTCGTAACCGTACCGGTTTTATCGACACCGGGATGAGCCGCAGTATATGCAGTAAGTTTTGTATCGATCAGACCGTTAATAGCAGCATCGGACTTCTGCGTTGCCGCAATTGTAATCTTCTTGTTCGTCTTGTCAGGAGTAATTGTAACATTAGAACCAGCGACAAATTCGACAACATCGTTATCTCCAAATGTAACATCTGTCGCACCAGATTTAGCTTTAATCTTTTGGTTTGTATCAGTATAAGACTTAATATATCCCCAGCCAGAAACAGTAGCGTCGGTTACATTCGTAGCGCCTTCTGCAATACCGTTAAGTTTTACCTTGTCTGCCGCAGACATAAGACCGTGCGCCGTTGTGGTAGCGTCGGAAACCGTCTTCTTTGTGGCAGTAATTTTGCCGTTCGCAGCCTGCGAAACACTATCGATAAACGAAAGCGTTGTTCCGCTTGCCGTAGGAGCAGCCGTTTCAAGGCTTGTCGATGTTACGGCAAGAGTGTTTCCAGATTTTGTAAGATTTGTAATAACGCCTCTATTCGCAGTCCCGGAAAGCGTATTAATATATTCAGAAAGATTTACATCAGTATTGCCGATCTTTTCATATGCCGGCGTTGTAAGGGTGGTGTTCCAAATATACTCGTCATAACTGTCATTTGTATCGCTATGAGTGTGCGCGACAATATAAATAACACCCTTCGTACCGGTTGTAGGCAGTTTATCAAAACTATCATATTTTTGAACATCGAACTGCGTAACACCGCTAATGGCATTATCGATAGCTGTCTTAACAGCACCAGAAGTGATATAGTTTCCGGAATTCTTCGTAACAGTTGTGTCAAGCGCTTTGTTTTCAACGCTTCCGAGACCAACGTCCGATTTTGTAACCGTAACGTTCGCAGACAGCGCGTGACCGTTAACGGTCGTCGTTTTATCTACTTTATTACCAAGAGCCTCATCATTTGCCGTCTTGAATGTATTAAATTCCGACTTCGGGAGAGCAGCGTTTGCTGTTGCTTTCGCTGCGTCGGCAGTCGTTTGAGCTGCGGCAGCCGCTGCCTTCGCGCCGTAAACAGTGTTTTTTGTAGCGTCGTCGGTTGATTCGCCGAGAACTGCTGCGGCCGCACCTTTAACATCAAAAGCATCTACGTCCTTTGTTGCTGCAGTTCCAAGCCCACTAATATACTCATGAGAAATTTTGTGATCTGCGCCAATCTTATCTTCCTTAGTTGTGGCATACTCATCATAAGCCGCAACCTTAGTATCTGTAATCCCAGAAGCAAGAACTGCTTCTTCATATGGGGAAAAATTAAGTTCGAAAGCAATCTTTTGTCCACTCTTGCTAATAACAAGACGAGTCTCATTATCTGCTTCTTCGAGTGTGATATCACCCTTAAGTCCATTAAGGGTTTTAACAACACTGTCCGCACCAATTAAACCCTTACGCGCTTCATCAATAATAGCTTGTGGAGTAGCGGCTTTAGCCCAACCGTAAACATCTGCCGCAAGAGCACTTGACCACGGAAGTTCGCTAAATTTCTTTGTCCCGTCACCAACTTTGAACATAATTGCAGGCGGCGTGGTTTGCTCAACTGACGAACCAGTCGGAATAACCGTAACCGCCATTTCTCCCTTTTTAAGAACAGGGTTATTTTTGGTCCAATTCGTAAATTCATCATAACGAAGTTGGATTTTTGTTTTTAAAACTTTTTCTGCCATATTTCCTCCATTATTATTTCCAATAATTGTGTTATTTGTACTTTAGCATTAATATTTCTGCCATATTTATTTCTCCAAGCCACGGAAGTTTTACCATCCGTGGCTATGGAACGTTTGTTTTAATAATTGTTTAACAATTATGCTTTGCCGCCATCCAGAATAAATTCGTCGCCTTCAGCAACAAACAGTTTCTGAACATTAACGGCTTTAATGCCAATTACTCCATTATTGGATTCGATAGAAGTGTTATCGACCTTTACGAGACCGAGCACTTCTGCGGTGGCAGCAGGAATATCTCCAGCGTGAAGAGCAGAATCCCAGCTCGTAACCTTTTCAGCAGTAATACCATCAAGGACCGCCTTATTGGTGTGCTCATGAGCCTTACCTTCAAGGGCGGTAATCTTACTGTTCATTTCAGTTACTTCTGCCGGGTGAGCCTGAATCCAGTCAGAAACCTCTTTCAGGGTGTCATATGCTTCTGGAGCCCCGTTAACAATCTTCGCGACTTCTTCAGAAGCGATTTCTCTAACGGTCTTATTTGCTCTACCGTCTTCACCTTTATCGGTTCCAACCAGCTTTGTGACATCGGCTTTAACGCCAGCATATCCATCGGGAGTAGCCGCCGCAACCTTATCATCAACGTATTTGTAAATACCGGTAGCAGCAGTTTCGCCATCTGCCTTAGCACCGATTTCGGTTCTGATTTCGCCAACTGAAGTTTCGAGAGCACCAACTCTGGTAGTCAACGCAGTAAGATCTGCGACAACGTCACCGGTAGATGTCTGCGCGGCAAGCTTCTGAAGTGTTGCGCCGTCTCCGCCAGCAACAGTAATAATATAACCGGTCACAGAACCATCTTCTGCAACAACAGCAATAAACTGACCGGGGTAAGACAGGACGCCTTTTGCATAGGCAAGAGCAGCATCGTAGCTTTCAAACACTGCATTTTTATCAAGAGGCAGCGGGTTAGTTCTGTTAATCGAAACGCCAACGTCCCAAAGAGCGCCGGCAGCTTTCATCTCAAAAAATTCTTGTCTTGTCATATATTTTTACCTCCATTACCAATTATCAAAATTACGATACAACGATCTTGTAGGTGTTTGCGCCACTGTCTGCAGAAGCAGAGTTGACATACCAAACATCATAAGCAATGGCGGTAAATCCATTAGCACCCTCAACCTGAACTTCGGTCTTGCCCATCGTGCAAGGAGCACCGTTAACATTGTTAGAGCACTTCACAGAAGTCTTCTTGCCCTTCGGGATCGCGAAGAACATCTGCTGCATTCCGTTCGTGTCAATCGTTGCAGGGAAAGAACCATTGCGGGCGGTCAGAGCACGAATCTGTGCAGATGTAAGAGCGGCAACATCAAGCACGCCAGCAGCGTTCTTGTAGCCATAGAACCAGTTACGGTAACCGGTAACAGCGCCAGAAGTAGCGACAGCAGTTGTTCCAGCTTTAATCTGCGCAGCCGGGTAATTATTACCAAGGTTGGTCTTCGGAATATTACCATCACTATAAGAAGCTTTTGCTGTCAGCTTATAATTGGTAGTCTCTTCGACGGTAAACGCATCGAAAGATCCGGTCGCCGAAGTCTTCGTCACATCATTTGTGTCCTTGATTTCCCAAGCGGTAACGGTAACTCCAGTGTCTGTCGGAGGATAAGCATAAGCCTTCTTATCAAATGTAGCGGTATAAGCAGGAGTAAACGTTGTGCCAACTTCTTTTGCACCAGCGCCAGTCAGAGTAATTGCACAGGTAGGAGCCGGTTTCGTAGGATTCAGTTCTTCCGTGGTAAAGTTCTCCAGGAAAGAGTTCAGGTTCTTACCTTTGCCGGGAATTGTAATAGTACCAGTCTGAGACTTCTTGACGTTACCGATCTGCGTCCAGTTACCAGCACCAATGAAGTCCTTCGAGAGAATAATGTTTTCAGAGCTGACGTTCCCGTCCATTGCACCCCAGTTTGCACCGTCATAAACATATCCCATAAAGGAATAGGTTTGGGGAGTAGTTCCCAGAGCGGTCTTAATCACGCAGATATCACCCTTCGCAGCGGTCTTATCGCCGAGCGCACGAGCAATTGCAGCGTTGTCGGTTTCGTCCGCATTGCGAACGACAGTGTAATAATTGTCTTCCGCAGCATCAATCATCGCCTGAATCTGCGCTGCATCGGTTCCCGCATAAGGAAGGTTGTTCCACGCGGTTGTGCCATCACCGAATTTAAATTTGTTTGTGTTGTTTTCAAAACCAATTTCACCGATCAACAGAACCGGATTGGCACTCGCCCAATTTTCAGCAGTGTCGTTTCTCATTTGAAACTTGGTTTTAATTGTTTTAGTTGCCATAAGCGTCTCCCCCACTATAGATTAAATTATTATAACCAGATCCAACCAAAATATACGAAGAAGATGTTTCATCCCAAAGATATAATGATTGGTCGTTGGTATCAATATAAATTTTCCCCTTTTCTCCAACTTTCGGGAAATTATTAGATGTTTCGTCTGGAACAACTCCTCCAGAACCGATGGAATCTCCTGAACTGGAAGATTGCATAATAATGTCTTTTTCACTATTAACAATTCCGAGTTCCCATTCTCCTTTTGAATTTTTAACAGAAATGACGTCGCCTTCCATACCCCAAGTTGGAGCCCATTCTTTTGCTTCATCAATCGTTAAAAATTTGTTCTTTCTTTCAACTTTTTTTAATAGTCTGTTTTTGTCGTAGAAAAATAATTCTGCTACATTTGCACTATCTGAAGTTATGATTAGCGTTTCGGTAGGAATTGTTCCAGCTTCAATCGCTTCGTTAATTTTTTTTATACTTCCATATGCGAATTTCATTGGAAACTTTACCTCCCGTCATTAGAAATAAATCATTTCAGCTTCCGTCGAACCACCTCCGGACGGTTTATCTTTAATCTGCGTCAGCAGTTCAATAACCGTATCCAGCCGTGTAACCACAGGGTCTAAATCAACGTTAACGTTTTGCAACTTTTCATCTACATATTTTTTAATAACTTTGTTTTGAACCGGTCTTGACGAATCGTCTGACATTTCAGTGTCGCATTGCCAATTTCTGACATAAATCTCGTCGAATGTTCCGTTCAAAACGCAACAGTTTTTACCTGTTTTTATCACGTTAAAACACCTCCGTCTAAAGATTGCTCTACTATCATTTTAGACGGTGGAGTTGCCATAACCAAATCCCCCATCTCTACTCTTAATTGTACCAAGAGCGGTACCTTCGCGTCGAACATCAATGTTTCAATTTGAGAAAGCGTAACAGAAACTCCGCCGTCCACAATAACGAACGACGGGTCCCCGGTGCATAACTCTTTTGTTAAAATCACTCGACCACATTGAGAGAAGGTAAATTCGGCATCGGTAACTTCTTCTTTTTTAATCTGTTTTGAGCAAAACAGAACAGTCGGAGTCGTTCCTCTAACCATATTTTACCCTCCTTTATTTATTTTGTTTTATTTGTTATTTAGTTCGCGATACTTTTTATTGATTTTTTTGTTACCCCAATCCGCAATTGGATTTTTTTCAAAATATTGCGTTCTTCGAATTGGTGCTGTTGGATTATACAAAGATTGATCTCCGATATGTTGAATTAATGATGGAATTGTCGTAATCATCGGAATGCGATTATATAAGCACCACATATAAATCAAAAGATCGTCCTGTGAAATTTTATCACATCTTGAAAACATAAATTCACAAATATTATTTAAATATTTTTTAGGAATAATTATACAAGCGCCCGAAACAATTCCCGCCTCCCAATAAGGAGACTCATTTTGAATGACTTCTTTATCTCTATAATAATATGGAAATAAACCAATTATTGCGTCCGGGTGAGTTTTAATAATTTTTTCACAAATACCTAGAAACCCATCGCAAAAATCTAAGTCGTCATCCATAAACATACAATGAGAACAATTTATTTCTTTAAAACTTTCCCATCCTTTTGCCGTATTCCAAGAATACGATTTATTTTTATATTGCGGTTCTAATTCTCTTAAATCATACCAAATATTTTCTTCCGATAATCCGATCGCTTTTATTGATTTTTGAGCAAAACCCGATCGTTTAGAGCAAGTCTTAATTTTTGTGTATAACATTTTATAAAATCATGTATAATCAACCATTATTGGATAAACATTTTTTGTTTTAATCAAATCAACAATTTTTGCCAGATCTTCTTCTCCAATTGGAGTAATTGGTGTTGCAAGAGTAACATATTCGGCTGCGAGCGGAAAAGCAATTGTTTGTTTCTCATTGTTTGTACAAAATCCAGAAATTGGCATTGGGTCTTCAAGATATTGAAATTTAACAACAACCATATCGTTTTCTTCTAATAAAGTAAGTAGCTGTTGTGGATCATAACTAAAAACCTCAGATCCGGTTTCTACGCTTAACGAAACATCTAAATATCCAGTTTTTATTTCCCCACTTCCACCGCTTTCAGTAGAATCTTTCCATTCGCCTTCCTTGAAAACATTAGTAACGGTCTTCACCTTTTTATCTTCGTCGAAATCTCTAACAATCGTAATCGAACCGTCTGCCGGAACGCCAAGATTCTGTGAAATTGCATAATTGGTCGGGTCCATCGGCATATTGTCGTCTGGAGCTTCACCCGGATTTCTCTCGTAGAGGTCGTCTGCCATAATCATCAGATTCTTACCATCTGGCTGCTCGTAGTAATTAAGAATTGAAATCGCCATTTTATTTTACCTCTCTTATAAATTACTTTTTTAATTATCCCGGAATCAATTTTGCGCCTGAAATTTTACCATTGCTCACTGTTAGCTGAATCTTATATGTGTTTATTCCATTTTGGATACTATCTGGGCCTTCTATTTTAGCTGTTTTTGGAATTGCATATTTAGTACCGTCTATCGTAACCTGGTTATATTCTCCCGTAAAATAATATAAGGCTCCCGGTTTTGCATCATTAAAAATTCCTTTATTTTCCATCGCAATGCGCATAACCTTTAACGGAAGATTGTTAGCGATACAACCGGGTTCTGTACCTGAATTAAATTCTGCCATATTATCTCCTTTCCATTAATATACGAACGGAAGATTATTTATGTTCGAAACGCTCAACGACATCAATCCATCGTATCCCAAGTTAAAGGAAATGCTCTGGATTAAAAATCTTTCTCGTTTCATATCGAAATCTTCCTCGTCTGTATATGTTACTATATTATTAACACTTAAAAGCGGATTAAACATAACAGAACTACTCAACGTGCTTTCTGCTATAATCTTTTTCCGCAATTCATATTCTGCCCGCTCTTCTGCCAATTGGTCTGTCGTAATATTGGAGTCGTTAATCACATCGGCAACACGAAGTCCGATTCTTCCAACCGAAATCGGAGAGGTCGGGTCTTCGTTCTTTTTAATCGCCGTGCAAGTATGTCCGTTGACATTCGCTCCAACAACATAAACACAGTTGACGAAAGAATTCAAATCAATTGAAAAGTTTTCATTTTGTAGATTTTCAATCGAATAATCGTAAAGATTCGGTTTATCTCCGTCGGAAATCACATCAACAGTCGGGACAAAGTTCAACTGTCCGTAGGAATCATAAAAGACCTCCGCAGACAGAACATCTGCAATCTGTGTAATTAAACTCCCATAATTCGACCCAGCAGACAGTGTCATCGTAATCGGCGTCACCTTTCCCTCAAACGCAGGATGATAAAAAAACGGATTTGGATCAAGAACATCTCCCGTCCCGCCATCATACCACAAAATGTCTTGAATAACATCTTTGATTAACATACCGGGAGGAATCTCAACTGTCGTTCCAACTGTACCGCGCCTGCCATTCAAAATTTCGAATTTATCGGCACAACTTATTGATACCGTTTTGGCTTCTGTCGATTTTGACGGGTTCGCAGAGGTAATCACAAAAACGCCCTTATGAAACCAAATAATTAGATTCTCGTCCGGGACTTCCAATCCAACATCGAGTAGAACCTTCGTATCTACCCACAAATTGTTGATTGACGGAGTATATTTTCCTTCTTGATTGTTTAATGAAAAAGACAGTGTCCGGCGAGAACCATTTTGATAATTTTCACTATACGAACCGCCGGACAAAATATCTTCGTTTGGAAGCTGATAATTTACCGTTTCGTCCGGGTTCAAAACAAAAATACGAAACCGAGGGTAAATTGTCTTTCTTCCAATAACTTTTTTAATCTCTGAAATTTTTAAATACTTTTCAATATCGCCGACGGCGGCATTCTTCCCGTCAATGATATACTTATAATTTTCGCCAGAACCCATTCTGATTTGGTTAGAAATCTGTGGCACAATGCCGCCCCCTTCCTGTTATTCTGCCTGAATGATACGACAGTCTTTTGCATCGGCAATCTCAATCCAACTGAACGAAATTTCTTCTGGCATTTTTTCCCAAGATTCATTCGTGGTATTGCTCGGATCGGTAATTTGAATAATAAAAGTTTGACCCTTTTGGTCTTTTAACAGCTTCGGATTTCCGGAATAACAAACATCGCGCCACTTGTCAAGCATATCGACCGCTTCGTTAGATGTCAAATTACGGAAACCAAGAACTGAAGCGGAAAGATAATCTGGATTTGTGTCACAAAAGTTTTGAACCCTTCCAAGACGCTCGCGATAACCGCCGAGATTTTCGAACGGCCCGTTATTTTCTCTCCAAATAAAATTCGGTTCTGTTGTGTTCGGGTCTTGTTCGTAAACCCATTCTTTATTGGTGTAATCTGCGTTGATCATTTCACGACCAAGTAGGCAGGTGACGCTTCCACCAACTGCGTTTTTCACACCGTGACTAAAAATCGGGTAGCGAGATAGCGTTTCCTGCTGTGTTTTAGCGATATTTTGTGTTTGTGCTCCGTTGGAAATGTTATATTTAAATTTCCAAACATCCTTCGGAGCAGCCGTAAACACCTTTGGATCGTCCGTTTCGTGAAGCTCTGTGATCGACCATCCCTGCCAGTTTGTCTTAATCGGAACAATAATTCCTGACTGATATTCAACATTCCCACCAATTTTGTTTTCAACAAGTCTGAAAACATATTTATAATAACGGTTGTTCCCAATGTTAAAATCTCTAATTGTTCCAGAAGCATTCTCTAACACAACCGGAGTCCAAACGTCTTGTTCCATCGGTTTCCCAGTTTCTCGATTATACCAAATTTCTTTTTTATAAATAGAAATCGAATATAGAGATTGGTCATCGTTTGAAATTCCTTGCGCCGCAGCTGTCGTTATAATCTTTCCGTTGCTTTCGACATTTTCAAAATTAAAAAGACCAATAATAGAACGGAGATTATTGTCGATAACCGACATAACGTTTGCATTTTCAATTTTTTCAGGAGCTCCATTTGTCGCCTGCGGAGCAATTCCATTTCCAGACGTAGAAACATAAAAAAATTTAGATTTGATATATTGTGAGTCAGGAGCCTGCGAAACTCCGGGAACAAGAGTTTTGCCGGGACCAATTGAAAATTTAATTTTCAAGTTTCGGAACTCCTTTCTTTTGATTTTTTATGAATATTTAATGAATATTTTGAACGACAAAGTATATATGATCATTCAACCATCATCTTTTATTCTCCGGCAGGAGCTTGAACATTAACAGTAATTTTACTATATCCAACCTCTCCGGCTTTTACATTATATACTCCATTTTCCGTAATCGTAATTTCGGAAGTTTTATTCGGGACATCGACCACAACACTTGCCAGATTTGTTACATCAACCGTTTTATTTGTGTTAATTGTTTGGGAACCAGTAGGAATAATATATTCTTCCGGAATTGCATTTACGGTGACCCCAGAAAGAAGTTCTCCTTCGTTAGGGGTAACACTTTGAACAGACTTAGTCGGCGTAACGGTTTTCGGTGAACTCGGCGTCGGTTCAATGGTGACTGACTTGATACCAAGCTTCCCTGCGCTTGGAGACACCGTTTTAGCAGAAGTGCCAGCCGCAACGGTCTTCGCGGCGTCAAGCGGAGCTGCTTCAACAACAATGCTGCTTAACAGCTTGCCAGTGTCCGGGGTAATCGTCTGCGAAGCAGAGCTCGGGGTCGCGGTTTTGACCTGCGTCTCAAGAGAACCTGTGACTTTTGCGCCATTTACATATGCCGTTTTAGGAGACAGGATGTCGTCAGCGGCAGCGGTTGCGTCAGAAGTGTCGAGCTGAGGAACATTTACTGTAACCTTATCATATCCATCAACACCCTCACTGGGAGTATATACCTTGTTTTCAACCGCTGTGAGCTGTTCAAGAACTGATGGAATGCTGTCTTTGCCCCACGCCCCATTGACGAACATAAAATTCTCCTGCGTAAAATAATTAATAGCAACCGATCCGGGCGCAGGAACACCATAGTCCACAGACACCGGATAAAATTCTGGAGAAAGTGGCTTTCGTGCCGTAGGAAGCGCGTCAACTGTGTCGTTTTCTCCCATTATCAGCAAAAGCGTATATGCGTTTGCGTTTTTAACAAAATTTTGAAGTGTAATCATATAAATATTTCTCCTTATGAAAAATTATTTTTCGAAGTTTTTCTTAACAAGCTGGAGCGCTTCTTCAATCAAACCTTTCAGATTTTCTTTTCCGAAAACTCTCAAAATCATCTTATAGAAAAATCCGGCATGTTTCTTAAAGTAATTTTCAACCTCTGCCAGTTTCTCTGTGCCGTGTCCCGCGCCAATTTTGTCTTCCGCCATTGTTACAAGCCCCGCAAGGTATGTTAATAAAAGCTTCCTTTTATCATCCTTAGACATCTTACAGAACTTAATAATCTGCGGCACAAAATACGAAAGAAAGGCGAGAACGACAGCGCCAATACCTAAATATAATCCAATATTTTCCATATTAAACCTCAAGCCTTTCCAACCGCTGAATTTCTTCAGCAATCTGATTTTTCTTTTTATCTGTTTTATAATTTTTTTGTTCTTTTTTGAGTTCTTTAATTTTATCTTTTATATCTTCGTTCCACTTGTATTCAACCAATGTTTGAACACAAGCAATTGCGTCAGTAATATCCAACGGACTATCTCCAATGTCAAAACAATAATTTTCACAAACTAATTTCGCAATGTCTTCCTTTTGCGGTTTTTCAACCTCGTATCTTCTCGTAAAGAAAGCCTTAACGCTAACAGAATGAACGCCGTCGAAATCATAAACTTCCACCTCCGACTTTTCACAAGCGAGCTCCCAAATTGCGTGGACTTGCGCCAATCCTTGGAGAGACGCAATTGTCGTAAATCTTCCGGCCTGATTCGGGAGCTTCTCTTTCAATACAAAAAACTTCTTTTCCAAATTTTGACAATGTCTTTTTACATCATCTAAAACAACTACGATTTTATCGTATATATCAAGCCAAACAGAATCTACTTTTTCGTTCAAGATTATTATCCCGGACATTTCGACCCTGTTTGACTTAATGTTAACAAGTGCCCATCCGGTCTTTTGTTTTGCGAGGTCAAAGCTTAAAACATAATCATAATTTGACAAATCATAATTATATTTTACCAAAACCGTTTCACCTCTTCGTTGAAATACTTTCTCATAAAATCGCTTCCCTTTTTAGTCGCGTCTCCTTCAAACCACGCGTCATCATACGACGGATAGTTCCCATCTTTATAACGCGGGACTTCGAACCTGTTCAACCAGATCTGAATAATGAATCCATAAATTGTCAAAAGCAATCCGATAAACGCAAGTGCGACAATTTTCGTGAAATATCCGATCCAGCTCAGGACTGCGCTCACAATATAAATTGCGATTACAAGTAGACAAGCATATAAAAGTTTCCCGTCATATGTTTTCTGTTCTCTCAACCAAAAACGAATAACGCTCGGAATTGCGACAACAAAAACAGTGAAAGGTCCATACCGGAAACACGCCTGAAGATGATGTCCAAGCTCGTGCGCGTTCAAGTAAAAGTCGGTGTTTTTAGGGACAAGAATAAAAGGACCGAGATTCAGTCCATAGTCCTCTGTGATTGGAAAGTAAAAAATTGGTCCAAACCTTTTCGGTTTATTTCCACGAAGTCGGAGATATAACGCAACGACGCACCCGACAAGAGTTGTCGGAAGCGCCCAAGTGAACGAAAGAACCCAAATTAGAATTGTTAATTTTTTGTTAAATTTCATAAATCCTCCAACATAGGGAGGGCTGTGATAATTTCTCATCACAACCCTCTTTTTGTTTTTAGTGATTATTCGCAGTCAAGATAACCTGATTACGAAGATCTGTCAAGAAGCGATGTCCATCGAAATCGCTCTGCGTATTAAACGTAGCATCAAGATTCTGAATATTGATCGAATTGTCAGTAGAAGAATTAGAATTGTTAGTCTGGAGGTTATTTCCACCAAGACGAGCAATAAGGTTAGGAGCAACCTCGCCGAGAGCCCACAAGTTACGAGTAAGGTCGGCTGGAATAATGCCAGATTTGGCAGGAAGAGAAGTGATTGTGCCAGAAGGAGTAATGATGGATTCAAGACCGTTTTCGTTGATCAGCGAGCGACCACCGGGAGCTGAAAGCGTACCGGAAGCATAGGCACCAGCTTCTCCTCCGATATATCCTTTTATGAAACGATTTATCATATCTTGATTATATGCAGAATCTTCATTCCATAGACTCGAATACCCAGCAGCATATCCGCTCGTTTCCCATTTCCCTTCTTGGAAATTATACGCTCTCATTATGTATGTCTTCCCATCCCTATTTTTATACATAATATAATTTTTTCCATCTAAATTCATAATTGCAGCAGGACCATCCAAAGAATCTATTGCTTCTTTAATTGTCATGTTTTCTGCATTATCAAACGATCTCATCTGCTCAAACGTTCCATCGGAATTTTGTTTTGCATATCTTAAAACTTTTGCTCCGCCCTTTTGATCGCTCGTATTAAATTGATTATTGTTTTCCCAATCAAAATATTCCCCGATTTCAAATCCGGCAATTTTTCCATCCCAATCTGTTATTTTTACTCTATTACTACTATTTGATTTAAATATATTATCGTCGTCTTCCTTTTGAAAAGGATCTGTAGAGAAACCGTCTCCACCAAGACTTGCAAAAATTTGTCTTTTATTAATTACATTATTAATAAGTTCTTTCTCTCTCGCTTTTGCTGCAGCATAATACGGAGAATTTGGATTTTTTGCAATTTCTGCGGGTGTTTGTCCACCGAATTCTTTCTTTTCTTCATCTGTCATATCTCTAAATTGAGGATTTCCGTTTTTATCATATCCAGCAAATACTTGTCCTTGTTGGAAAGCCTTTGCTTCATTTATTGCTGTTCGATAATCCCTTCCGGCGTTTTCCTTTGCTTCTTCGTTTGTTTTTTGTGTTGATTCAGTAATCCCGGCTTTAATCTGCTCTTTGATTTTATTCACAAATTCATTACTGGTTATCGAATTAACAGCTGAAATAATTCCAGTAATACCACCGTTAGATCCTTCACTACCAAGAATTTTTTCTGCCGTCTCAATTAGAGACTCTAACTGCTTATTGTTTTCAATATTTTCAAGAATTTCTTTCTGCTGTTGCAACGAGTCAATCTGGTACTGAATATTGTCTTTGTCACGCTGTCTTTCCAGTTCGTCAACTTTTTCCTGTGCAGATTTAACGGCTTCTTGATCTGTCGTATAGACAAATCCAACGCCGGCACGATATACGCGTTTCTTTTCTTTAGACGCATTTTCAAGAGCTTCTTTTGCTTTAATTAGTTCAAGTTCTTTTTCGCGCTGTTTATTAACGTCATCGAGAGAATCTCGAACCGACTCAAGATTAGAAATCTCTGTCTCGAGAGTGTATTTTCCGTACTCCTCTAAAATCTTTGCTTGTGTATCAAGTAAATCAGTTATTGGATACATACTTGTAACATACTCTTTAAACGCATCATTATATTCTTTCATCTCGTCCGTTGCAAAAATATCAACGATATCAGAATAAGAGCCCGCTTTTTTTACACGCTCTTTAATCTCGTCGGAAAGATTGGAGTTAGCAATTTCGCTTCCTTTTCCAAGAGTCATGAAATTGCTCCAGATTTCAGAGTTTTTTGCTACGCTTCCAGAAAATAGTCCAGAATAAATTTCTCGCAAGGAATCCTCATCTGTCATCATTCTAATGATATTATCAAGAATATTATCAGAACTCAAATCTGTTGTATATTTCCCAGCCTCGTCGACTCCACGGAGTAATGTTGGGAATTGATTTGCAATCTTGCTTAGATTTTCAGAAGTTAATAGAGAACCCTCGGATGCTGCTGACAGTAAGTCGTTAAACGTCTGCATTTTTTCATTTAACTTATCTATTCCACCAATTGCAACATCAGTTGTTAGCCAGTTAAATGCTCCATCTGCATTTGCTCTTTCAAATTCTTCAACTGTCATATTCATTGCGTGAGCAATTGTTGTAATTCCGTCTTCATCAACAAGATTAATTTTATCGATCAATTTATAAACAGCAGATTTGTCTGCCTCTGAAAGTTGATTAATATCAATAATATCCTCTTTAATTAAACCGAAAGACTTTCCAATTTTAAGAAGATCTTTGCTATTGGCAAATTCTTTTAGTTGTTTCTGAGATATATTAAGAGATTTTCTTAAATCATCAACTGCGTCTCTTGCCGTTAACATATCTCCGACATTCTTCGTGTCGTTTTTGAACAGAGAAGAATATCCAGATTGTTCGCGCAGATACGAAATGATTTCGGAACGAGCATCGCTCGTCAGCTGATTTCCAGCAAAAATATCAGGACTGTCTTTTGCCCATTCACGAGCAATTTGCATAATTACTCTATCGAGCGTTGCATTTCCAATGTCATAAGACTCCATTGTTCCAACACCAGAAGAGTAGAATGATGCTTGCATATAACCCTTTTTCAGAGCTTCGGAGTAGTCTTCAATTTCTGCTTTTGCAGCTTTGATTGCTGCGTTAAGTTCTTTCTTTTTCGATATCTCGTCGTCATCAAGATTTGCGAGTTTCTTTTGATTCTCGTTAATTTCTTTTTGGAGAGTATAGCGGTCTTGTTCTCCCGCCGCGTATGTCTTTTCCGCCTCAAAACGAATCTTTTCCGCCTCAACGCGGGCAAGCATATCTTTATTTCCGGTTCTTGCTGCCTTTTCGAAATATTCTGAAAGGGTTTTCGTGCTATCGCCGAGGTTTATTATTCTATCTCCGAGCTCTGATTTTTCAAGAGCTTCGTTGATTGTTTCAACCTGTTCGTTGAACTGTTTCCAGTCGTCAGAATCCCACAATGCTTGATCTTTTTTATTGAGATCAATCAAACCAGTAACAGAATTCCCGATTCCTTTAATCGCTTCGAGTTGTTTTTTAGCGTCTTCGACACGCTTCTTACGAGCGACTTCATCGGCTTTAAGCAGTTTATTAATCTCTTTACCAAAGAATCCACCCAAAATAGGACCTAAAATTGGACCAAGAATCGTTCCAACACCAGGAATTGCGCTGAGCAAGCCAGTTGTAATAGCGGTTGAGGCTCCAGTTACTAATTTATCTTGAACATCGCCTTCAGCAGATATTCCAGAAATAACGCCGGCCGTCAAACCCGTTCCAATCCCTCGAATTGCATCCTGTTTCCAATTGGTTTTGAGTTCTTGAACTCTAATATCTCGAGATTTTAGAATTTCCCGATCTTTTTCTAATCGATCTTTTAATTCTTGTAATTCCCAAGTGTTCGCAAGTCCACCCTTTGTTGACCCATCAAAGTTTCCGGTAGCTTCAAGATTTTTTATTTGTTGCTCTAATAGCGGAATGTTTTTCCGCGCCTTTTTCGCAGCAAAATAGCTAGCTCCACTTACCGTCGATCCTGTCAACCCAAGGAGCCAATGGCGAGAAACATCCATCTCTTTAGATTGGGGTTCGTTCTCTAATGTTCCTTGAGGAGTAGTAGTTATTGTTTTTATATTTTCAGCCCCGGAAATTACCGGCCTATTGTTGTAATACTTCCACTGTCCGTTTGCCGATTTATAAACACGCCTTCCGTTTAATGTTCCTTGCTCAACTCCACGGGCACCCATCGAATAGTTAGATCCAATATCTGGTTTTGTAGATTGTGCTGCTTGTTTAGCGTTTTGAGCATTGCTATTTCTATCAAGGGCGTCGGCATTTCTATTTAACGCATCAACGACCTTATTGTTAGAATTGACAACCTCGTTTCGAGACTGCTTTTCACTCGTATTTGCTCTTTGCTGCTCATATTTTTCCTTTTCTTGTGCAGCTTGTTGCGCCATACGGTTTGGACTAAACCAAGCTTTTGTTTTATCCCACTTGGTTTTCAAACGGCCTTTCCCATCAGAAGAACTGAACCCAAAGAAGTCGGCAAGGCGCTTCAGGTCAGTTGTCAACTTGAAAGAACGAAGCGAAACAACAGTAGACAAAACCATAGAAAGCGCGGTTCCAAGGTTCTTAATTAAAATAGTTAAACCATTAAAGAATGTTTTTACAGCTCCGCTTGCCTCAAGTTTTTGTGTAAATCCTTCCCAAGCAGTAGAGAGCTGATTAATACTATAAGCAATGCTTTCGTTATACGCCTGCATTTTACGAGCAGCTGTTCCTTCGGCTTTCTCAGCTTCAGAAATTGCCTGTTTGTATGTGTCGTAATTTTCCATATAGATCCCGAAAATATTACGCTGTCTAACCTTTTGAATTCGGCCGGTTCATAACTCCGACCCGAAATTTAATATAATTTAATTTTTAATTAGTTATTTTTTTGTTGTTTCTTTTATATATTTTGAACCAACAACTAATTATAGTGAACCACCCAGCCCATAAAAAGGTGTGGGATTCCTGCTCAATGAAGTTTCTTCCACGCATAACAATTTTGCGTTACTCCAAGTATCAACAGGCTAACCCCGCAGTTCCTGCGGTTCTTGTAATATTTAGGCCATTGAAAGTCCAACATTCATAATATTTATTGCAGCATTTTCATCTCGATTGAGAATTGCCCCACATTCGCAAGTCCAAACTCTGTCAGAAAGTTTTAGATCTTTATTAACACACCCGCAAAATCTACACATCTTGCTTGAAGGGAACCACTTGTCAATTTTAACTAACTGCTTTCCTCTTTCTGCAAGTTTATATGCAAGAAACGTTCTAAACATTCCAAATCCGTTGTCATTGGTCGATTTTCCGAGTTTTAATGATTGTGCCATATTTTGCATATTGATGTCTTCGACACAAATATAATCATATAATTCAGCCAACTCAAAACTCAATTTATGCAACCAATCTTTTCTTTGATTTGCGATATGCTCTTGAATCTTTGCTATTCGAACTCTCTGTTTCTCATAATTATTACTTCCGTATTTCATTAGAGAAAGTTTTCTTTGCTCTCTAGACAAAACAACTTGTGCACTACGATAGAATTTCGGGTAATTAGCTTCCCTGCCTTGGCTATCGACATAAAAACTATGACTCGCATAATCTAACCCCAGTGCTTTTGTTTTGTCTAATTGAACATTTGAGACTTCTTTCTCAAATTCTACTAATATAGAAACATAATATTTGCCAGATCGAGTTTTCTCAATTGTTGCGGATTTTATTTTTTGATTAGATGGAATTGTTCTGTGTTGAATCACTTTGACTAATCCGACTTTTGGAAGTCTTAACCTCCCACCAACAATTGAGACGGTTCCATTCTGATTATTGGTTGTATAAGAATTTTTATCTTTTCTTTTGTTCTTGAATTTTGGAAACCCAATTTTTGGACTGCGAAAGAAGTTATTATACGCTGACTGTAAATTCATTTGAGCGTTTGCAAGAGCGAGACTATCGACTTCTTTTAACCATTCAAATTCTGGCTTATATTGAGCTGGTGTATTATTTAGTTTGTCTTTTGTTTCCTGGTAATATTTAATTTTATCTTCCAGCATTTTGTTATAAATAAACCTAACACATCCAAACGTTTTAGCAAACATTATTTTCTGTTCTTCGTTTGGGTATAACCGAAATTTGTATGCTTTATTTACAATCATTATATGTTTCCTCCTTTCTTCCAACCTTGATTTTCAATATATTCTTTACTTACAAACAAAAATCAAATGATATTGAAGCAAATATTTTTTTTATTTTAGACTTTCAATTATTCATATCTTATTTGTCACATTCATCCCAATCCCTTTAGGGGTTTGGATTTCTGCTCTACTTCTTTAAATTATATTAAATTTCAGCTTACGCTTTCGCGCAAGAATAGACCATTTCTTAACCCTGTATTTTCATACCGAGTCACACCATTTCCATTTAAGGGATTTTCACCCACGCCTTTATTTGCGCCGTACTCCTATAGCATAATTAATATGCCCCTCATCGGGGGATGGTCGTTGAACGTTCTCCTTGTGAAATATTCATTTAGGAGCTTCGCTGCAGATCTACCAATCCTTTTGTTTTAAACCATCATAATCTAATTTCTTGATTATTGTGGTAAAAGGCTCTAAGGTTTTACCTGCAATTAAATGTGTTCTTTGTGTGTATTTTAACCCACACACGGGCATAAATTTACCCGCGAGTGCCGTTGAAACGGCCATTTTTATTTATATGATTCGCTAAATCATACGAACTTTCGTTCCTCATACTTTCATATGAGATTAGACTATCTCATCATCCACTTTCGTGGAGCCCACCACTGGATGGCGCTTGCCACCACTTAGTCGTTGAACTTTCCTCTGTTCGAGGCTTAGCTGCTGATTGCCCAATCAGTATAATTTTCCACATTCACACTTGCGCATATTTCATCACTATGTTTTAGTTTATACTGCTCTAAGGGCGTTCCAGCAATTCAATGGGTTTGCAATTATGGATTGCTCCATAATGGAACTTTGTTTCAAATTCTTTTCGACATCGGTAAGAGTTACCCACTTATCAGCGAGTTCATCCATAACGTCATCAAAATCACGCATATCGCTCGAAGACGAACGGATTTTAATTCCAATCGCTCCAAGCACCTTTTCGGTATCGTTTATAGAACTATTTGTGTCATCAACATCTTCAGAGTCGCCAACCAAAGAAGTAAACGCGGTCGCTTTAACATTTCCGTATCTCGCAAGAATCGTTCTGAAAGCGTTACCAACACTGCTCGCATCCTGCTGTGACACATCAATCATCGTAGTCAATGCTGCCGCTGTTTGATCAAGATCAAGACCTGCCTCACGAGCAACCGCAGAGGTTCTCGAAAGGGCCGTAGCAATATCGCCAGCCGTGGTTGCGTATTTCGCATCCAGTTGCGTCAGTTTATCGACAATGTCCATTGAGTCGGTTGCTTCGATACGGAATCCCTTCATAACAGAAGTCAGCGCCGTAACAGACTGACCCATATCCATAAAACCGAGACGAGACAGATAAGTCGAAGACTTGATCAATTCGTTGGCTTCAGAAACAGAATAACCCTGTCTCAACCACTCTGCCGCAGATTGTGCAACAGCTTGCGTAGTCGTACCGAGTTGCATCGCAAGGTCGTTATAAGTATTCATCATATTCTTCGCTTGTTCGGTGTTAGAACCGGTAACAATACGAAGATTGGTCATCGCTTCGTCGAGTTTCAGAATGTTTTGATAAACTTGTTGAATCTCTTTGCGGGCTGTGTTAAGAACTTTTGCTGCAAGACCGAAATCAGTGATGCGCATTGTGGCGCGTTGGATGTCGGATTTAATGACATCGAAGATTGTGCGATTACCACGATTTCCAGCAAACTTTTGAGCAGACAATATTGCCCTTTGCTCTTTAACGGCTTCTGTAATTTCATCTACTCGTTGATCTCCAACCTTTTTCCTTGCTTGTTGCTCTAAAATATTATATGTCTCTTTTGTTTTGTCGAGGCTTTGTTGTTTTAGCGCAACGACATTCTCCCAAGCTTTTTTCTCGTTCCCGACTGTTGTATTAGCTTTGAGTTGAGCCTGTTCAATTTCGCTTTCAAGCTTCATACGCTTTGTAGCGTATCTCTCGAAGGCTTTCATTGCATCCTCTGCGTCTCCAATACCAAGAAGAGATTCTTTGGATTTTCTTTTCGCGCTCTGTATTGCCTGTTCAGATAGAATATCATCATCAATAATATTTCCATTTTCATCTTTCAAAACAGAAAATTCAGAGGCTCTCATTTTTCTACGAACCGTATTTTTTGCTCTGCGATAAACCGACAAATCCTTTTTAAGAGCCGTAACGTCTTCTCCGAGACCTTGAGTCTCTTTAATTTGATGATTTAATTTATCAATTTTCTCAAGCAAAGACTCTTCTTCTCTTAAGAGAACGATATATTGTTTTTTTAGCTCTTTTTTGTCTTCTTCTGCTTTTTTGGCAGATTCTTCTTCTTTCTTTTGTGCCTCCGCTACCGTCGTTTCCTCTCCGACTTTTTGTTTATATTCTTCAGTCGCCTGAAGCTGCGAAGTTGCTGAGACGTTTTTTGTTACGAAAGACATTAATGTTTTCAAATCTTCATTTGACAAATTGCCAGATAAAATTTTTGACATTAACGCCGTTCCCGGATCTTGAATTGAATATTGAGTAGTTACACCTTTAGATGTTGAGATTAACTTTCCGGCAAAATCATTAGAACTTAAAATATTTTGAATAAATTCTTTAGAATATCTTTGGTTTCCGGACGCATCGGTATTCTTTCTAACAATTTCATCTATTGCGTCACTTTCAGACATTCCTTCAGACTTCATTTTTTGTACTTCGGCCTTAAGCTGTCTTAGCAACGCAATATAAGTTAATACCTGAATGACATTTTCAGGTTTAATTTCTCCAGACAAATTCTTGTAATCTACTACATTAAAAATACTTTTTTCTGCGCCAGATTGATCTAAATATTTGCTAATATAAGTAGCGTCAATTTGTCCATATAATTTTTCACCAAGAGCATTTTCTCCAACAATCGACTGTTCCGGTTTCCCAAGATTAACAAAACGTTTTCCCTTTTCTCCACCGACCAAATTCAGCAAAGATTCAAAATTTCTTTCTCCCGAATAAGAAGTTTTAAAACTCTGCTTCTGGATTTCATCCTCTGAAAATCCAAGAATTCTCATCTTTTTTTCTTGAATATCGAGGGCTTTCTGATACTGATTAATTAATTCTTGGTCTCCTATTTTTTTAAGCGCGTCGAGATTAAGTATGTCTTCGCCATATTTTTGAGAAGCTTCCGACAAAACTTGAGAAATCGAGTGGGCCGCCGTTCCATAGATTGAACTTAGAACAGTCCCTCTTTCTTTTTCAAAAGAAGAAATATCTCCACCATACCCAAATCTGCGCGCTCGCTCTTCTTGAGACATAGAAATAAATTCATCGGAATCATTTTGGTTGACAAAAATTCTATCCAGTCTTGAAGAAATATTTCCATAGCCCGCATCTGTTCCCATTCTTCCAAACGGAGCAAGCTGCGAAGCAAATCCAGTAACAGTATTCCAGCCCTTAGAAGCACCAATTTCTTTAAGCCCTTCAACCTCAGAAGCAAGACCACCATAAGAAACAGCAAGGGCAGAAATGGCTTTATTTTCTTTCCCGGCAATTATTGTTTTAGCGGCTTCTTGCCCGGCTTCGAGCTTAAGCACGCCCATTGCTCCCCTAATCTTCTCGCCATATTGACTAAATCTGTTACCATTCTCGTCAATGAGCTCGCCCATCGTTTTTAGGACATTGTTTGCTTCGTCTACAGATTTTACAAATTTCAACAACTGATATTCATCATTTTTCATATGCGGAGTAAACTCGCGAGATGTCGCAAATCCTTTTCCATATTCTCCGCCAAAAATTTTCATACCAGTCGCATATTCAATAGAAGAACCAGCCTTTTTAATAGCGTCGGCATTAAGAACGCCTTTCTCAAGATCCGCTTCATTAAGTCCTAATCTTTTATAAATGCTTTCTTTTCTTTTGTCTCCAAGATTTTCAGTAAGAGACTCAATAACAGAAGTTATAACAGAAGATATTTGAGAAACATCGTCTGAAAAGAGCTCCATTTCTTTCATTTTATCTATAATTTCGGAGAAAGAAAATTGCGGATCTCTTAGCATCTTATCGAGATTTTCAAATTCGGTTAATACGGTTTGCTGTTCAAGATTTTTTTCTTCTTGAGTTAATTCTCTATCAAGAGCGTCTCTTCTCTTCTGAATTCTTTTTTCTACTTTTTTTGCACTAATACTATCTTGCTCGAGAATTTGCCCAACGACACTAACAAGTTCACCCTGAATAACTTTAATATAGTCCGTATCAGAGGACTCATTAGTTAGGATATCATAATCATATCCAGATGCATTTAACCCTTCTCTTATTTTAGTAGAAATATTAGAAAACAATCCAGTATATGGTTTATTAAACTTTGTTGCGAGGGCAGACAAATTTAAAAAATCGGCATTTTTCCCAACATCAGAACCAGAAATCATTGTAAGTTCGTCGCCAGATTTTGCCTTTTCTGCGGCAGACATTTTTTTATAAACCCGTTCATTAATTCTACGCTGTCTTTCAACCATCTCTGCTGCAGCCTCAATCGAATAACCACTGCCCCAGAGTCCAAGAATTAAGTTAACTGTATCTCCATCATAGTCACCGTTCATAAACTTCATTAGACCTGGACCAACTTTCATTTGAAGTCCGGTCATTGACGGATCGATTTTTACGCTTGCGAATGCTGCGGAGTGTTTACTAATCGATGGGTATCTGTTGATAATAGAAGAAATTCCTTTAACCGCTCTTCCGTCCCCTTCTGTAATGCTATCAAGAAGAACATCTATTTTTTGATCTATAGTAGAATCAGAAAGAGTAGAAAGATCTACTCCGGCATATTTTAACGCCTCATTAATGGCGTTCTCATGAACAGAAGAATCATATTTTTTATTTTTATCTATAAATCTAGTTTTATCTGACAACATTTCTTTTGCCAGTTCTCTACTAACATAAATAGAAGAAATTAATTCAGTTGCTCGTTTTTTATCTTCTTCACTTCCAAGCATCAGCCTTTCTATCTGTTCGTTAGATATGCCAATGGGGTGGACCGATTTTGAGCCACCAATACGCTTTGTTTCAGCCGTCTGCCTCAAGGAACTTTTGCCATAATTTGCCGCTGTAAATATTGATTTTGTTAATTCTTGTGCTTTTTCGCCTGCAAGATTGCTTCCCGGTATATTAATTGCGCCAACCAAAGAGCTGATATCTTTTGCATACTCCGGAAGACTATATAATTTCTCCCCCTGTTCGTTGACTCTATAATTAGTTTGAATGTTCGGAAGAACCACAAATCGACCGGTTGCACCCTCCTCTTTCCCATCTTCTCCAAAAGACATTGAAAAACCAAAATCTGTCCCGGGATCTATGACATACTCAATGTTTGCATCTGCGCCAGCCTTTGATTGAATATCATTAGTTATTTGTTCAATTCTGCCCAATGCAGTTTTTTGATATTCTTCTTCGGTCAACATTCCGTCACCCTTAGAATAATCAACATCTTGCATCAAAGTATTCGTATCAATTGTATAATCCGTACCGGGGCCAATTGTAACCAAATATGTTTTCTTTTTTTTGAATTTCTTTTTTGGATCGTAGTGCTCTTTTTTTAACCTACGAACGGATTTCTCTCTATCTTCATCTTTTTTAGATTCATAAGTTTTGACAATGGAACCAGTTTTTTCATTTAGAATTTTATCAATGTCTTCTTTTGCTTTTTTCGCTTCATCTGCGCCGGAACCAGTCATTGGGTCGTACATTGCTTTTACTTCTTTACTTAATTCATTAAAAGCCTTTTTCTCCCCTTCTGACTGAGCGCGTGTAGACATTGATTGAATATCTCTAAACACGCCAGAACTTTCTTTATAGCTTGTTTTAACGTCTTTCGTAGAATTCCAAACATCGGCAACGTTGACGACATCATATAAACTAAACGCTTTATCTCCAGCTTTTCCAAGAGAATATCCAGAAGTCGTTTTGTGAATCATTCCCATTTCGGCCATTCTACTCAGAGCACTATCCCAATCATAATTATCCCACAAATCTCGCGCATTATCAATTATGAGTTTCCCGTCTTCTGTTACGCCTTGAACGACTGCTTTTCCAAGAATATTAATCGCTAATTGATTTATACCATTTGCATCAAGCCCATTTTCAATTGCCCAAGTTGTCAAAATCATTTGAACATATTGAGGAATTTCAGACGCTTTAACAGATTTTGCTCGACCAATCATATCTACGGCGCCACTGATTTCAAGTCTTTGCGCCATAAATTTAACGATGTTATCGGGAAGAACCTGCTTTGTTTCTCTTAAATTTTCATTATAATCAAGAGTTTTTGCCTGTCCTCCGAACTTGACATCCTCTAATGCAGAAATATCTACTCCGCCATTTTCTCCAATATTTATGCTAACATCAGAGAGTTTTGAGCGTCCAGTTGCTTTTTTTGCAATATAATTAGAAATATATTCATCTTGTGGCATTTTTGGAGTTTTGCCGGAATCAATCAATTTTTGCCACTTTTTAGTCGCCTCTGCGTTTAACTTATTGTATTCATCGGAAGTAATATTTTTCGCAACAGTCCTAACAGAATCTAGCGATCTTGCAGCGCTCGCACTAATAATACCCATATCGTCCAAAACAGACGGAGCAATTACCGGAAGATTTTTTCTAACCCTTTCTTCTGCCATTTTTTGGAGCTCTTCTTCTGAAACCCCTTTGTTTGCTTTCTGTCCACGAAGTTTCTTAAGTTCTTCTTTGATCGCGTCATCGATTGCGCCTATATATGCGTCGTAAATGTCCGCTTCGCTCGTAACAAGAGCTTTTTTATAAAGTTGTTTGTCGGATCCAGAAAAATAATCCATCTCATCTTTCATCGCAGCGGGAATAACCATTTCCGTGCGTCTGCGGACTGTTTGATCTTTTCTTCTCAAATAGTTACGTGCCTGCGAAGGGTGTCGGTTTGTTTCTACCTTTCCTCTTAATGCAACGTCTCTCTGACCTGCAAAAGACATTGTTTTTCGCTGCATTGCTTCATCGCTACTCAGCCCAATATGTCCGCGCATTTGTAAAAATGAACCAAAATATTTTTCAGTGTCCGACAATATCTTATCTACTTGCTTTTCTTCAATCATTAACTCTGACCAAATATCGGCGTTTTTCATTAAATTTTCTGCCGCCTGTTTTCCAAGAGTTTGATATGTAATTTGATACTTTGTTAATAGATTGTCAATTCTACGATTATAAGATTCAACTTGTTTATTTGTTAAATTTCTAGCTTTTTTAATTGTTCTGGTTAAGTCTAATTTTTTTGCAACCTCGCCAAGAATACCTGCTGTTTTAACATCTGTTTGCAAAAAAGTATCTCTCGCTGCAGACTGTTGATGTCTCAACTCTTCATAATACTTTTCATCATCAACAATAGAATATGCTTCTGTCGATATAATTGACTTAACCGCACTTTCTTTCCCCCGTTTGACAGCAGACTTCATTCTTCTTTTAAAATTTTCTCCGCTTTGTCCCTTATATCTTTTTGAGGAAGAAATTTTATCAGCCACACCCTCAAGAACATCTTCTAATTCCGTCGTAAAATATGCACCCTCATTATCGATGTGCGCTGCAAGAGCTTTTGTAGATGGCATTCTATATTTAGTGCCCTTTGTCGGAGTTCCGATTGCAAGCCTAAAATGAGGCATTTCAGCTTTAAAATCTAAAAATTCTTTTTTAGATTGTGCATTAATTTCTTGCTGCGTTTTCCCCTCATAAAGAATGACATCAACCTCATTAGTTTTTTCATTAAAGGAAAAACCAACTGAAAAACCTTTATCTTTTGCTGCTTTTTCTACTCTTGCAAGGCCAAGACTTAAGCTATGTTTAACGCCCCTTCTTGCCATTTCTACGGCAGCGTTTAATGTTCTTTTATCTTCTGCGGCGAATTGTTTTGAAACATTCTTTTCAAGATATTCGCCACTTAACATTTCTCCAAGACCTTTTTCTACGAGCCTATCTTCGAGCTGCCCAAGACTAAAAATGTTCTCTGCCATAATATCATCCTCCGTTCATACTAATTTTTTACTAAATTTTACTAAAAAATTTCTCCCTCCCGGAGGAAATGCCGCCTCGTGAATAAAAGCGGCATTTTATTTGTCGCTTATCACTCTTTTGCGCCTTTCTCTTCCGGAATTTCTTCCTTTGCCGCTTTATACGCGGTGTCTTCGATAGCGTCTGCCATCTTGTGCAGAATCGGATCACCCGCTCTCGCGAGTGTCGCATAATCGTGAAGAATCTGCGGGTCGGATTCAAGTCTAATCCGTTTAACCTCTTTTGTCAATTCATCCACGCTATCGGGAGTCATCTTGTTGATTGTTTCAACAAGGTTATAAAGATTCTCAAATGAGAACATATTTTCCACCATTCGAACCACTCTTTCGTAATCCGAACGACAATATTCCAAAATCATATCACACACACCAGATGCCCATAAAATATCATAAAATGCGGCATCTTTAACTTCAAGCCCATCTTCCCATTTAATATTCGTATATTCGAGAAGAACGTTGAACAGAAGCGAAATTTCCAACGCTTGCGGGAACTCATCAATTGAATCATCTGATGTTCGCAGGTCGAAAATCGCCTTTTTTACGAGTGCGTTTTTCATCGTTAGAGGCAGAAAAGATTTCACGATAATCTGATTTTTAATCTCATTGAATTTCTTTTCCGCCTCTTTATCTTCTGGAGAAACAAGCCACGATGAAGCTGTTTCAAGCAAGTCTAATATATCGACCGAATCTTTATCGATGACAGGAGCTTCATTTTGTTCTGTTGCTTCCTGTTGTAATTTTTGATCTATTTGTTTGTTTTCTTCCATCTCCCATTAAACCCCTTTCATAAAAAATAATTAATTAAGTGGTCTTCTCCAATGTTGTTTTTGTTCCGTTTATCACAACAACTCCAGAAACCATTGTATTTGAATAAACCTTAAAAGTTCCATTTTTTGCGCTATAATCAACATCTGGGATAATTTTTGCGCCACTGCTATCTACAATAAAAATGTCTGGATAATTCCCAACATAAAAAGATCCAGATGTCGCGATTTCTGTATAATATTTTGCAGGGAAAGAGCTTGTCGAAGGGTTGGTTTTCCAGCTTGTTGCAGTAGCCGACACATTAACAGTAACGGTTGTTTTCGTATTTCCATTTAAATATGCCGAAATAGCTTGTTCTATTTGAGCACCAGTATATTGGCTGACAAAATCTCCATTTGCCATTGGTTATTCCTCACTTTCTTCTTTTTCTTTTTTGTTTTCCGCTTCGCTCATTCCTGCGAAGAAATTTTCCAGCGACTGCGTGTCGCTAATATTTGAATAATATTTGACCATCTTCGGATCTGCCCAACGAAAAATTGTCTGAACAACATCAATCGGGTATCCGGCAAGCTCCAACGCTGTCGAGGTCGTGTGTCGAACATTATGAACAAAAAAGTCCTCGCCAAGATATTTCGCAATTGTTCTTGCGAACGAATTAATCGTCGCCTGCGTCGCCTGCTCATACGAACCATCGTGATAAACCACAAACATATATTCATCTTTAATACCAAGCTCCTCACGCTTTTTTCGCCATAGGTCGATGTAATGGTCGACATCAACAAGGTTTCGGAACACAATTCTCGTTACGACCTTCCCTGCTTTACCACGACCCTTTGTTCTAATTTTATCTGTTTCATAAGCAAGACCGTTATAAATCAGTCTGTCCTTTTCGAAATATTCCATTTTCATCTGAATGATTTCGCTTTTACGCATTCCACTCGCCGCAAGAACAGCAAGACAACAAGCAACCTGATACTTTTTGTCTGCTTCAAGTTTTACTAGACAGTCTTTAATCTGGTCCATTGTTAAAGCAGGACGCTCACGAACAAATGCTTTGTCTACAGGTTCCAGAACTTTTACGAGATTACGGAACTGCGGGTAATCTTCATCCAAAATTCTTTCAATAAAATTAGACAAACTTGAAAGGACGGCTCTCATCGAACAAATCCTGTTCGGAGAAACCTCCAATTCATTTGTCAAATATCCAAAATATTTAACAAATTCTCTCTTTTTTAGATCAACAAAAAATTTGTTCTCGCATCTTTCCAGCACGAACACAAAAAATGTGCGCAGTTGTGCTTCATACTGTTTAATTGTTGCGGGAGATTTATTAGCAGAACGCAAATAATCTGTAAATTCGTTGATCAAACTTTTATTTTTTTCATTAACCTTGTTCCACTTTTCTGGAGTGACCAGTTCGTGGTATACTGTCGAGCGTTTCCCCATATCGAGGGCCTCCTTTCTATTTTTATTTGAATTATTCTTTTAATATTGAGAGCCCGTGAAAACCACGAGCTCTCTTTTTTTGTGTGAAATAACATTTTATCCCCTTAAGGATTTTTGAGACGTGGACGCACCGAGACGTGCCATCCGCAATACAACTTCGCTACACATTTAGCGATACTGTCTCTTACAACAAGGTCATTGTAAAGATTAATATTGATATTGCACAACTTAATTCCAGACCAGCAGCAGATATTGTCAAACGGATTGGAATAATTCGCATTAACGTCCGCAATGTGTAAGGTTAACGCTTAAATACTTCCCCACTGACTCTTTCTAGAAATCTTGAACAGCGGTTGTGTTTCGCCGGGGTTATACGGATAAAGCTTATGATCGAAATAGGACCAAAATTCTTCGGGAGTTGCAGGCTCGTTACCTGCGCCGAACATTTGGGTGAGATCAAAGAGTTGTGGTTTGAAAGTAAGGTTGGAAACAGCGCCTGCTGGCGACCACACATACATAATCGGAGAAATCGAAGTTGCGCCCGTAATAATCACACCTTCTCCAAAATCGGTAGATTCGATAGTGTTTAGTCCGCTAAGGCCCCATTTTTTATCCCACTGTCCTCCGGGAGGACAACCTCCCAAAAGATATTTATGAGAAGAATCCGTCGATAAACTGATCGGATTAAACAAAACATATTGATAATACCCTGTTGATGTACCACTTAAAGTAAATGATCCGTCACCATTATTAACCGATGTAATGCCATTAAAAGTTTGGCCAAAACCAAACTTGCTCTTATCCAACAGCTGATTCCATTCAACATTCCGTCCCATATAGAGTTTTCTCTTGTAAGATACGACTGGTTTCATACCTCCGTCGTATTGTTTTATACAGAAAGTTGGGACAACGCCGTACATAGAGTCGGTGCTGACGTTGCCGCTATTGAGAACACCCGAGGGATAGATGGTGCGGATAAGGGCCGGGAAAATCGGGTTCGAAGAGCATGTCCACCAATAACGTGCGGTTGAACCCTCATACTTGATACGATCGGCATCGGATGCACCAACCCAGTACGCCAACTGACTGCCCTCGGCAATATCGTTGTTGTTACTGCCAAAGATTTCGGTCATCGACTGTAACCACACTTTATCATGGGTGATGTCATAGGTCGCACCGTCGACCCTATCGCAGGCGCAGAGACCAGTCTTAACCTCGATTTCGCCAAGCATCATCACGAACTCGGAATCGAGTCCATTAAGGAATCCTGCGATTTTTGCTCCGCTGGGAAGTGTGTCAAATACCGTTGCGGGTTTCCACCAGTTGCTAACGGTTGTGGTGTCGGATGATGGCACTGCCTCGGCATCAGAATTGAGCCATTGACGCGGCACAGAATCGCGCCATCTGTTCGATCCATAAGCGTTTCTCTCGGTGAAATTACGCTTACCGCCATTGGCTGCGTCGTCCTCTACATAATATGTGCGGCTTCTTGCGGTGAAAGTACCGAGGTCTGTACAAGCGGTCGTACCATCCCATACGTTTACCGGTACATCCTTTTCAGCCTCGGCTCTCTGAGGCCTTACGCCATAGGTAGTGATGTAGTTACCAATAACATCACTCTGAGCATAAGATGTCTTATATCCACCGATGTTCGTATGACGAAAACCACCGTCAGCGGGGATAGCCTGAGTGAGCGTGAACATATAAGTGCCATCGTACTGCGTACCGCCACCGTAAGTGGCGTGGTCGAGGGTGAACTTATAGTTTCCTGCCGGAAGACCGCCCTCGGTGTAGTACATCAACTGAAGTGTATTGAACGGGATGGTGTCATAACTTATTATATCATGAGAGCAAACACACATTGTTTTTGCAGTATCTCTGTCTACAAGATCGTGCTTGTCATAATCCAAAACATCAAAAGCAACATTTGCTCCATTATAATTTACTGAAATTTGACTCTTTACGGGATGATCGGCTCTCATGTTAGCGTTCTGAATATCAGAAGTTGGAATATAAATTTTATGTTTGTAAGAAATTGGCATTTATACTCCTCCTTTCTTACCAGAGATATTCATAAGTAAAAGTTACTTGTGGATTGACGACGCTAATATAGGTCGGAGAAACACTCGGCTTAATAACTGTCCCGCTTGCCATTTCGGAGGTAATCGACCCAATAAAAGGAAATTCATATGCGGGATCAGCCTGTGAACAAACAACCGTTCCATAATGGAAGCCGTCGTTTGTAAAGCCGGGGACTACCGCATATCTCCCGTTCATTCCGGGGAAATTTGTATCATCCGTTGTCGAAATAATTACTTTTGTAAACTGAACCTTCTTTTTGTCTGCGTCTGTCACGGGAGCAGTTGTTTTCCAAGTCGGTACGTTATCTATTTTCTCCTGCAAGTTAGAATCCAAATCGGAATACTCAACAAATCCAACGACGGCATATTCTACCTCTTCTTCTGGAGTTTCCGGAATTCCATCTTCTTCCGTGTAATATATTGCTTTGAGTTTCTTGTTGTCTGCCGCAGATGTTCCGACTTTTGATGAACTGCTTTCAACAAAACTTTTTGTTGCAGCATCTGCGTCATTTACAGGTGTTCCGAATTGCGCTCTTCCGTGTGCATCTCTCGTTACAACAGAAGAAGCAGAAGCAGACGGGGTTGCATTGATTCCGGTCCATGAATTACTGGATTTTGCATAAACAGGAACTGCGTTTTCTGTCGTTGGAGTTTCCTCCATATAAACCGAATGTTCTGGATCAATTTTGAATACGACTTTACTATTGTCTGTAATGGCATCCATATTGAGTCCATCGCCGGCCACAATTGGAATTTCAATTTCGTCATTTACGTCTTCTGTTGTATCATCAGAATAAGTAATTCTTGTTTGGCTTTTAATGTTCATTCCGTCTGCCGTATCATATGTAACAATTTGTGCTCCATAAGATAGGTCGAGACTTTTGATCTTTTTGGAAAGAGACGCAACATCTATTCCAGCATCCACAAAACTTTTCTTTATAGCATCCCATTTAACGAGATGTGCGTTTGTAAACTTTGTAGAATCTTCTCTAATCGCAATCGGGAGCCCTTCTCCAGTCTTGAATGTAAATTTGTTGTTTTCGTCAAGCGTTCCTTCTCCAAATTTAACAGTATCATCTGTCGGGTCGTACATAATGCCATAGACAGCATTTTCATTTTTGTTAATTGCAAGACCGGAAAGTAGTGCTGTTAGGTCGATTTTGTTCGCATTTGTAACAATTACATTGTCTTCAACAAGAAGTTGTTTTTCTTTTTCTGTCGTAGTTGTTCCAGAAACCGTGAGATTTCCTTGAATGGCTACATCGCCCGTTATTGCTCCACCTGTTTTATCATACTTTTTTTCGAGTTCGGAGTCCACATAATCTTTTGTTACTTCATTTTCGCCTTTATGAAGAGCCGCCGCAGCAAGTCTCCTTGCCAATGAATCTACTGCCATATCATCAACCTCCTGTCGTTACTCTACAAAACACTGACATTGACCCGCCATTAATAGCAGCCACTTCAACCTTAAATTTACCCATTCCCTCAATCGGAAAAGTATAAAGTCCAGCGGTCTTCATCGTATCCGTTAGACCGAAAGAAGAATCAAACCCTGTAATTGGATGAAATTCTTCAATTTCCAAATCGGAACACCCAAGAATTTTGACCTCAGCCCCGACAAAATTACCTTCAAGCTGAACGGTCAATGTGTCTCCTCGCCTATTCCAAGTCTCTTCGCTTGTCGTAGGAGCAGAAGCATCTTTAATTGCGTAAAAATTGTTCAAAATATCCATTTTCAAATCCAAGTCCTTTCTTTTTGTTTTTACAAGATTTTTGGCAAAATTTGCCAAAATTTCTTTGTATATATTGCACAAAATATAATGTGTTTACTGGCTAAATTTTATCCAATATATACGAAAAAATTAGCCATTTTTGATAATAAAATTTTTCTTTTATTCACTTTTTTCAAATGTTAAAAAGAGATGGGACTTTGTTGGTCCCATCTCATAATTAACTACCAAATTTTAATTGAGCAACCTGAATCGCCGCTGTTTTAGCAATTTTAAGTTTAATAATTGGTCTGACCCCGCATACCGAAGAACAAGGGGCACTAGAAAGTGTTCCATTCGGATTTACAATCACAACCCTATTTGTATTGCCGCATCCGACAGGAGTGCATAACCAATATGGTGCGCTTGTTTCTGCTCCTTTATATCTCAAAACCCTATTAGTGTCATAATATGTTCGAAATTCTTCCTCGCACAAAAATGAAACATATAAAGAAGCTGGATTCCAAGAATCAGAATCATTATATGTAGTGTCTCCATTTTGGGCTTTAATATTATTTTGATTCCAAATATTTTTCAAATCAGAAATCTTAATATTGTTTAAACCTGGATATGATAATCTCCAATCATCATTTGGACCGGAAGATCTTACAGCGTTTAAATATTTGCAAATACTAGATAATGCAAAATTATTTGTTTCACCAAAAACACTTTGTCCAATAATATCTTTTGAAATCAAACGGAAAAAACAATTTTCAGAATCTCCACTCATATGTTCCGGAGTATCTAATACAATCCAATCAACTCCACCAAAACTGACAACTGCTCCGGCTCTCATATTATCCGCTTGAACAGAACTTACATTTTTTGCAAGTAACGCGTCAATAACAGATTGCCCGTCAATAAAAGACGAACCTCCAACTGTTACCGTTTTAACACCGTAAAGAGCTTTGATTTTTGAATCGGCATTATCGGTCGCTGCGTTATCAACAATATCATTGATATATAAATTTGTTAATGCCATTTAACCCTCCTCCACGAACCGAACGATTCATAAAAATCATACGGGTTTCGAAGAAAATAATTAATAAAAAGAGGAGAAGACGGCTTGTCCTCTCCTCAAAATAAACAAAAAAATTAACCGCTGATAGTAACGGTATCCTTCAGAGAGGGAATCTCCTTCAGGCTCACATTATAGGTGTTGGCCGCAAATTTACCCTGTGCAAGTGCAGGTTCGAATGTCAGATCTGCGTTCGGAATCAGACCAGTAGAACCATTACCATACAGGCCGTAAACAACGGGAGTCTGACCAGCAGCGGCAGACTCGGGATCAATAGCAATCATACGAATGCCCTTAGAAGTATAAGTAGCGTTCTTAAGAACACGAACGACCTCGGCATAGATACCGTCGTCATTGCATCCACCAGCATCAACTGCAAGAGCAGTACCGTTCAGGGCGATAGACGCAGAAGAGGTCATAGCCATGCTCAGATCAAACTGACCATCGAGCTGGAAGCGAGGAATCTTGATAGTGATTTCGCCAGCGGGCTTACCGGTCTCAGGGGCGTTTGCGTCACCCTCGAAGAGCTGCGCAGTCAGAACGAGAACGAGCTCTGCGGGAATGAAGTTCGCAGAAATCTTCAGCAGATCTGCAAGGCTATCCATTGCGAAGTAAGAAATGCAATAAGTAGTACCGGTCTCAAACTTAACCGCATCAGTTTCACCAACAGTCAGATTTCCACCCTCGTACTTATTCTTTTCTCCATCAATAACGATGGAGATGTCGTCCTGCGTCGGGTTGCACCCAGAAGCGCGGAACCAAACGACCTTCTTCTCAAGACCACAAGCAGTGCCGATAGCAACAGGCTCCTTCGACAGAGCGATGGTCTTCGTGGCACCCTCCAAAGCAGTATAAGAATCCTTCGAATAAATGGCGGAAGCGCCGGTTTCGATATCAGAACCAGTCTGCAGAGCGATATAGTTCAGATCAAACATTGCGTCAGTCAGAGACACGGTCATACCTGCGGAGTGGTTGAAACGACCGTACAGCTTAGCGCCCTGACCGGCACGAACTTCTTCCATAGAAGAAGTAAATCCAAGAGTTGACTCCGTAAGAGTACGAGAGGAAAGAACGTGAGCAAACTCACCATTGCGAGTAGCATACGCCTCAGCGTTACCAACGGAAGCCAAGAAAAACTTTCTTGCCATAGTTAATAATCTCCTTTAAATATTGAATTTGTTTTATATACAAAAACAACCCCATTAACGGAGTCAATTTTTCATAATAATTACAAGCTGTTAATTTTCTGCGTAAGCGCATCGGCATCAACAGCAGAGCCGTACATACCCTTTTCTTTTTTATAAATCCAGTGGTCAATCGTCTGTCCTTTTTTCAACGAAACCATTCCGGACATCAATCCGGCTTTCGTAATCTTATACTCAATAAGATCATTGATTACGCCAAGCAAAGAAACAAATTGACGAATTGACATTTCGTAAACGTCTTTCAACTTATACGATGTTGCCGCACAAATACAAAGAATTTTTCTTTCAATCGTTGCACTTCCACTGTCGCGAGACATAATCTCGTTTTTTGCGGCTTGGTCGTCTCGAATTGCCTTATCTACCCACGAATCATCCTTAAAATCCGGAAGATTTTGATAAAGAATAAATTTGCGGAGCTTGTTGAAGTTATTCGAGTCGATCTCGTGCCCATCAATTAAAAGAACCGTTTTATTACTTTTTTCGTCTTTCTTTTGATCCAAAGAAGCAACCATTTTGCCTTCTCCGCAGTCACAATCAAAGAACCTTTTTCTGTCTTCGTCAGTCCCCTCTTGATAAAGTTTAACTCTTTCTTCGGTGAAGAATTGATCATACGGAATATACTTTCCGCATTTTGAACACTTCATCCCGGGTAAAATATGAAAACAAAGCTCAATAATTTTAGAAAACCGCATCGACCATAAAACGCCCTCTTTTTCATCTGAAATTTTTGACAAAAGATAATCCAAGTGGGTAAATTTAATACCCATTGGATCATCATTTTTATTCAAAAGCAAACAGGCGTTAGAAGTCATAAATTCGTTATAATTTCGGACACTTACTGGATATAAATAAAGCCCGCAGAAAGGAACGGGCTCGTCGTATGTGAAATACTTGTCTCTTAAATACTCAACTTCTTCGAGAATTTTCTTCTCGGATTCGGGCATCTGTGCCATTAGAAACCACACTTCGGTGTTTCAGAAACACCACTAATAAATGTTGACATAACAATCGAATAACCAAAGAATTTCTTTCCATTCCACAGCGACAGCTTTGCGTTGTCATATGTGCTCATTTCAGAGTTAAACTGAAGAGTCCCAACGCCCGCAACGAACGACCCGTTAAGAGCCGCGAGAACGCATTTCAGCATAACCGACGCACGATTTTTAAGAATGATTTCCGGTTGCCCGTTATTCCCCATCTCGGATGGGTTAGTATCGGGGTTATACATAGCTGCGTCGCCTTGAATGTTAGAAATTTTGTTATGAACGATTGTTTCCAAACCAATGTTCACAGTAGAGACAAGATGATTTTTAGGTACGACAGAATGAATATATATGTGCAGATGCGACGACTGCTCCTCGAAGGAGTCGTCAATAAACGGCGACAAAAAGATTCTGTCTCCTGCCGCATCGCCATTGTTTGAATAGAGCAGTTTCATCCGCTCTTCGTAAGTCAACGACGGACGCATAAGCGCATCCATCGTGTCGTCCGTTGTGTTTAGAAAAACCAAACTCACTGATTCATAGCGTCCTCTTTCGCATAAAGCTACTCAAGTTTATGTGACACTCCACAGCATAAAGGTACAACGATACCTCAAGACCGAAGTCTCTGTAATTAAACTTCGTATCTCATTAAATTAAGTGCCGCTTGGTAATCTCTATCAATTTTAAATCCGCATTCTGGACAAATAAAAGTTCTATCGGAAAGTGTTAATCTTTTATTAATGGCACCACAACAAGAACAGGTTTTGCTACTCGGATAAAACCTATCTACTTGTATAAATGGTATTCCATTCCACTCACATTTATATTTCATTTGTCGAATTATCTCATAAAAGCATTGTTCTTGTATTGCTTTTGAAAGATGTCTGTTTTTCATCATTCCCATAACATTTAAATCTTCCATTACAACCCTACAAGGCAATAATGAAATGAGTTTATGAGTACACTGATGAATATAATTATATCGGATTCCGTTCAATCGCGCGTACAATTTTCTTAATTTATTTTCCAACTTTATAATATTGTTGGTTTTAATGTATTTTTTGCCCACACGATTCGCTTCGTATTTACGAGAAACTACTCTTTGTAAATTACGAATTCTTTTCTTTAATTCTCTCACTTTTTTACTTTTATTTATATTGTGAAAGATTATAGACTTATTACCGTAAGCGACTACCATAGTCTCTTTTATTCCTAAATCTATTCCCATTGGTTTATTTGTCAAAACGGACGCTTGGTTCTCGCGTTCCATGGCAAAATAAATAAACCATTTACCAAATTTTTCAAAAATAATTCTTGAATTCGCCAACTTCATTTTTCCTCTTCCAATAGGAAAAGAAAAGTCTGTTTTGAATTTAATATCTCCAATTTTTTGCAAATGTAATAGCCCACTCTTCTTTTTTATATATGTTTCATTTGGAATGACACAAAAAGAATTTTTAGACCTTTTTCTACTTTTAAAATTAGGAATTTTGGTTATTTTTTTGAAAAATCTTTGATACGATATATCAACATCCGAACACGCGCCTTGCAACGTATAATTAGAAACATCATAAAGCCATAAATTTTCAGATTTAATTGAAGTTAATAATCTAATCATATCAAATTTGGATATATAAGAACCATCTTCTAAATATTTGTTCCTTTGCTTCTCTATCATTAAGTTCCAAATAAATCTAGCGGCTCGAATATGGTTGAACATTGCGTTTTCTTGCTCTTTTGTTGGATATAACCGTATTTTATACGACATAAAAGAAACACTCATCGTTGCACCTCCTTTCTGGTAAAAAGTCAGTGTAAAATATATAAATGCGGTAAGTCAAATTGTTACCAGCAACTCAACAAAGGGAGCTACCCTCTGTCCCGCAATTATATCAGTTTAGTTATACAGGACGCTACTCCTGTTCTGTGGTTATTAAAACCACCTCATACTTTCATATGAGCGCAGACTATATCTTCATCCACTACGATGGATGTCTACCACTTCGCCAACCAATCGCTTGTTGGCTACGAACTTTCGTTCTAGTCGTTGAGGATTCCCCTCTTCAGGGCTTTCCTGCTGATTTTCGATTTTTATACAGAGGTTAGGATTTAACCATACTCCATCTTACAACTTTTTTACGCTTTCGCAACCATCACACCTGTGCATTTTTCATCACTTTGCTTTGGTATGTAAGCTTTACGAAGTCTCAGCATTTCAATAGCTATTTTTACACACACATTTCTGTATGCGAAGACCTATTTTGATCTTAAAATTTTAAATAAATAATCCGCATATTTATTATCGCTTTTAGCCAAAAAATCAGCAATACGATATTCGATATTGTCCAAGTTGACAAACCGATTATATGCGTTTCCGTCCACAGAAAATTGATTGAACACCCTTTTAAATCCCCCGTTTCATCAAAATGGCCGCAACGAAACTTTAAACTCCAACATCATTTCGGGTTGCCCCTCAACAGTAGCAATGCAACTAACAACAACTTGAAGTTGATTGTCAATCATCTTGCGTTTCAGAGTAAATGTTCCATCCTTGTTATCGATAAGCTCGCAATAGTCTTCAATGGACATCATATCGGAGCCATAACCTTCGAGCGTTGTCGTACAGGTTATTTCTGCTTCCGTAGGTAATCCGTTTTTATATACGCGAGGTTCGAACGTAAGGCCATCCGAAGGAATCGTATCGGGAATAGCACCGGGTTCTGCAATGGTGAAAATATATTCTCCATCGTCTCCGGTTTCGGGATTCGGGTCGTCTTCGTGGCCGTTATATGCGATTCTCGTTTCGAAGTTATCGAGTTTTCCAGTTTGATCCATCGCAAGATAGATCCGCATAATCCCGACATCTTCCATATCGAATGTGGTACGAGAATCAGATTTTATTATGTTATTGACTTTATAAACACGATCAGTTCCAATAATAAATCTTTGGTTGATATAATATTGCTTGGTAAATTTATTGTACTGAGCAATAAGAGTCATTGAACCGTCCGGGTCAATTGCGACCTCTGAGTAGTCGAACATTGGGTTAGACAGCTTTGACGGCTGAATAACCGGCTCGTAGTGATACGAGGTTTGCCCGTTTTCATCAGTATAAATCGATCCGATATTTCCGTTACAACGACACACAACCTGCGAAGAGGTCGGATTCATTGTTGTTTGGTTTAAACCAATCCAAATATTCTTTCGATAATTCGGCTCGGTCGGGTCAAACTCATAAGAAAAACGGTAACGATAACCAACTTTGTTCTGTCTGCGGCAATCCTTAAAAACAAGACGATACCAATCATCGCTGACGGCCTCCCCTTTATCGTTTTTAACAGACTGAATCACAACCTCAAGCGGTTCATATAATTCCGTTCCAGCTTCTTTTTCTTCCTCAATCCATTTGCGATTGGGACGATAAGGCCACTCGGAATCGATTTTCATTTGAATCATTTTCAGATAATAATTATCTTTGACAAAATTGGGAGGCGTTTGCGAAAAGAGATATGAGTCATCTTTATATTTTGAAATATCATAGACTGCCATCATATCACCTCATTCCAACGACCGCAACATCGATTTAATGATCTTGTCAGATTCAAAAATTTGTTTTTTCACATCTCGATATTCAATTGTTTCAACGTTATCATATATTCCTTTAATTTTTACAATAATTGGAATTAACTTTCCGTCAAACATTTCGTTTGCTGCATTAATCTCGAATAGTTGCCCATAAATAAAATGTCTTGGTGAAAATCCAGTTTCATCTTCCTCTTCAAAAAGATGGAGAATTTTATGAATTTTACCAATCAAGGAAGAAAGATATTCTTTCTTCGCAGAATCAGAAATAACTATTTTCATATCATCCATAATAGTTACCTCCGTGGTATTTACGAGATACTAAATCCCACGCGAGCTTCGTAGTAAGCGTATCCAACTGGAACTTCAACTGATTAACCCACTCAACCTTAGAACGAATACTATTTGCTTCGCTATAGAGCTTGAAGTCTGTATCGTTTAAATTTCGGCGAATATCAAGCACAAAATCTTCCTCATTTGTAGCCCAAGACACAACAAGAGCCCTTGCTAAAATATCTCTCACTTTATACGCGATAACGCTTGCGGAAGTGGTTGCACTTGCTGCCTCTTTAAAATCAGTGTTGAACTGACCGGCAGAATACCATCTAACTTCACATTTAGACCCGACAGGAACTTCACGAGAAAATGTTACAACACCATTTTCGTATGTCGCAGAGTGATCGTACTGCGTACCGATGCGAAAAGAAAAATCCGCATCCGCTTCTGGAACAAAATCAATACCGGTATTATATATGGCAGTTCCGTTTCCTTCAAATACTTCAACCTGACCAGTTGGAAGTTTTTGGTCAACCAACAGATAGGCGATTTTTGTCGGATTGGAAAATTGATTTACGCCGTTTTCAAGATGCGGATACATCATTCTCTCCCAACGTACCGTATCTTCGACGTAAGCACGTTGAATGATTGGGTCGTCAAACAAGTTGATCGCTTTCTCATATATGGATTTAAAAGTTAAGGCCATAGTACGACGACCCTCCTTATTTTATTTTATGATTATTTGCTAGCATCACGCCGACGGTCAAGGAGAATATCTTCCATAGCACCGTTACTCAATCTATTAAGCACTTCAATTTTATGAGCGTCATTGAACGCCGGATCCTTTTCGATAATCTTTCTCTTAAAATATTCAAGAATAAATCCACGAAGAGAATCACAGAGTTTGTTATAAATTTTTTCAAGTTCATATACATCCATAGTCCCGAGCCTCTTTACAAAGTCAGAACCCATAAACGCATAATCCTTCGTCGTCTTGACATCAAACTGATCCGCATATCTTTCCGAACCTTCTCCAAGTGCAAGAAGCCCCTCATCAAAAAGCTTGCGATAACGCCCAATAAGCTCCTCCGCGACTGCATACGGAAGAGATCTGACCTGACCAAAGTGGTAAAAGTCAATATATCCGTTGGAATAGGTAAGATGTGTCGAAAGTCCTTCCGGATATTCATACAGGTGGACAATCTTGATCTTATCTTCGCCAAGTTCTGGAGCCTTAGTAGCTGGCTGGGGCGCACCCATACCTGCTGCCATCATTTTTGTAAGCATTTCAATCTGCGCTTTCAGTGCGGCAATTTCCGATGACTGATCGGTCGCCGGAACAGAAGTTGCTTCGATCTTTGCTGCCTTTTCCGCAGTTTCTTCAACAGAATCCATTGTGGTTTCTGCATTTTCAATAGATTTTTTAACATATGCCATAGCTTTTATATCTCCTTTTAATCTCATAAATATAGAAAAAGACCGCAAAACGGTCTTTTATTGTTTTATTTGTTTAGCTCTGGATTTTTCCACAAGAACTTTTTAGAACCAGCTCCCCAAATAATTGCGTCTGCAGATTCCTTATATTCTTTATGACGAGACGGACGACGAGGAATTACTTTCCCATCAATAACCCATCTCAAATCGGGGCCAGAATACCCAATAAATTCCATTCCAAGATCGAGATATCCTCTTCCGTCGAATTTATTAAAATCCGCGTATGAAAACACTTGGTCCGGATGATTTTCCCTGACAAAACATTTGAATAATTTAGACACGCCTCCAACAACAACGTTGTTAGAACCCGGGCAACCACGAATAATTTCCCATTCATATTTTTTATGTTTGGAAAAACTCATAAGTTGAACAAGTCTGCCTTCGTAAAAAAGCCCATATGTTATTTGTGCGTTTCTATGTCCCTGAAGGTGATTTGCGTCATTAAAAGGTTTTGCTTCTTTGTTTGTGATTTCTCGAACTTCACAATTTCTTGCATAAATTCGATTTTCAACCTTTCCAAAAGCAATTCTTAATAACGACTCCAATATTGGACGAGTACGAGGATCTTCCCATTCGTTTTCATAAATATGAATTAAACGAATTCCTTTAGATTCCGCAAGTTTAGATTTGTCAAAATGATAATTTTTCTCTTTTTGAAGATTTGAATGCCAATATGTCCCGTTAAATTCAATCCCGATTTTATAATCGGGGCAGTAACAATCGATTTCATACGGCTTTAACATACTCTTATCTTTATAACAAGAAACACCAAGGCTACGAACAAAAGACATAATTTCAAATTCTTGATAACTTTCTTTCGGATTAATTAAATCCCAAGAATCGTATTTATGAAGATATTCTCCGACTTTCGGCATGCTCCCACGACCAAGAGCAAGAGTTAACTCGCGGACGGTATGAATGTTGTTAGCAATCATAAACTCACGCAATGTTTCTCTCGAAGACATAATTCGAACACTTTCTTCAGACAGATGAACCTGCCCTCCGCTTTCTCGATTATATCTTTTTTTCATCGTTTCTTTTGCCTTTTCTCGAACTTCCGGATTCGACATAGAATATTCGCATCCATATTTTTCAAGACAAGTTGCCTTCATCTTTTCTTTTACAAGATCGGATTTGGCAGGAGAAATATTTCCATATCTTTCAAGATTGGTACTGTTCTTTCTTTCGATAACTTCTGGAAGAATAGCGGTCGTTTTGACTCCATATTTTTCCATATTGGTCTTTTCAATCGTTTTTGTGATAAGCTCTTGAGACTTGCCAATACCATATTCACACAAACGCGATTGAACCGCGCTTCTGCTACAGTTATAAATATCAGCAATTTCGTTAATTGTTAAATTGTCTTCAATATAATATTTCCGAAGATCGTCTTCGTTAATATTAATAATTTTTTCATCTTTTCTAAACTCATCCAGACGAAGAACAGAATCAACTCCATATTTTTCAATATTAGTTGCTTTTAATCTATTTTTAACTTCTTGATTTCTCATTGGGTTTTCAAACCCATATCTCTCGAGATTGGTTTTTTTGATTTTATTTTTTACCTCTTCGTTTTGAGACGAATTTATGCATCCATATTTTTCAATGTTTGTTTCTGCTCGCTTCTTATTAATCAAAGAGACATCCTTCTTAATCGAATATTCTTTCAAGCTTCTTATAATTGGTTTTTTACCAGTTCCGAGAAGTTCTGCTATTTCTTCGATATTTTTATTTTGAACGATATATTGATCAAATAGCCAATCCTTATTAATTTCGACTCGTTTCATATCGCACCTCCGCAAAGCGCACTATATTTATATAAAAGCGGTAATTCAACTGTTGCGGCAATTGAAAAGGTAGCTACTCCCTGTCCCGCTTTATACTTATATTATATCATATCGATAACGTTTTGTCAAGTAGTTTTTAGAAACTTTATAAAAAAATTACGCCAGCTTCAGAGCAGCGATCTTAGAACCAACAATCGCAGCAACACCAACGCGCTCCTGAATACGAACACGATAGGTCTTATCGGGAGTCTGATGAGCGTCGCGCTCAACAAGAATATTGTCGCCTTCGTAAACCAGCTTAACAGGCTTATCACCGTAAACAGGCAGGAAGTAGATCATATCGTTCGGCAGAGCGAATTCAGCAGTGGTGTTAACAGTGTTGAACTTCAGAGCCTGATCAAGAACGATCAGACGAGTGCCAAGATACTTGTCCAGGAAGCCCTGTTCAGCGATCTTCTCACCCAGACCGTACTGCAATCCAGCCTGCGTAGGAATAGCGTTACCGAGAGCGGCAAGAGAACCAATAGCAAACACTTCGGAGTTGCCGTTCGCAGCAGAAACTCTCTGCGCGAGGTTGGTCCAGTTCTGATTGCTGAAACCAGTAGCAGAGTAAGCCGCACCCAGCTTCGTGATGCCGGAAGTCAGAGCCCCGACAACCTTCAGGAAGATGTAGTGCTCGAAGGAACGAGCAACACGCAGACCCCAGTCACCGAAGTCCATAACACCAGCAGCCATATGGTACCACTCGATCTCAGCAGCGATTTCGATAGGACGCGGGTTAACGGTCACTTCGTCGTTGTGGATGGGCTGCAGAACGCCACGGTTCACACCCTCGGCGATCTCGTTGACCTTGTACAGCTCGTTGGAACGAATGATGAATCTTGCGGTATCACCATAACCAATCTGACGAACGTCAGCAAGGAAACGAACCATATCAAAGTTCGAAACCATCGGCAGAATAGGATTGATGATCTGCGCAAGGACAGCATCAAAATTAGCAGTAAAATCTCTGTCGCGAACGACATGAGGATCATTAAGAGCCTCAAGGCCCTTCGCCTCAAAAATCTTCTGAACACGAGTACCTTCAGCACAATACTGAGCGATGTTATAGTTCAGGTTGTACAGTCTGGTCTCCTTGTTCTCAATAGCCTTATTATTCAGATATGCATCTGCAAACAGCACCGTCTCGTCTACAATAGCGTTGAAGTTCTCGGTGCCATGAGTGTAAGAAAACATTGTCATATTATTTTACCTCCTGTTTAAATTAGAGCACTTCAACGAGGTATTCCTGCTCGTATGCGGGAGCACCCGGAACGAGAGTACCAATCGTCATAGGCTTGGACGCACGAATAGCAAAATTGACCTTTGCCGGGGTCGAAGTCTCAGCGGCAGTCAGAGTAACCTTTCCAGCAGTCAGGTTTGCAAACTTACCAACGGTAGGAGTGGTTTCGAAGCAACCAGCGCCCATCCAGAACATATCACCCTTCTTAAGTTTACGAACGCGAGAGGGATAGCCCGCCTCAACCTTCAGGTCGACGAGCTTATCGCCGATACGATAGGTATTGCCCGCAATAACACCTGCGCCAACTTCTGCGATATCAACTACCCAGAGGTCATCGAGGGCCGCCTCGTCGTTGGTGGGAGCATATGCATACTTGCAGTTGTAATCCACCATACCATCATAAGTGCTATCAGCACACAGTTTGCCAAGGGTCACGATCGCACCGTCGTCGCACTGAGCGTACACAGGAGCATCATCGTTGCCAGTGCAGAACTTAGCAGACTTGACATAAGCCTGAACGTCTTCGCAGACCATCTCGGCGACATCAAAAATTTTTGTTGCCATAATTGTTTCTCCTTTTAAAATAAAGTATTATTATTTAAGTGCTTTCGCACAAAATAAACATAAAAAAATAAAAGCCCGGATATTTCTATCCGGACATTTGATTATCTATCGAAAACCCAAACTTTATTTCCGCAATCGTATATACGCCAATAACCTTGAGCTCTCATATTTTTTACTTCGTCTTTCATTTGACAGCGATATCTTGTTTTTATTTCGTTGCTACTATTACACCAAACATAATTCGGGTCAGAATATCTCAGAAAAGTAAATCCAAGAATTTTATATAATTCTCCACGAGTTTTTGCATTATCACTATAGGAAATAATGTTTCCGTCGTAGTTATCTAAGAAATACTTAAATAATTTAGACGCACCGCCAACTACCGTGGTGTCTACTTTCGAACAAAATCTCAAAAGTTCCCATTTATAATTTTTATTAAATCTCGGTTTTCCAAAAGTCATTAAAGAAACAAGTTCTTCTTTATAATACAAGCCAAGTCTAACAGAAGAGTTATCGTTTTTTTGTCTATGATTTTCAAACAAAAATTTTGATTTTTCTTTTGAATCGACCTCTTTAATTATACATTCTCGAGCATAAATTTTTCTATTATTTTTCATAAAAAGATTTCGCAGCTGAGAAATGATGACTTCTTTTTTGCTTTTGTCTAAAAGTTCATATTCAAATATATGAAAAAGAAAAATTCCCTTTTCTTCTGCAATTCTGCTTTTTCTTACGTGATAGAATTCATCTTTTCCGTCACAATGTGGAGCGCCGTCTTCGGCAAAAGAATGATATAAATCTCCATTTATTTCAATCCCAATTTTATAATCAGGACAATACAAATCAATTTCGTATGGAGCAATCTCTTTTTTTGTTTTAAAACACCGAACACCCCAAGATTTTAAAAGCCTTGCAAACTCCGCTTCATAACAAGAAGTAAACGAATCCATTAAATCGTTAATTCCGGTTCGATTAATAATACGATAAATAGTGCAATCTCCACTAAATCCCAAAGCGTATTTCAATTCCATTGGGGATTTGATATTTTTCGAAACAACAAACTCTCTCATTTTTTCTGGAGAATTTATGAGCTCTAAAACCCAATCTTCAATATTGACATAATTATAGTTTTCGCAGCCATAATTACTTTTTAGTGTCGCAATTGCCTTTTCTTTTACGACTGGATTGTTTATTGCGTAATCAACTCCATATTTTTTTCGATTAGTTTCAACGATTTTCTTTTGAATTTCTTTATTCCCAAATGGATTTTCACAACCATATTTTTCAATATTAGTTTTCTCTCTCGAAGATATAACTTCAGATTTGTTTTTTACAAAACCATACTTGTTGCACAATCTTCTAACCTGAGATGGAGAAATTCCAATTTTCTTAGAAGCCTCATCATAAGACAAATTTTCTTCAATATAATATTTGTAAATTATACTTTTATCAAAAGTTTTCCAATCAATTCTGCTCACGATAATTACCTTCCGTTAATAGTAATTTATACGATAGTGGTAATCTTATTGTTTAACGGAACAAATAAGAAACGCTGGCCGGCGCTGTCCCACCCTCGCATTTATATTATAACATAAAAATATCATTTTGTCAAGTGATTTCAAAAGTTTTTTTATTTTCTTTTAACTCTTTCTGCAAGTTTTTCTGCAGGAGTTTTTCCCCTCATTGTTTCCGGTCCTGTTACGTTGATACCGAATGTCGGTCTGGAAATCGGGGAACTAAATTTCGCACCCAAAACAGGATGCTCTTTCACTTTGAATGTAGCAACGGCGACGTCTTTCATAACTTCGTCGTTAGAAGCATATTCGCCGCACTCGCACTTCTCAAGAATCTTGTCGTAATCAGCCTTCTCAATCTTCTCATTTTCCATAATCGATTCAGCATAGACTTTAAGATCATTATTAAACCTTGCACGTGCTTCGTTTTCAAGCTTGTTAGAATATTCTCTAAACTTTTCCGCATCTTCCTTTGCGAGTTTACACTCTTCTTCCATACGCGCAATTGTTCCGCAATACTCTTCGCATTTCGCCTCAAGTTCTGCGCAGCGCTTTGAAAGCTTGCAAAGTTCGTCACACTCTTCTTCCTCGACAGCAATAGTCTCTTCTGTTTTACAGTCTTCAGAATCTTTCTTTTCACCGCACTCCTCGTGCTCTTCACAGGGGCAGTTGTCGTCTTTGTCATCATCCTTATCGTCCGGATCCTCGTCGTGATCATCATCATCGTGGTCGTCATCCATTTTGCACTCTTCGGCAGATTTTTCTTCTGTCATTTCAAGTTCGTCGGTTTCAGGACACTTGCAATCATCTTCCATCTTGAACTCTTCAACCGGTTCAGACTTCGGTTCACCACACTCATAATCTTCACAGAAATCACAGTGCTCGGCCGCCTCTTTTTCCTCCTCGCCTTCATCAAGTTCGAGATGTTTGTAAATTTTTTCCAGCTTCTCAAGAATTGCATTTTCACCATTCTTTTCGGCATACGCCTTCGCAGACGCAAGACCACCACGATTATAAACAGCCTTTTCGCCCTCGAGACACATAACCGGATATTTCAAAGCGCCTTCAATTCCGTCTTCCCAGCCTTCGCGAAGATCAAGGAAAATATCGTCGGCGATGGACTTAAAATTTTCCGCCGCAATAACACGTTTACGAAGTTCTGATTTGTCAACTTCTCCCCAAGGCTTTTCAGACATTGCCTCTTTGGATTTATCGACTTCGAGAGCACTTTTTGTACCGATATCATCTTTGGCAAAATTTTTAACACCATCGATAATTGCTTCATTCTCCAACTTTTCTTCCTCCTTTCCAACAGAATATAGTCCAAGTTCAGACTCTCCTGTTTTCTCTCCAGAAATCTGTTCGACTTCATTTGATTTATCTTTACTCGCACCGAACGCTTTCTCGTATGCAAAGGAAAGAACTTTTTTCTGTTCCGCAAAAGCTTCTCCTCCGAGGTCTTCCAAAATAGAAAGATGCGCTCCGGGAATTCCTTCGAGAACTTCTTTACCATTCTTGCTTCCAAGAATCGTGGTTCCGTTCAGATCCCATTCGATTAAATCAACAATCCCGTCCGGACGCTTTTCGGATTTGTGAACGGTAATTTCAACAGAAACTTTCTTATTTCTGTCTTTTAAAAGACGCTTTACTTGCGCGTAACAATATTTCACACACAAAACACAGCGAAATTTAATCCAATGAAGACCGTCTTTTTCAACAATTTCAACCGGGTCAGATTCTCTAACCCATCCAAGGATTCTTTCTCCGCGCTCTGTATTCCAATATTCATTTTGGAGTTCGATATCATAATCCGCGGCTCCCTCGTGCGTAGTAAAATCATTCTCTTTGAAAAAGCCAACAATTGGCTTGTTTTTAATCGAGCCGTTAGCAACGACTCTTTCCATTGATTCAAGAGTAAAATGAGACTTATTTCTGTTCGGATCAATATCTGAAACCGCCCAAATTTCCGTCTCAACAAACTCTTTATTTAAAATATTTTTAAATTTAATCTGCTTCGGAGACAGATCAAACTGTAAGATATTTTTGTTTTCTTCCATTTAATCCTCCTCCTCCTCGCTATCCTGATGCTCTTTAATATAAAGCATTGCTCCAGCAATCCTATCTGCTTTTTTGCAAAGATTTTTCTTCTGCTTCTCAAAATCGTAATCAAGCGTATTAAACTCAACCCCAACATATCCAAGCATAAGACCATCGTCTCGCTTAATAACTCGAAACATAGCCGATTTAGCGCCGTGCCCCTTCATGAAGTTATAGACAATCTGATCGACGTCTTTAATGTCTTCGACATTTTTAATATAATAATCTCCAACCTCATCCAACTTTTTATATACAACCGGGAGCATAGAACGAGGAACGTTTTGAAAACCAGAAATAATATGCATTCCACGAGCAACGCTTTCTGAGAACATTGACATTTTTAAAAGGCCTCTGCCCATTGCGTCTTTCCCTCCATTGTGGAAAGTAAAATAAAAAGCGCGATCTACACCTTCTTTTACCAAACAGTCCAAATAACGCTGAACTGTCTCATGTATTTCTCGATCTTTTTCTTGTTCTTCGACCGTATGAACTGGGCCACGTTGAACGACTTTGACAATTATATTAACGAGCTTTTCGTACCTCTCGGCTTCGAGCTTCGATCTTTCGACTTCCCGTTTTTCACGAGCATCATCTTCTTGAATCTTCAGTTGTTTTTCAGTCTTCTTTTCATTTGTTTCAATACCGCTTTTAACAACAGCCCAAATAGTAAAAAGAAGAAATGCAATCAATACGGCCAGAATTCCGTATGTTTGAATCGCTTCTGCAAAACCTCCAACTTCCATAATAAGTTTACTGGCTTACTCAACGATCGGGATCATTGTAGTGAATGTTTTAATCCGGGCGTCGAAAGACTTGTAATTGCCTTCATATCTTTTTGCCTCAACAGCCCAAATATCAGCCTGTTTTCTATAAGGCAAAATTTGCTGAAGAACTTCCTCGCCCGCCAAAACAACTTCCTTATCTTCATTTAGTTCAGCCAATTCAATCAGTTCTATAACTTTTCTTCTATAGTCTTCTGTCGCTTTTGCAATGTCAGCAAAGATCGCGGCAAGATTCCCGTTATAATCCTTATAGTCTGCGATTAGATTTCCACGGACCGGTTTTGCGTTTAACTTGATCATAAGATCTGACCACTGGTCTGCAACCTGCGGCCAATAATGCGCATATGATTCATGTACAATATGTGCAGCCATGGGATATACGGAATAATCAATCTGATATACGGCATTGTCGCACAGCATATTGAGCAAAAAACTATGCGTCAGCACGTCATTCAATTTGTCTCTAGTTCCCTCAGAAATTAACATCGGAAGCCTCTCCTTTCTTGATTATTTTATTGTTAATATTAAACTCAAAACTCTTGCCGCAACAAACACAAACACCATATTTCGTATCTGGTACAACCATTGTCTTGAAGTTATCTAAAAGTTTTACGGTGGTATTTGGCTTATTAATGTTATGTTGACACTTTCCTTTTTTTCTTTCAAACATTTTCAAACCTCCGTGTCGTATTTCTCACGACAATCATCACACAATATTCCGTCGCACTCTGCTCCACAAACAACGCACACGCCGATTGTTGGCTCTTTGGTTGCATACTCGCGAGTGTCCGCTGTATCCAACCCACCGTCTTTTGAAGCCGCCGTGTTGTCATTATCGATATCGGAATCGTCCTTCGAAGGACGTCCCACTTGCCCAGTTGAAACAGTATCCGAAACAGATTTTTGTTCATTAATATTTTCCTGACGCACTTGCGTAACGGTCTTGAAATCATCGTATATATCAAACGAATCAATATACTTCTGAACGGCTCGCGTATCGCGTATACTCAAATCATACGCAGACGCAAGTTTCGGAAGAACAAATGTTGCCCCAGCAACAAACAGCTCTTTATCTCTCTTGATTTCATCGTTAAATGTAAAGATTCCACCCCAAATATGGAGTCCCCAATGATATTTCGTTCCAATTATTTTGTTAATAATCATATTCAAAACAGACTCAAACTGAATCGTGACGAAATTTGCCTCTGATTCTGCAAGCAATTGCGCCGTTTTAACCTGCGAAACAGAAGGCTTATCAGTTGTTGTAATAAGCCCACCAAGTCCGGCACGAGTAAGAACATTCTTTGTTGCATTCGCAGAAATCTCTGAGCTATTTGGCTGACTCGGAAGAGACAAAAGTTTAAAATTCTTCAAGGGAGCAAATAGCGCTTCGAGGTTTGTCGAAGTGGATGAGTTGAAATGTTCTTCAATTCCGGCAATCGTTTCCGGATTCAAAACAGACTGGTCTTGACCGGGGTTCGGGTTCGGAATTGTCTCCGCCTCCGCAGTAAGCAATGCCGTCAACGGCGTACTTTCAACAAGCCCCTGAAGTGTATCATAATCGGCCAGCTCATCCAAAGAAAGGAGAAGCCCAGCCGTATCAGGAACAACCCACGGATTTGAACTATCGCTGCAGAATGTGTAACACAGATCCTGCGGCATTTGGACCCAGAAGAAGTATGCGCGTTCAGCGAGCGACTTATTGACAATCTCAAGATTTCCTATCAGAGTTTCTTTCCCATTCGCACCGTAATAATCATACGAATAATTCAGAAGTTTCTCAACATTGATTCCGGGTCTAACCTCTCGCCCATCGGCGAATGAATACATACCGCACGGCAAATATCCATTTCCACAGCCAGCCGTCGAAACAGCTCCGGAGTTAACAAGATCATTCCAAATATCCTGAATAAATTCTGGATATTGGCAAACAGAAAATGCCGGATTCAAAAACAACATAAAGTTAAATGAGGCGATATACCCGTGTTCTCCGATTTTAACGAGTTTAACATATTCACTCGGAAGTTTTTGCCACTTTGCATAATTAACTGTTTTATTTTTACCAGTACCGGAAATACTGTTGCGAAGAAGATAGGTTGCCTTACCTTCACGCTTTACCTCAAGAGCAGTTTTCTTCAGCGTGTTTTTAATGTCAAACTGTTCAATCCACTCATTAACCAACTTGTCGTCATTTTTAAAATCGTCTTTCTTGTATTCCGCTTTTTCGAGAAGCTCTGGAACAAGATAATACTTAAACATTGGGATATCGGCGGCCATACGTAGTATCTTATAATAAAGATATTGTGTAGAGCTAAGCGACCACGCTTCTGCTCTCAATCCAAGTTCACTATCACCAGGAGACTTCAGGGCTTTTGTCAACTCTTCCCGACTCATCGTACCGGGACGAGTGTTGAGCATCTTTAGTCTGCTATTTTGAAGGAACGGATTGTATTGATTGAAGTCCACCCCGCCGCACCAACCTCCGGCAAAGGTTCTCTTGTAAAGCCCAGTCAAATCTCTCATCACATCCTCTATTTGTGCCGGCGCTTTGGATTTCGAAACCATTTCCAACCGTTCAGGAGCCTCATTCACCACGGGCTCCGGCTTGACCTTCGGCGGTCTGCCGCGCTTTTTGGGCTCTTGCCCGTTTTTGACATTATCTGCCATTTTATGCTCCTTTCTTAAAATATGTTTATATATAGACAAATGTGTAAAATTATACACATTGTTCTAACCAATAAATATTATTAAATCTCCAAAGCAATCTGCATTTTCGTGCATTTGCTTTTTTACAATGTTTAGTTTTTGATTGAAAGTTTAAAACCAACTGTTCTGGATATAAAGCAGTAACATATCCTGTATAGGTTTTTCCGTTTTTATATGTATAAGAAACTAAATCCCTATGCTTAATTCCTAATACATTATCCGTTTTAGCTTTCGACTTCCTTCTTATTGGCTTAATAATCCATTCTTTCACATCACACGTATCAGGAATACTATCTGTAATGCATATCGCATCATTACTATGGGACTTTTCTATATTCCAGTTAATGCGTTTATTAGCAGTATCTCCGCCATTTGTAAGATGTAGCATTCCTAATTCAGAAATCTTTTCTCTCAAATAAGTTTTTCCCTGCATAACGTGCATGGCATAATCAAATCTTTTTGGTCTGGATTTGATCATATCAAAATATCTGTTTTCAAAATCCCGTTCTCTGCCTTTTGTTTTATCATGGCACTTTTTACATAACGTGATCAGATTCCCAATGGTATCTGCTCCGCCATATTTTCTTGCCCTGATATGATGTACTTCTAACATACAATTGGATTTCCCACATTCCTGACATTTATAATTATCTCTCAGAATAGCAGCTTTTCTAAGGTTTTCATCCAGACGGTTAGATTTCTGATACTGCCAGCCACAAGGTTTGTAACCATCTGCCATTGCGCGGATGTCTATGCAGACATCTTCGAGAAAATATTCCTGGATGTTGCACCACTTATTAAGCTGATACAATACCCTTAAAACAGCATCTTTCTTCTGTTTGATGCTTGGCGCTAACCTGTTACTTCGCTTAGAAGATGAACGATTATTAAATCTTACCTGTCTGTATCTTTTATGACAACGGTGATAACGTCTATGTCCACGTCTGATATCTATTAAATGTTTTACGTCCCGGCGTTGTTCCATCGTCCCTTTAAAAACTACTTTATTTTTGGTAGGACATTTCTGAACAATGGCAAGCCCTACATGTATAGAACCGTCATCAATGCCACAGACCATGTGACTTTCATCGTCTTCATCTGGTTCCACTTCTTTTTCCAACTGTATTACCATAGGATATCTGGATTTTATTTTTGCCCTGCCTTTTCTAACCAGATACCAGCCTTTATTAACTTTCGTCGGCGCCAATGGCCGATTGTTTTTATCAACCACAAAGCAGTATTCAATTTTGTTTTCCATCTCTGGATGCCTTCCTTTCGGAGTAATTTTCGTCTTGCCAATGTCGGGGAGGGTATATGTGTTTCTCTGTTATCTATGCAGGACATTAGCATAGTTTCTTGATTGGCACTCGCAGAGCTTCAGACTGACGAGCACATCCGAAGGTGCGTTTTTAACCTTTTCCCCAACGTAGTTCATCATGCAGGATTACTTTCGTAAAACAGCATTCACTAAAGCTTGAAACCTGTTGTCAAGCAAGTACAGACAAGAAATGTAATAATACACTTGTCCACCTGTCTGTGCTTTTGTCTATGAAACAGACTGCTTAACAATTAGTCCTTTCTTTTTTTTAATTATTTTGAGAAGCTTTTGCTTCCTTTATGCGCTCATTCAAGCGCTCATTTGCTTTACGAATATTCTCCTCGATTTTCAGAAGTTCTTTCTGCTTTTCTTGATTGATATATTCCGCAAAAGCATTTTCATAATTTTCCCTGAAGAAGACCGAAACAATGTCGGATTGACCAACACAAGATTCGGGTTTAACTTCTTCACAGAAAAATTCTTTTGTTATCTTTTTTGATAACAAGTCTGCCAGATCTTTTTTGAAATATCCCCACTGCAAGTATACAACAGGGACAAGACCATCAAAAATCATATTGGATATTTTAGACAATTCTTCTATTAAATTATTAACATTTATAGTTGAAATGTCTAAATGAATTTTGTAACATTGTGGATAAAAGTCCTCTTTTAATTCTTTTTCTTTTCTTTTCACTTTTGCTCCAATCACCGTCTCCTGAACGGATTAGAGCCGCCAGCAAACGGAC
>ULTX01023756.1_pt1 | contig 60335 bp, 28 predicted proteins | sample 1958041 | NCBI WGS metagenome assembly ULTX01 (sample SAMEA4835747, study PRJEB28245) | human gut metagenome | biome: gut microbiome; material: fecal sample | place: Denmark | collected 2008
GCTCCGCCGTAGCCTGCATGTGCATAAATGCCTGCTGCGCCGTACTCGTTGAAGCCACCACGCTTGCCGTCCAACACTACCTTAACATCGCCGTTAACGGTGGTGCTGCCTGCATAGCTGTAAATGCCCATGGTGGAGTTATCGCCCTTAACGTCAATATCTACATTAGCATCAATGGTCAGGTTGCCCTTAGTCTGACGGATACCCTGTGCGCCCTGGCCGCTCTTTGTGCTATCGAGCTTAATAACCAGCTTGTCAGCCTTCACAGAGCTGTTTGCATCTACATCCTGTGCAATGCCTGCATTACCCTTGCTGGCATCGGTTACGTTGACAGTCAGGGTTTTGCCGCTTGCATCAATGGTTGTGCCTTTAACAAGATTCATGCCCTTAGCACCTTCACCGCTTACGTTGATGGAGGTTGCTTCGGTAAATTTATAGCTGCCGTCCTTAATTACGCCGCCCAGTACATATTCCAGATCCTTGTCCTTATCACCGGTCAGGGTGGTGTTGAAGCTGGTGGAAACCTGCTTCTCCGGAGCGCTCGGAACAGTAATATGCTGAGCACCGCTGCCCTTGCCGTCAGCCTCGTTGAAGAGGATGTCGCCTACGGCCATGGTTACGCTGTCGCTGGTCAGACCACCAGCAATCTTCACTTTACCGTCAAGGTTTCTCTCGCCCTTTGCATAGTTAGTATAGGTCAGCTTGCCTGCCAATGCGTTCAGAGTATCGTTGATAGTTTCTGCATTAATGCTCAGGCCTTTGTTGCTGGTAATCAGGTTAACAGCAGAGCCCTTTTCCGCATGTTTGATAACGGTATCGCCTGCATTGAAGGTTACGCCGTCGCCTGCATGCTCGTAGAAGATATTGGTGTTGCCGCTGTAATTATCAATGGTCAGCGCACCGCTTTCCTTCTGGTAGATGTTGCCCGCAGCTTCTGCGGTTGCACCGCCGGTCAGCTTAGCAACATGGCTGCCAGTGAATTTTTCACCCTGATATACGTTGGCCAGAGTACCCTGCTGCTCGTTGGTCCAGGTTGCACCGTTCTGCAGCCACAGATTTGCTGCGCCGGTAAACAGCTTCTTGTTGCCACCCTGAGAAGCTGTCTTGCCGCCTTCAGGGAATTCGTTATAAATAACACCGGTCAGTTGGGAATCTTTAGTGGTCAGGCCCAGGTTTACCAGAGAATATTCATAGCAGTCAACATAGTTTACTGCGCCTACGGATACTACCACGTTACCGGTAATATCAACCTTGTTATTGCCTGCGCCGATTACATTGCCCTTTTCATCCTTAACGGTGTTCATATTGATAGCACCGCAGGTGGAATAAATTGCGCTGTAGCCGGTGTCGGTATTATCGTCCACAATATTAATTTTGCCGCCGTTAACGTTAATGGTGCCGCCGCCGATGTTAGCAAACAGGCCGTTGCCTACGCCGGAGATATCTACATTACCGTTTACGTTAACGGTGCCGCCAACTGCACCGCCGTAGCCTGCGTGTGCATAAATGCCTGCAGCGCCGTATTCGGCAAAGCCGCCGTGGTTACCGTCCAGCACTACCTTTACGTTGCCGTTGATGGTGGTGCTGCCTGCATGGCTGTATACGCCTACGGTATGTCTTTGGCCTGTAATATCAATATCTACATCACCGTCAATGGTCAGGTTGCCTTTATCCTGGTGAATTGCATGTGTTGTACCGCTTGCATCCTTGCTGTCCAGCTTAATAACAATCTTGTTGGCCTTCACATGGCTGTCAGCATTTGTGATTTGGGAAATACCTGCATTCAGTCTGGTGCCGTCGGTTACGTTGATGTTCAAGGTTTTACCGCTTGCATCAACAACAGTACCATCGGCAAAATCCATACCTCTTGCATCCTTGCCGTTCACATTGATAGTGGTATTTTCGGTAAATTTATAGCTGCCGTCCTTAACTGCGCCGCCCAATACATATTCCAGGTCAGCCTCGGTATCACCGGTCAGAGTGCTGTTGAAGCTGGTTGCAACCTGATGGTCGGGAGCCTGAACATTAAGATTGGTTACGCCGGTACCCTTGCCGTCAGCGCTGCCAAAGAGAATGTCACCTGCAGCTACAGTCAGGCTGTCGCTGGTCAGGCCGCCGGCAATCTTCACCTTGCCGTCAAGGTTTCTCTCGCCGTCTTTATAGTTGGTATAAGTCAGCTTGCCTGCCAGAGCGCTCAAAGTATCGTTGATAGTTTCCGCATTGATGCTCAGGCCCTTGCTGCTGGTAATCAGGTTTACTACGGAATCCTTTTCCGCATGCTTGATAATAGTATCGCCTGCGTTGAAGGTTACGCCGTCACCTGTATGTTCATAGAAGATGTTGGTGTTGCCGCTGTAATTATCAATGGTCAGCGCGTTGCTGTCCTTTTGATAGATATTGCCCGCAGCTGCTGCAGTCGCACCGCCTGCAAAGCTAGTTACCTGGCTGCCGTTAAATAAGGAATTGCCCTTCCAATCCTTTTCGGTGGAACCGTGCACTTCGTTGTTCCAGCTTGCACCGTTCTGCAGCCACATGTTAATCTGGCCGTTGCCGCTGGTCATATAGGTTACACCCTCCAGAGCGGATTTATCCGTATCCAGAGCTACGTTGATAACAGATGCGGTAGTATCGCCGGCTTTAATTGCTGCCAGGTTGCCTTTAATTGCAACGTCATGGCCCAGGCCGCCGGTTGCTTTGCCGTTTGCCAGAGCAACGTTCATATTGATTGTGCCGTTGCCAGCACGCAATGCAGCATAGCCACCCTTAGTGCTGCTGTCATTAACAGTAATCGCACCGCCGCCGTTTACGGTAATAACTGAGCCGTTGCCATTGGTATGCAGGCCGTTGCCGTTGGCGGTAATATCTACATCGCCGTTAACAGTAACAGTGCTGCTGGTTTTTCTGTAGGAGCTGCCCTGAGCCATAACTGCGGAGTCGGAGGTATGGTCATAGCCACCTCTGCCGCCGTCAATATCAGCCTTCAGGTTGCCGTTTACGGTTACATCCGCATTAGATGCCAGAACACCATATACATAGTTATTGTTGCCTACGGTATTGGTTGCGGTAATATCTACAGCACCGTTAACAGTAACGTTCTTTTTGGTAGTATTCCAGTCACCTGCCATAATGCCGGCATTTTTACCTGCATAATCAGCGCTGGAATTGATTACCAGCTTATCAGCGGTAAGCTCAAGCTTGGAGCCACCGTTATTAAAAATCTTGATTGCTGCGCTGTCGGTACCTGCTGTAGTTACAGTCAAAGTTTTGCCTGCTGCATCAATCTTCAGGTCCTTTGCGGTATCAATGCCGTTAACTGCAGTAATGCTGCTGTCATTGGCAAATTTATAGCTGCCGTCGCCTTGGATTATATCTGCCTTTGCATATTCCTCATCAGCGTCTGCATCACCGGTAAGTGTAGTGGTAAATTTGGTAGCAGCGGGTTTGCTATAGGAACCCTTGCCGTTATCGGCAAACTGAATCTTGCCGCTCTTAATGGTTACGCTGTCATTGGTCAGACCGCCGGCAATTTTTACGGTACCAAGCAGGTTTTCCGGATTATTTGCATAATCCGCGTAAGTCAGCTTGCCTGCCAGCGCATTCAGAACACTGTTCAGTTTTGCGCTGTCTTTGGTATCTATTTTGCTGCTGTCGGTTACCATGTTGATAGCAGAATCCTTTTCCGCATTGCGGATGATGACCTCACCGGCAGTATAATCTGCGGAAGCAGAGCCATCATTGTCATGTTTATAGAATACAGTAGTATGACCACTGTAATTATTGATATCAATATTTGCTTTATTATCCTGGAAAATCAGGCCTACATTAACTTCGCTGCTGCCGCCGCTGAGCTTGTTGATATGGGTAATGCCGTCATATTTGTCATACTGCGGTGCGGAAAGTGCAGGCAGCTCGCCCAGGCTGATGCCGTTGGTCAGGGAGAGGGACTTGTGGTTCCATACTGCGTTATTCTGCAGCCACAGGTTAACCTCGCCGGTCTGTTTGATACCGGTATTATCAACAACGCCGGTCCAGGAAGATTTATCATTGGTCAGGCCGATATTTGTCTGGCCTGTGCGATAAAAGTATGGTTCGCCGCGGCCGTCACCATCACGCATAGTCAGTACATTACCCTTGATAACAACGGTTTTATCTCTGGCTGCAGTGGCATCGGCATTAACGTTGATAGTACCGCCGTAGTTGGCGATGCTGTAAAATGCCTCGGTATCATCATCAGGAGTATCAATATTTACATCACCGTTCGTGGTAATGGTAGAAGTTTTAAAATCGTCGGCATATTCTTTGCTGCCGGTTGTTTTTAAAGCTTTATAGTACGGGTCGGTAACCAGAGCGCTACCCTTTACGGCCATATCAAGATTACCGTTGATAATAACATCACCGCACAGGCCTGCACGTATGCCTACGGGCTGCCAACGTGCGCCTTTATAGGTCAGGAAACCGCCGTGAAGATCACCGGAGGTTACGCCCCATTCGCCTTTAACGTTTTTGTCACGCAGAGTAACATTACCGTCAAAGGTTACAGAGCCTCTTTTGTCTACAGCCTCATCAAAGTTGCCTTCCAGCCAGCCTGCCTGAATAGCCATAGCAGAATAATCCTTGCTATGCATAATGCCGGTAAAATCACTTTTAATGACTACGGCACCGGGAACGTTACCATTCTTAACCAGGGATTTCGGAGAAGCTACATTAGAATTTTCAAAGGTAACTGCTTCGCCAAAATCAAATACGAGAGAACCGTCTGCGGCAACAGACACATTAGAGCCGAAGGTCTTGCTGTCTTCAGACTGCATACCCCAGATAGTGTTGTTATTGCCGCTATATGAAGCAGCAAATGTCTGCGGAACATAGCCTGCAGCAAGAATGCCGGCAGTTACTGCCAGCGCCAGCTTGGTTCTCCATGATTTTTTCGGAAATTTTTCCATACTTTGCCTCCTTTAATACACTCATAACAACTCAAAAAAATAAATAGCACAGCTTAACAAGGCTTAAACTGTGCTATCTTGAAAACTTATAACAGCAGATCAAGCAAAAATGGACTCTCATCGTGTAATAGACATACTACTACCGTCAAGTTAATAAAATCCATTCTCGCAGATCTTTACTAAATATCAATTAGTCAGTACCCTGACTTAAGATCATTACCATTTCATCCCTTGGTAAGAGGTTTAAGCTAAAGCTCAACGATGAAACAGCTCCCTTTCACAGTTGCGGACCAGCGCCAAAATTTCATTGGACTTCCCTGCGAAGAAGATATCCGGCAAGAATATCTTCACCTAATTGTTTGTATTAAATTGAACGACGCAAAAAACAGCATCAGCTTCTCTTTTAGTCATTTGTATTTTAATCGGGGCGCATTAATTATATTTTCTCTTTTATTGAAAATATATATCACTTAGAGTTTACCACATGTGTTATTAAACGTCAAGTAGCAGTCAAATTTATTTGCATTACAGCACAGCAAGCAAGAAATCAGTATAAACATCGGCTCGAATCAGAAAATCCGCAAAAATCACCGATAATACAAATATAAGAAGCTCTCAAAAAAAAATGTGCTGCATATCCGCCTTACAGCAGATATGCAGCACGTATATTGTCGTTTATAATTTTTTGGAGTTTGCCGCAGCGCTGCAAGTACAGCGCCGCAGCGGAGTATGAAAAATATGCGAGAGCTTAATCAGCCTATTAGAACTCGAAACGGAGACCTGCGTTCAGCTTCCACTTGCGTTCGAAGTTGCCGCCAAAGTCCTTAGCAATATCTGCATACAGATGAGCAGTCTTGCTGAAGTCATAAGTTCCGCCGAGCTTCATTTCCATCCAGGTTTCTTCACCGTCGAAGCTGGTGTGTTTTCTGTCGCCATCGTTTGCAAAGTAGCTTGCGCTGATGTCGCCGTTAAACTCGTGTGCTGCGAACAGGCCTGCATACAAGCGGCCCTTCTCGCTCTTCACGCCTACTTCAAAGCCCAGTCTGCCAACAAAGCTGCTGTAGCTGTCCTGAGAAATCTGCATGGTTGCGTTATCGGTATGAGCAGTGTAATCCTTGGCGCCTACCTGAGACCAGGTCAGCTGTGCTTTCGGAGTGAAGTAGGTATCCTCATCACCGAAGGTCTTGCCATATTCCATAGTCAGGCCGTAAGCGTTGGATTTGTAATCGCCATGCAGCTTCAGGCTGCGGATTTCATTGTATACGTCGTATTCGTTTTGAACACGGCCAACCTTCGCTGCTACGCGGAAGAAGGCATCGTTTTCGAAGTTCTTCACGCCGTATACGCCCAGGCTGTACATCTGGTTGTCACCCTTGCCGCCCAGCAGATAGTTGGAATCGCCGTTGCGGTAGTCGAATGCCACGCCGGTGTGCCAGCCGTTTGCTGCAGCCTTGTCGTAGCCAACCTGTACACCGTAGTAGGTGTTGCTGTCCTTCAGGCCCTTAACGTCGGAGCTGGTCTTGCCGCCCAGTGCTTTTGCGAACATGCCGTCTTCATCAGCCATGTCTGCACCGGTGTAGGTATCCTGCATGTTGTCGCGCCAAGTATGCAGAGAGGTGGTTGCTGCGCTTCTTACGCCCTTCATTACAAAGGTTTCGTAATCGCCTTCGATAATCTTGTTCCAGTCTACACTGTCAAGATCATATTGGCCCTTGCCGTTTTCATCCCAGTGGATGGTGCCCAGGTTCTTGCTTACGCTGGAGGAAGTCAGTCCTTCGGCAATCTGTACCTTACCGCTCAGATTTTCGCCGTTTGCTTCGTGATCCTTATAAGTAACCTTCTGTGCCAATGCCTTCAAGGTTGCTTCAACAGCATTCTTATCGGTCATAGTAATGCCGCTGCCGTCGGTGGACAGAATTACGCCGGAGCCCTTGTCAGCCTTAGCAATAACGGTATCGCCGGACTTGTAGTCCTCAACCTTGTCACCTTTACCCTCATGGTCATAGATAACGGTTTCCCAACCGCTGTAATGAGCGATGTCCAGAGTTTTGGTTCTCTTGGTCATGTCAAGGAAGCCTTTTTCAGCCTCGGTCTTGCCGCCGTTGATGGTCAGGCCTGCATCAGCTGCACTCTTAGCCATTCTCAGCAGGGACATGCCTGCAGCTTCTTCGCCGTCAGTCAGATGCCAGCTTGCACCGTTTGCCAGATTCATTTCAATGCTGCTGGTGCTGTCTACATTATAGCCGCCGGTCAACGCAGAATTTTTCTCGGTCAGGTTGATTGCTACGCTGCCGCCGTTGCTTGCATTGATGTCGCCGTTGATGATACTGCTTGCTTTACCGCTGTCTACGGTAATGTTGCCGCCGTCAGCATTGATGCTGCCGTTAATCTTCAGTGCGCTGTTGTTGCCGTTAACAACTACGTTAGCATCTGCACCTGCGTTGATTGCTGCATCGGTGCCGCTGATAACAGTGCTGCCGTTCAGGGTTACATTACCGTTTGCTGCATTGATGCCGGTTGCACCGCTGATGCTGGTGTTACCATTAACAGTAACGTTTGCGCCTTCAGCATTGATGCCAGTTGCACCCTTCAGCTCCAGCTTAGCCTTGGTGGTGTCGATTACGATGTCTTTATCGGTTGCACCTACTGCTGCGCCTTCTTTAACCTCAATCTTTGTCGGATCCTGAGTGAATACATAAGAGCCGTCTTCCTTCAGGATGCCGTCCATCTTCAGCTGGTAATCATCCTTAGCGTTACCGGTAATGCCTTGGTTGATTACATTGCTGCCCGGTTTTTGAGTTTCCGGATAGGTAAAGCCCGGCTTCAGAGAACCATCCTTCAGGCTGCCTTTACCGTCTTCGGCGCTGAAGGAGATATCGCCAGTCTGCATAGCCTTGCTGCTTGCAGTCAGGCCGTCGGCAATCTTCACATAACCGGTCAGGTTCTTCTCACCGTTTACGAAGTTGCTGTAGGTCAGCTTGCCTGCCAAAGCATTCAGTACGTTAGCTACGCTGTATGCGTTATCCATTGCAATGCCGCTGTTATCGGTAATCATGGATACTACAGAGCCTTCTGCCGCATGCTTGATAACAGTGTCGCCTGCTGCGTAGTTTTCAGCTGCTTCACCGTTGCCGGTATGTGCGTAGAAGATGTTGGTGTTGCCGCTGTAGTTGTCGATGGTCAGGCTGTTAGCATCCTTCTGGAAGATGTTGCCTGCTTTAGCATCGCTTGCACCACCTGCAAAGTTGGTTACATGGCTGCCGTTGAATAAGCTATTGCCCTTCCAATCCTTTTCGGCAGAGCCGTGTACTTCGTTAGTCCAGCTTGCACCGTTTTGCAGCCACAGGTTGATTTGGCCGTTGCCCTCGCTCATGTAGGATACGCCCTCCAGAGAGGATTTAGCAGTATCCAATGCCAGGTTGATAACAGATGCTGTTTGGTCACCGGCTTTAATTGCTGCCAGGTTGCCCTTAATTGCAACGTCCTTGCCCAGGCCGCCGGTTGCTTTGCCGTTTTCCAGAGCAACGTTCATGTTAATGGTACCGTTGCCTGCACGCAATGCAGCATAACCGCCCTTAGCACTGCTGTCGTTAATGGTAATCGCACCGCCGCCGTTTACGGTTACAACAGCACCGTTATTGTTAGCATGCAGACCGTTGCCGTTCGCAGTAATATCTACATCACCGTTAACGGTAATCGTGCTTGCATATTTTCTGTAGGAGCTGCCTTGTGCAATAAGTGCGGAAACAGAGGTATGGTCATAGCCGCCCTTGCCGCCGTCAATATTAGCCTTCAGGCTGCCGTTTACAGTAATGTCGGCTTTAGATGCCAGAACACCATATACATAGTTGTTGTTGCCTACGGTGTTGGTTGCAGTAATATCTACATCAGCAGTAATGTTAACATTCTTTCTGGTAGTCTTCCAGTCACCTGCATAAATGCCGGAGTTTTTGCCTGCGTATTCAGAGCTGGATTTGATAACCAGCTTGTCAGCCTTAATATCTACCTTGGAGCCGCCATCGTTAAGAACCGTGATTGCTGCGCTGTCGGTACCTGCGGTATTCACGGTCAGAGTTTTGCCGGTTGCATCAATCTTCAGGTCTTTTGCGGTATTAATTGCGCTTACTGCGGTAATATCGCTTGTTTCGGTAAATTTATAGGTACCGTCTGCAGCGATTACGCCGCCCAGCAGGTATTCTTCGTCTTGCTCCTTGTCACCGGTCAGAGTGGTGGTGAAGGAGGTCGTCACCTGATGGTCCGGAATTACAGGAGCGGATACGAAGCCGCCCTTACCATCTGCTTCATTGAAGGTGATATCGCCGGTCTTCAGTGCTGCGGAAGAAGCAGTCAGGCCGTCGGCAATCTTCACGAAACCGGTCAGGTTCTTCTCACCGTTTACGAAGTTGCTGTATGTCAGCTTGCCTGCCAGTGCGTTCAGTACGTTGTTAACGCTGGCTTGGTTGTCCATTGCAATACCGGTGTTGTCGGTAATCATGGATACTACAGAGCCTGTTGCCGCATGCTTGATAACAGTGTTGCCTGCTGCGTAGTTGTCAGCTGCTTCACCGTTGCCGGTGTGTGCGTAGAAGATGTTGGTGTTGCCGCTATAGTTGTCGATGGTCAGGCTGTTAGCATCCTTCTGGAAGATGTTGCCTGCTTTAGCTTCGCTTGCACCGCCAACGAAGTCAGCGATTTCACTGCCGGTGAATTTATATTTCTCCCATTCGGAATCGCCGTATACATAACCATACTTCTCGTTATTCCAGGAAGCACCGTTTGCCAGAGTCAGGTTCATAGAACCGCTCAGGCCTGCATCTTTTTCTGCATCGAAATGTTTGTATGCAACGCCGGTCCATGCGGAATCTTCGGTGGTCAGCTTCAGGTTGATAACAGATTCCTTGCTGTCGCTCGCAAATTTCTGGCCCTGTTTGCCGAAGAGACCTGCATTACCCTTAACGGTAACGGTCTTGCCCTCGCCGCCAACATTAACGGTACCCAGAGCTGCGCCCAAAGCATGGAAGCCATAACCGTCCTCATTGCTGTTGTTCTTAACCTCGATATCGGCAGCGCCCAGGTTAACAGTTGCACCATCTGCAGCTACAACACCGGAGCCGTGAGCTGCGATAGTAGTCTTGCCGTCAACGGTTACGCTTGCACCTGCGCCGTTAGCGTTGATGCCGGCAATGTTTCTCCAGGAGGATTCGCCCAAGGTAGTAGTGTTCTGACCTTTGATAACGTTATCAAGAGCCCACTCTTCGCCGTCCTTAGCCATCGTCAGATCGCCATGCAGCTTAATTTCGGCATTGCCGTTAGCGTTAACACCGTAAACATTGTTATAGCCATGAGCCTTAATAGCGGTATTGCCGGTAACCTCTACCACAGCCTTCTCGCCTGCGCTCTTAGCATAAATGCCGATTGCGCTGCCTTCGCCGATCAGCGGGTTGCCGCTGCTGGTCTTACGGCTGTAGGTATTATCAATGTTGATATCCAGAGTGCCTGCAGTAATGCTGGTTGTGCTGCCTGCAATGCTGTTGTCAACACCGCGCAGCGGAATTCTGTTGTTCAGAATACCTGCATTCTTATCAGGCGGAACAGTCTTGCTGTCCAGAGCTACGTTCAGCTTCAGAGTCTTGTCTGCAGCATTGATTACCAGATTTTCAACGCCTGCAGCGTTCTGTACAGCCGCACCGCTGATGATGAAGGAGCCTTCCCAATCCGGATCCTTTTCCTTATGAGTCATCTGGTTGATATTAATGCTTGCGTCCTCAGCAAATACATAGGACAGGTCCTCCTGCTGTACTGCGCTGAATACGCCCTGCTTTTCACCGGTGATAGCATCGGTAAAGGTAGTCTTTTCACCACCGCCCGGATTTACGGTTTCTTCTTTGGTGTAGCCCTTACCGGTATCCTTATTGAATTTAATGGTATCAACCTTCATGATTTTGTCGCTTGCGGTCAGGCCGGCAGCGATCTTAACAGAACCGTTCAGGTTGTTTTCACCATTAACAAAATTGCTGTAGGTCAGCTTGCCTGCCAGTGCGTTCAAGACGTTGGCAACGCTGGCATCATTTTCCATAGCAATGCCGGTGCTGTCGGTAATCAGGCTAACTGCGGAGCCTGCTGCCGCACTCTTGATAATGGTGTCGCCTGCTGCGTAGTTGCTTGCGTTTTCACCATTGCCGGTATGTGCATAGAAGATATTAGTGTTGCCGCTGTAGTTATCAATGGTCAGGTTATTGCTGTCCTTCTGGAAGATGTTGCCTGCAGCCGCTTCGCTTGCACCGCCTGCCAGCTTAGCTACATGGCTGCCTTCAAATGCTGCATTGGTTTTGCCCCATGCCTCATTGTTCCAGGTTGCGCCGTTAGCAAGATAGAGATTAATGATACCCTTGAACGGGAAGCCGCTAGTACCAAGATCCTTTGCAAAAGCTGTACCTGTCCAGGAAGATTGCTTGTCAGCCAAACCGATATTAACAATGCTGTCGGTAACATCCATATCGAAAGCTTTATTTGCTTTTTCTCCATAAGCACTGATGTTGCCTTCAATTACGGTAGTAGCAGTGCCTGCTGCATTCTTATCTGCATTCATGTTGACATTCACAACGCCGCCATCAGATTGCAGAGCGTAGAATTCCTTGCTGTTGTTCTTCGCAATTTTAATATTACCACCGCCGACAGAAACAGTAGAGCCGTTTCTGATAGCAGTAATCGCATTACCGTTATGAAGGTTGATGTCAGCCTTGCCGTCTACAGTAATAGCAGAAGTTTTGGCACCATAATCAACGGCATTTTCTACATACAAGCCGTTGATGCTGTCAAATTGTTCACTATCTGCTAATTTCAAATCACCGTGAACATCAACCTTGCTGCCGTTAGCTTTTACATAAACGCCATAAGCATTGGACAAGGAGGAGAGCTTCATATCAACGTCACCGGTGATATCAACACTGCCCTTGGTTACTTCCATACCTGTGCGTTCATTGAAGTCAGCCGTACCGTTCTTAATTACCAGCTTGCCGGCTTTAATGGATGTTGTGCCATCAACAGCCTGTTTAAACAGAGGAGTAGCACTGGTGTAATCACCCTGTTTAGCCATCAATACCAGCTGGTTGTTGCCTGCATCAATGGTCAGCGGTGCTTTTACCTCTACAGCATTTTTAGCTGCAGCGTTAATCGTAGTATTAGCACCGAAAACATACTTGCCGTCCTGAATGTTGCCTGCATATTCGGTATCAGTTGCAGCGTCACCGGTCAAAGCAGTAGTAAACTCTGTCTTAGGCGGAACAACAGGAGTTTCGGTAGGATAGCTGCCTTTGCCGTCCTCTTTGCTGAAGGTAATGTCGCCGGTCTTCAGTGCTGCGGAGGAAGCAGTCAGGCCGTCGGCAATCTTCACATAACCGGTCAGGTTGCTTTCGCCGTTTACGTAGTTGCTGTAGGTCAGCTTGCCTGCCAGTGCGTTAAGTACGTTGGCTACGCTGTCCTTGTTATCCATAGCAACACCGGTGTTATCGGTAATCAGAGAAACAACGGAATCCTTCTCTGCATGCTTGATAACGGTGTCGCCTGCTGCGTAGTTGCTTGCTGCTTCACCATTGCCGGTATGTGCGTAGAAGATGTTGGTGTTGCCGCTGTAGTTATCAATAGTCAGGTTATTGCTGTCCTTTTGGAAGATGTTGCCTGCTGTGCCTTCGCTTGCGCCACCTACGAAGTTGGCTACACGGCTGCCCTCAAAGTCATCGGAAGGCTCGCCCCACTCTTCGTTGTTCCAGGTTGCACCGTTTTGCAGCCACAGATTAGCAGCACCGTTAAAGGTCAAACTGCCTGTAGTATATCCATCACCATAGTAATTTGCTACCACGCCGGTCAGGTTGGATTTTGTAGTGGTCAGGCCAAGGTTAATTGCACTCTCGGTACCATGAATATCGCTGGCATTGGCTGCACCGGTAGAAAGAACCACATTACCTTTGATGTTTACATCATTGTTATCTGCGCCGGTAACCTTGCCTGCTTCATTGTGAACAACGTTCATGTTAACAGTGCCGTCCTCTGCTCTGATAGCAGCATAATCCATTTCCTGCTCAGCATCAACAACAATGCTGCCGCCCTTAACAGTAACAACAGCGCCGCCGGAGTTAGCAAACAGGCCGTTTGCATTACCCTGGAAGTCTACATTACCGTTTACGGTAACGCTGCCGCCTTTTGTATTGTTCATGCCGCTGGTTGCATAAATACCGGATGCACCGTAATATTTGGTGCCGCCATTATGTCCTTCAACATTCAGTTTCGCATCGCCGTTGACAACAACGTTGCCCTGGCTATAAACGCCAAGGGTATTACAATCGCCATCGGCAGTAATATCAAGATTACCGTCAACAGTCAGATTAGTATTCAGCTTTATAAGATTGATGCCCTTCAAGCCTTCTGTATTGAGCTCTTTACCGCTAAGTTCCATTTTTAAGGTATCAGCTTTGATACCCAAAGAATTACCGGCATTGATTTTGATGCCTGCGCCTGTGTCTGCAGGATTGTCAACAACCAAAGTCAAGGTTTTGCCGCTTGCATCAATCTGGGCATTTTCTACAATGTCCATGCCATATTGGTTGGTAATTTTTGTATCCTGAGCAAATTTATATACTCCGTCCTTAATTACATCTGCATATGCCTCATCAATAAGGTCAAAACCGGTAAGAGTATCTTTGTACTCTTTTACAGACGGAGCTTCTGGTTTAGCAACGTAAGAGCCCTTGCCATCTTCCTTATTGAAGGTGATGTCGCCGCTCTTCAGTGCTGCGGAGGAAGCAGTCAGGCCGTCGGCAATCTTCACATAACCGGTCAGGTTATTTTCGCCGTTTACATAGTTGCTGTAGGTCAGTTTACCTGCTAATGCGTTAAGTACGTTGGCTACGCTGTCCTTGTTATCCATAGCAACGCCGGTGTTATCGGTAATCAGGCTTACTGCGGAGCCTTCTGCCGCACCCCTGATAACGGTGTCGCCTGCTGCGTAGTTTTCAGCTGCTTCACCGTTGCCGGTATGTGCGTAGAAGATGTTGGTGTTGCCGCTGTAATTATCAATAGTCAGATTATTGCTGTCATTTTGGAAAATATTACCTGCTTTGGCATCACTCACGCCGCCGACAAATTTGGCAACATGGCTACCTTCAAAGCCTGTACCGCCCCACGGTGTAGCGGTTTCGCCCCACTCCTCATTGTTCCAAGTTGCACCGTTCTGCAGGAATACATTGATTGCACCGTAGAAGGTCTTATCGCCAGCTTTGTTGCCTTCATCCTTGAAGCCGTTATGTGCAACGCCAGTCCATACGGAATCTGCGGTTGCCAGGCCCAGGTTTACCTTGGTGTAAAGCTCAGGCTCGTTGGCATTGATTGCACCGGTAGATGCGCCTACGTTACCCTTCAGCACCAGCTTGTTATCTCTTGCGCTTACTGCATCGTAATTTTCATCCAGGTTAACGTTCATGCTTGTAGTGCCGGATTCTGCCATCATTGCATAGTAATTATGCTCGTTATCCTTATTGATTTCGATGTTACCGCCGCCGTTAATCGTCAGCTTAGCATGACCGCCGTTAGCAAACAGGCAGTTACCGTCAATCTTGGCATTTACATCACCGTTGATAGTAACCTTCGGGCCCATCTGCAGAGAGTAATTGCTGCCGCTGTATACCAAGGAGCATCCGTAATAGCCAAAAGCGCCCTCTTCGGAGGTCAGGCCCCATTCGCTGTTTTCGTTGCCCATAGCGGTTACATTGCCGTTAAAGGTTACTTCGGAGTTACCGTTTGCATACAGACCTAAGGTATAACCGATACCCTTCATATTGAACTCGGTATCACCTTTGATGGTCAGCTTCATCGGGTTATCCTTGCTCTGCGCGCCCTGGCCTACATTGATGCCCTCAACACGGCCACTGGTGCTGCTGCCGTTGATTACCAGCTTATCTGCGTTAACAGTAACACCGTCAGCAGAGCTTGCGCCCAATGCATAAACAGTAGAGCTACCAGTAACATTAGTGTTGAAGGTCAAAGTCTTACCTTCGGCATTAATGGTTGCCGCTTGTTTAATATCAGCACCATGCTTGTCGGTTGTGGTAATAGTGCTGTCCTTAGCAAATTTATAGGTACCGTCATCGGCAATGATATTTGCATCTGCATACTCAGTATCAGTTGCTTTATCACCGGTCAGAGTAGTAGTAAACTCTGTTTTCGCTTCCGGAACAACAGGAGCCTGTGCATTATAAGAGCCTTTGCCGTCCTCTTTATTGAAGCTGATATCACCGGTCTTCAGTGCTGCGGAGGAAGCAGTCAGGCCGTCGGCAATCTTCACATAACCGGTCAGGTTGTTTTCGCCGTTTACGTAGTTGCTGTAGGTCAGCTTGCCTGCCAATGCGTTAAGTACGTTGGCAACGCTGTCCTTGTTGTCCATAGCAACACCGGTGTTATCGGTAACCATGGATACTACAGAGTCTTTTGCCGCACCCTTGATAACAGTGTTGCCTGCTGCATAGTTTTCAGCTGCTTCACCGTTGCCGCTGTGTGCGTAGAAGATATTGGTATTGCCGCTGTAGCTGTCAATAGTCAGGCTGCTGCTGTCCTTTTGGAAGATGTTGCCTGCTTTGGCATCAGCTTCGCCGCCGGCAAGCTGCTTCAGGCTACTGCCATGATAACCATAATCGCCCTTGCTTTCATTGGTCCATTGAGCACCGTTGGCAAGCAGCATATAAGCATCGCCAGTACCATTATCGTTGAAAATAGTACCTTTGAAATAGGAATCAGCAGTATTCATGCCCAAGGTCAGAACGCCTTGGTCTTTTTGCTGATCCTTAACCAGGATATTACCTTCAACCTGTACATCACGGCTGCCTTCAACTGCGACAATTGCGCCGTCCTGCAGCTTGGAATTGATGGACAGCTCGCCGCCACTGACAACAGCAGCACGTCCCATAGCAGCCTTAATTGCGCCGCCGCCGATATAAGCGGTAGGCGCCTTATCGATATTGTAGGCAGAGTTACCGCCTCTTACGGTAATAACATCGCTGTCATTGCCTACATACAGGTCAACCATACCGGAAATCTTCAGGTCGGCACTGCCGGTATTTTTCCATACCTCAATAGCGTTTTCAACCTGAGGCTGGCTGGAATGGAATTTTACAGCGTTCTCCCAACCGTCGGCATTGTTAATGGTCAGGCTGGCAAGTCCCTTGCCGTCGCCGTAAGAGCCCTCCTGGTTGGTGCCTGCAACGTAAATACCGCGCAGCTTGCCTGCACTCAAAAAGCTGCCTTTAGCAGAAAGCTCCATACCCTTAACGTTGTTGATTACCAGATCGGCAGAGCTAACATGAATAGCGTTCGGACTTACAGCCCTTACGTTATTAACTCCTTTAGGTTGGTCGACATTCAGTGCCAGATCAAGACGATGGCCTTGCATATCAATGGTAACCGGTTTGTTTCCGGCTATATAGATACCGCCAAACATCGGTGTCCAATGGTTAAAATCCTGGTCCGATGCATTAGGCTTTAAGGTTACATCCTCATTAAAGGTGTAGGTGTGTGTTTTGGCATTATACACACCTGCTTCTTTCCAATATGTACGCACAGCGCTGCCATATTGGTTACTTTCAGTAATAGCCTTGTCATGCACGCTTGCTGCGAATGCATTATTAGCACCTATAACAGCTGCGGCAACGGCCAGTGCTAAAAGAGCTTTTCTCTTCTTTTGACTAAGCTTCAGCATATAGTCCTCCTTATCAAAAAATCAGGAAAAAGCAGAAACAACCACTGCTTCTGCTAACCCCTCTGCGCAAAGTAATTCTCCGCGCAGTTTATATAGAAACCGGCCAGGCTGCTTCTCATCAGCGCAGCCTGCGATTTCATAACAAAATTATTCAGCTTATCATAAACATGCTGCGTTCATTTCAGCGCTTTGATAACCTCGTCGGTAAGATCCTTGCCGCCTGCTACCATAGCATTCATATTTACAACACTGTCAATATTGTTTGCTTTAGCTACGTCAAGAATAGTTTTGTTGATTTTTCTTTGTACAGGAGCCATCTTCTTCTGTTCAAAGTCTGCCAGCTGCTTGCTGAGCTTTTCAGCCAGCGCTTGCTTTTCAGCATCGCTCATGTTAGCAGATTGCTTATTGAACTCTTCCTGCAGGCGAGTTTTTTCCTGTGCTACGGATTTGGCGATTTCGGTAATTCCCGGATAGCTGTTCAGAACTGCATTAACATTAACAACACCTACAGGTGCGGCAAACGCGCTGGCACTGATACCTAAAGCCATAACAGCGCTCATCAGTAAGGTCATAAGCTTCTTTTTCATTTCTGCCACTCTCCTTATTTAGCCCAAACGGCTTCCATAATGTTGCCGTATTGTGCTTCCATAAATTTAACTGCTTCACCCATGATAGCGTTTACCAAAGCCGGGTTGAAGGTGGTGTTTTCGGCGGTAATGCATGCGTTCAGCATGAAGTCGCCTCTCTCGGAAACGGTGAATTTGAACGGACGAACGTTGTTGTTCATGTTGTTGATAGCACCGGCAAGTACTTTCAGCTTTTCTTCATCGATTACCTGCGGAGCGATTTGCACCTGCAGCAGCATATAAACGCTGTCGTCCATCAGCAGAGCCATCGGCAGCAGCTGACCCTTAACTTCCATGCGGCTGCGGAAGATAGTGGTATGGTGCTCGTCCTCCAGCTTTTGGATATCGAAGCATTCGATTTTATTGTCCGCCAGGAACTGAGTCATCTTCTCGATTTTGTTTTCCATTTCGGTTACTTTAGTTTCTTCTTTAGTAGCTTTTGCCATGATAAAAATCTCCTTTACGTCATCAAAAAAGTTTTTATATGATACGGAGCAGAGCTTACTGCTCCGTATATAACATGATTAATACTCAGCTTAGAAGGTGTACTGCATGCCTACTACGAAGCTTCTGCCAGGCATAGCATACCAGCTGTCGGCACCGCCGCTCCAGATAACGTCTGTGTGCTCAGCCCACAGCTTGTTGAAGATGTTGTCTACTTTAACGTAGAACTTAGTCTGCTTATCAGCTGTGTAATTAAGAGCAAGGTTGTAAACGCCATACTTATCGGAAGGCCAGCCCTTAACGCCTTCCTTCATGCCGCGTTTATCACGGATGAAGTAGAAGCCGTCGAAGGCAGCACTGAATTTATCCTTGTCATAATATACACCGAAGGTTACTTTGTCCTTAGGTGCATAGCCCTGAGTAAAGCTGTCCTTTTCATCATAGAACAGATGTGCCCAGCCCAGCTTAACAGTTACAGCATCGCTCAGACGAGCATTGTACTGTGCGTTCCAGCCGCGGGAAATACCGCCTATGCTGTTCTGATACTGGCCATAGTTCGGATCGTCCTTGTCGGTGGTGCTGTTCATAGTCATGCCAACACCGGACTTGGTTTCGAACCAGCTCAGCATCATGTAATTATCAGGTGTAAATTCGTGGTTGTAACCGATAGATGTTGTACGGCCTTCGGAAGCACGCAGGTCTGCATTACCGTATTTATGGTCATACAGCTGTGTCAGGCTCGGCAGAATGTAGTAATCGCTGCGGCCTGCATACAAGGTATCCTTCTCGGTAATATCCCAACCCAGCTTATAGCTGATGGAGTTATGGCATTCATAGCTGTCAGGTCTGTCGTGACGAATACCGCCGGATAAGGTTACATGCGGCACAAGCTCCCAATCACCCTGCAGGAACAGAGAAGTATTGCTGGTTTCCTTGTGGTTAGTATTATCCTTGCCCTTGCTGTATTCGATACCGCCGACCATGGTATATCTGTCGGTCTGATATTTGAAGTTATCGCTGTACAGCTTGTATTCCAGATTGCTTGTAATTGGCTCGGAAATATCAGTATCCTCTCCGCCCGGCTTATCCCATGAGGATTTTTCTTTGGTTGCACGATACATCAGAGAATTGCTCCACTGATCGTTAATCTGCCAATCATGCTTCAGAGTTACGCTATTGCTGTCGTACATGCCTACATAATGACCGCCGTATACCAGGTCGGTACCGCTGAAGTTGGAGCCGATGGTTTCATAGTTCAAGGTCAGCTTATTGGCATCGTTGAATTTATACTCAAACTTAGCACCGCTGCTCTTGGTATTGCTCTGACCCGGCCATTCCTTACCGCTGCCGTCCTTGCTGGTGCCGGAAATGGTTCTGTCATGGTAAATATTGTAGCTTACCTTGTCTTTGGCAGCCTGAGTATTGAATTTATAGGCTTCCTTGCCGAAGCTGCCCTTAGAAATATCAATAACGGTTTTTGCACCTTCAGGTCTTCTGGTGATGATGTTGATAACACCGCCCTTGGCACCGCTGCCGTACATGGTAGCAGCACTGCCGCGCATAACCTCGACGCGCTCGATGTTATCCATATTGTTCATGAGTGCGGCAAACATATAACCGCTGCTGCCTGCGCCCTTGAAGTCGTTAACACGCACGCCGTCAACCAGGATAACAACGTCCTTGCTGCCGTTGATACGGATACCGCTCATGTTGGCATTCAAGCCGTTGGAGCCGTAATCCAAGAACTGGACGCCTGGAACGGTACGCAGAACCTCTTCCACGTTGTCCATGTGCATCTGCTCGATTTCTTCACGGCCGACAACGCTCATATCTGCCTTAGCCTTCAGGATGGATTCCTCCATGCGGGAAGCGGTAACAACGATAGGTGCCAGCTCAAAGCTCATTTCGTCAAAATCTGCTGCGGTCGGCTCCGGTGCATCGTAGCTGGTTACGGTTTCAACATATTTCGGCTCGGAATGCTCTGCAACAGCAGTAGTTTCTTCTGCTTTCTGCACTGCAGGCTGAGCATTAAGAGTCTGCTCCTGTGCAGCGATACCCGGCATAGCGTCGGTTTTTACGTTAGCAGCTGCGTTTTTCTGAACCTCTGCCGCATTACCTGCAATGAACTGTTCAGCCTCTGCCTGACCGGCAATTTCCTGCTCATGCTTCGGCAAACGGTCAAGTGCAAAGCGCAGGCCGCCGCTGAACTTCCAGTCATGCTCATAATCTGCACCGTAGCTGCGGGAAACATCAAAATATGCGCTTGCGTTAGGCTTAATATTCAAGGTAGTGCCAAGGCTCATTTCAGCCCATGTTCCCTTAGTTTCTACAGAGGTAGTCTTGCTGCCGCCGTCCTCTGCGCTGTAGCTGCCGGTGATATCGCCGGAGAACTCATGTGCCAGACCGAAGCGTGCATAAACAGAGCCCAGGCGACCGGTTTTGCCGAGTTCTAAGCCCAGACGACCAACCAAGCTGTTGTAGTTGCCCTGGTTAACGTCCAGAACTTCACCGCCGTCGGTTACGGCCGCAAAGTTTCTGCCGCCCAAGTGTGCCCAGGTCAGCTGTGCCTGAGGCTCAAGGTAGCTCTTATCTGTACCGATACGTTTTGCCAGACTTGCGGTAGCACTGTAGCCGCGGTTTCTGTAGGTACCGTTCAGCTCGGTGCCGATGCCGTTGTGTACGCTGAACTCGTTGCGTACGCTGCCGGCCTTAGCTACGAAGTCCAGATGAGCGCCGTCGCCCAGGTCCTTGGAAGCATACAGGCCGAAACTGTACAGCTTGTTGTCACCGGTATTGCCGCCGATATTGCCGAAATCGTCATCGGTATAGTTGTAGCTGGAGCTGCCCTTCTGATAATCAATAGCAGCGCCTGCAATCCAGCCGTGGTCATACATACGGTCAAAGCCAACCTGTGCACCCCAATAGCTGTTGCTCAGATCAACCGCATTTGCATTGTAGGTATCCTTGCCACCGTAGGTCTTAGCCCAGATGCCATCGCTCTCCATATGCGCACGCAGCAAATCGCCGCGATAAATTACGTTCGCAGCATTATCACGCCAGGAAAGCATTGCGCTGGTGGTTGCCGCTCTTGCGCCCTTCATCAGTGCGGTTTCGTAATCGCCGGTAATATTGATACCGCTGCCGCCGACAAAGCTGCCTACGCCACCGTTAGCACTGTCAAATTTCATATCACCGATCCAACGGGAAATACTAGAAGCAGTTAAGCCGGAGGTAATCATAGTCTTACCGGTCAGGTTTTCGTCAACACCGGCATTGCCATAGTAAATCTTCTGGCTCAATGCCTTGAAGGCTGCTTCTACAGCGTCCTGATCATTAGTCTTGATGTTCTTGCTGCTTGTTGCCGCAATCAGCATAGAACCCTTATCTGCTTTTTCAACAGTGAAGTTGCCGCCCTTGTAATCGCTTACATCGGTACCTGCATTATCATGGTCATAGCTTACGATATGAGTACCGCCGAAGCTGCCTACGGTAACAGCACCGGCATCGGGAGCCATGCTGATAAAGCCGTTAACGGGAATTTCTACTTCCTCGTTATTGCCGCCGTTCGGATTGATATATTTAATAGTCTTAGCAACACCCTTGCCGCCCTTCAGGCTGTTTACATAGGTTGCGTCGGTGCCGTTATTATTCCATACACCGCCGGAAAGAGTCAGGTTCAGCTCAGCATCGGCATTTTTATGCGCGCCGGTCCATACCGCACCGTCAGTAACAGTCAGGTTAACAGTGCCGTCGTCACCGACAGCCGCAGCTGCCGCACCCGGCTTCACAATGCTGCCCATGAATTTGCCATCAGCAACAGTCAGGTCGATTTTGCCGCCGTTAGCAACAGTAAGATTGCCCTCTAAAGAGCCCTCTTTATATTTGCCGTCGGCATCCATGTTATCCTTATTGATGTTAACTACGGAAGCGTCACTGATAATATTGCCCTTGATAACGCCATTGCCCAAGGTAACCTCAGCGCCGTTTGCTGCCTTAACAGCATTCTCTGCCGCAGGCTTATCGCTGGCAGCATCCTTGTTGATATTGGTAATACCCGTGCTGATAACCTTACCGCCGTCAGCAACGATAGCATCCTCTTTTGTGGTCAGATGCAAAGTGCGGGAAGTAATGTCTACAGTATTGCCGTTGGTAACAATGCCCTGTTTAGCATCCAGAGTCAAAGCAGTATCTGCTGCCTTAACAGTAATGTCGGCAGCTGCATCGATAGCAGTACCGTTCTCTACGTCAATTTTGGTAGATTGGGTAAATTTATAGGAGCCGTCCTCCTGACGGATATTGGCAGAGGTATAATCGCTGTCTGCAGAAGTACCGGTCATGCCGCTGGTGATTTCCGCAGTATTCTGCTCGCCCTCCTGCGGCTTGGTGTAACCGCCTTCACCGGTTGCCTCGTTAAATTTAATCATACCCTTAGCTTCAGCAGTAATGCTGGAGGCAGTCAGGCCGGAAGCAATCATAACAGTACCGGAAAGATCTCTTTCGTTATTCACATAACCGCTATAGGTCAGCTTGCTTGCCAAAGCATTGAGTACTGCTTCAACCTCATCACCGTTTTTAAGGTCGATATTTTTATTATCGGTTGCCAGGGTAACATTAGCACCGGCATTCGCATGCTGAATAGTCACATCACCGCCGATGAAGTCAGCCTTTTCCATGCCTTTATTATTGTGCTTATAAACGATGGTATTGTAGCCGCTGTAATTTGCAATATTCAGCTTTACATCACTGTTCTGGTAAATAAAGCCGCTGTTAGCAGACTTTTGGCCGCCGACAAGCTTATTAACATAAGATACGCCGTCAAAATTATCATAGCTCGGCTTACTGTATGCCGGCATGTGGCTGTAATCCAGACCGTCTACACGGGAGGTTGCTTCATGAGTCCACTGTGCGCCGTTGCTCAGCCAAACATTAACCTCGCCTGCATGGTCGGTGCCTGCGTTATCAATAACACCCTTCCAGGTAGACTCCTTAGTAGTCAAACCGATATTAACACGGCCATCCTGATATACGTCAGGCTTATCGGTACGCTCAGAACGCTTCAGAGCGATAACGTTGCCGATAATATTGGTTGTTTTGCCTTCGGCAGCTACGAGATTTTCGTTTTCAAGGGAATATTTATCCTTGCTGTTATTGGTATCAATAACGTTGATGTTAATGGTACCGCCGTAGCTGGCCATAGCATAATATGCTTCCTTAAAGCTGCCGTCCTCATTTCTTTCGTCAGACGGAGTTTCGATTTTGATAGAGTCGCCCAGCAGACTGATGGTTGACAGCTTGCAGCCAAGCATTTTGTCATCAGTTTTTAAATAGGTATTCGTCTGTACCGCAGTACCGCGTACAGCCACATCCACATTACCGTTTACAGTAATGCTTGCGTCATATCCGCCGACGCTGAAAGCGCTAGGCTGCCAACGTGCACCGGTATAGTTAACGTCCGTCGGGTCCATAGAGGTTACACCGCCGGGACCGATATTGCCGTGAACGTTTTTAGTAATAATACCCCAAGGACTGTTGGGGTCATCCTTGCGCATCTTCACGTTGCCGTTGATAGTCAGCTCAGTGCCGCCTGCTGCGCCGACACCTACAGAAGCATAGGCAGAATAAGCAGTAATATCCAGATTACTGTTTACTACAACCTTACCGCCGCCTGCTGCCAGGCCGGTTACACCTGCAAAATCATTTTTTCTGGTGTTGGTCTGGTATAAGTGCAGCGTACCCTTATTGCCATCACTGTCAACGTTATTCAAAACATAATCATAGCCATCATTATCCCTATCGGTCATAATGGCATCCTTATTTTTTACGGTAAAGGTGTGGTCCTTACCCTGAAAATCATAGGTAACGGTGTTGCCGTTTTGTACAACTGTATTACCGTCACCGCCGATAATTGCCATATCACTTTCAGCATTACCGGTAAGACCCTTGGTGTATTCCGCAGCCCAGACAGGTGATACGGTAAAGCATGATGTGCATACTGACATCAAAACGCCGGCAGCAAGCAGCTGCCATCTTTTTTGTTGATAACTCCTCATACTCTCACTCCTTGCAATATGATTGCTTAAAAATATTTTTTATCTATAAAAAACAAAAAAGATTAGCACACACTAATAACGAAAGGAAAATTTTGCAATCAAAATGCCCAAAAATTCCCTCTCATTAAGTGCGTCTAATCTCGTAGACCCTTAATATGTACAATCAGTCAGTACCCTGGCTTAAGATCATTGCCACTTTATCCCTTGGTAAGAGGTTTAAGCAACAGCTTAACGACAAAGCAGCTCTCTTTCACAGTTGCGGAACAGCGTCGAAATCACATCAGACTTCCCTGCTAAGAAGATATCCGGCAAAATATCCTCACCTGATCGTCTATAATTATATAATTTAATAACAAAGCAGTAGTAATTTTTTCCTTTTGTAAAGAATGTTTTTTCTCAGGGGTGTATTACTTACATTTTTCTGTTATTGGTATTTTTTATCATATAGAGTTTACCATAATCAATCTATTGCGTCAAGTGAAATTTGAAGATATTGTAAATTAAATCACTGCAAGAAGCATAACGCCATAAACATCAACTCACAGTAACACCTCAAGCAAATTATCTGTAAACTGCTTCTATTAATTATATTTAAAAGCAAAGCAGCCATCCGCCTTACAACGGATAACTGCTTCGCTTTTCTAATGATTTTTACTTTTGCCGCAGCGCTGCCTTGATAGCGCCGCAGCCGGTTTATAAAAGAAGGGGAAATAATCTGTTAAAAGATTAGAACTCGAAGCGCAGGCCTGCACTTGCCTTCCACTTACGCTCGAAGTCTCCGCCAAAGTCCTTAGCAAAGTCTGCATAGATATGGCAGTTGTCGCTCAGGTCATAGCTGCCGCCGATGCTCATTTCCATCCAGGTATCCTTGCCGTCGAAGCTGGTGTGCTTCATGCCGCCGTCCTTAGCGAAGTAGCTTGCGCTGATATCGCCGTTAAATTCATGCGCACCGTACAGACCAACGTATACACGGCCTTTTTCGCTCTTAGCGCCTGCTTCAACGCCGAAGCGTGCTACCAGGCTGCTGTAAGAATCCTGACCGATTCTCATGCTGTCGTTAGGAGTATGAGCAGTATAATCCTTGCTGCCTACCTGAGACCAGGTCAGCTGTGCTTTCGGAGTGAAGTAGCTTGCTTCGCTGCCAAAGGTCTTGCCATATTCCATGGTCAGGCCATATGCGTTAGCTTTGTAATCGCCATGCAGCTTCAGGCTGCGAATTTCGTTGTAAACGTCGTATTCGTTTTCAACACGGCCTGCTTTAGCTGCTACACGCAGGTAGGACTGATCTTCGAAATTCTTCACGCCGTATACGCCAAAGCTGTAGAGCTGGTTATCGCCCTTGCCGCCCAGCAGGTAGTTGGAATCGCCGTTGCGGTAGTCAAAGGCTGCGCCTGCATGCCAGCCGTTTGCCAGTGCCTTGTCAAAGCCAACCTGTACTCCGCGATAGGTATTGTCATCTTTAACGCCCTTAACATCGGAGCTGGTCTTGCCGCCCAGTGCCTTAACAAAGATGCCGTCTGCATCTGCCAGGTCCGCACCTGTGTAGGTATCCTGCATGTTGTCGCGCCAACTGTGCATGGAGGTGGTTGCAGCGCTTCTTACGCCCTTCATTACCAGGGTTTCATAATCACCGTTGTAAATTTCCTTCCAGTTAACACTGTCCTTATCATACTGGCCTACGCCGTTTGCATCCCAGTGCAGCTTGCCGATATATTGGCTTGCGCTGGAGGATGTCAGGCCTTCTGCAATCTGTACCTTACCGGTCAGGTTAGCAGCGTTTGCTTCGTGGTCCTTGTAGGTAACCTTCTGTGCCAATGCTGCCAGTGCTGCTTCAACAGCCTTCTTATCATTCATGGCAATACCGCTGTTGTCGGTGGACAGGATTACGCCGGAATCCTTGTCTGCCTTGCTGATAATAGTATTGCCGGACTTATAGTCGGTAACCTTATCGCCTGCACCCTCATGGTTATAGATAATGGTTTCCCAACCGCTGTAATGAGCGATATCCAGAGTCTTGCTTCTATTGGTCATATTAAGGAAGCCGCTCTGCTTATCGGTTGCACCGCCCTTAACAATCAGGCCGGTTTCCGGAGCTGCTGCACCCTTGGCCATTCTCAGCAGGGATTTGCCCTCAGCCTTAGTTTCATCCTCACCATCGGTAAGATTCCAAGTTGCGCCTTCATCAATATATACTTTAACGCAACTGTTTTCGTCAGTCCTGTAAGCACCCCACAGAACATTTCCATCGCCGCTCAGATTAACATCAACTTCGCCGCCGTCGCTTGCTTCCAAATCGCCTTCAATATTGCTGCCGTTGCCGCCCTTCAGATAAATCTGGCCACTTCTAGCATAAATGAGGCCTCTGATGTACAGCGGGAGATTGCTGTCGATGCGTACCTTACCGCCGCCGAGTGCTGAAATTGCTTTACCGCCTCTGCCGATAATTTTGCTGCCGCCGGCCATAGTTACATTGCTGTTATTCGCAATAATACCGGTTTCACCGCTGATATTGGTATCGCCCTTGATATTTACGTTTGCGTCAACTGCATTGATGCCTGCATCTGCGCCCTTCATCTCCAGCAGAGCATTGGTGGTATCAATTTCAATATTTTTACCGTTTACATCTACTGCAGCACCTTCGCTAACTTCGATTGCAGAAGGATTCTGAGTAAAGATGTATTTACCGTCAGCCTTCAAAATACCATTTTTCTTATAGTTGTAATCAGCCTTGGCATCACCGGTAATAGCGTTGTTGAGCTTGCTGCTTTCAGGAGTCTGGGTTTCCGGATAGGTGATGCCCGGAGTAATAGAGCCATCCTTTAAGCTGCCCTTGCCGTCCTTGCTGCTGAAGGAGATATCGCCGGTCTGCATAGCCTTGCTGCTTGCAGTCAGGCCGTCGGCAATCTTTACATAACCTGTCAAGTTATTTTCGCCATTTACATAGTTGCTGTAGGTCAGCTTGCCTGCCAAGGTGTTCAACACATTAGCTATGCTGTATTCGTTATCCATTGCAATACCGCTGTTATCGGTAATCAAGGATACTACAGAGCCTTCTGCCGCATTTTTGATAATGGTGTCACCAGCTTTATAATCGGCTGCTGCTTCACCGTTGCCGGTGTGAGCGTAGAAAATGTTGGTATTGCCGCTGTAGTTGTCAACAGTCAGATTCTTGCTGTCCTTTTGGAAGATGTTGCCTGCATGTGCTGCATCAGCACCGCCGGTAAAGTTGGTTACATGGCTGCCGGTAAAGCCGCTCGGAACCTCTTTGCCGTTCTTCTCGTTTGTCCAGGTTGCACCATCTGCCAGCCACAGGTTAAAGGTGCCATAGCTGGTGGAATCATCACCGGAAGTAACTTCGTAGAGGCTGCGGCCGTTCCAGCTGCTGTCTTTGCCCTGCAATGCCAGATTAACGGTAGAAGATGTAGAAGTTGTTTCATCCTCCCAATAATCATAGGTTTCTGCAGACTTGGTGTAGACATCGCCATCAATCTTCACAATGCCTGCACCTGCCTTGCCATCCTTAACATTGACGTTGATAATGCCATTATCGTCAGAATTCAGCGCAATGTAATTAGCTGCCTTGCTATCCTTTTGAATATCCAGATTGCCGTTCATGGTAACAGTACCGCCGCTGCCACTGTAAATACCATTGCTTTCTGTCTGCGCAGATGTAGAAATAGTGGTGTCTGCATCAATGGTAATCTTACCGCCGGTTGCATAAACACCCTGGGCCCTGAAGCCGGTGGTATCAGTGCTGAGCTTCAGACTCTTAGCCTTAATAGTAATGTCTTTGGACTTTCCATAGCTGAGGCCGGTAGCTACCGCACGTGCAACATTGCTGCCCTTAAGAACATGGTAGGCTACGTCCAAACTGTGTCCGTCGGCATTAATCGTAATCGGGCCGCCGCTGGATTCAATAGCACTCAGGTTGGAGCTGTAATCACCCTTGGTTACATTAATAACTGTATCTTTAGTGAAGTTGTAAATTCCTTTTTCGGTTTCAATTCCCAGACTTACATACTTTTTATCAAGATTGCCGGTGATTGGATCAGTAATAACAGAATCGTCTGCTACAGTATATTCATAGAAGCCCTGACCAGGTGTCTTCGTGCCGGTTGCATCAGTAGAGAAGCTGATATCGCCGGTCTTCAAGGCTGCGGAAGAAGCAGTCAGGCCGGAAGCAATCTTGACAGTACCTGCCAGCTTGCCATCATTAGCGGTGTAGAAGAGCTTCTGTGCCAGCTTGTTAAGAACTTCATTAACGGTATTCTGGTCTTCAGCCTTATCATAGGCGTTAAAGCCTTTGGTGATACCCTTATTATCAGTGATAAGCGTAATATTGGAGCCGTTATCAGCCTTACCGACGGTAAAGCTTCCACCGAGAATATTCGTCGGATTATCAGCATCATGGTTATAAATAACATTGGTATTGCCGCTGTACTCAGCTACATTGATATCGCCTGCATTGTTTGCCACAATAATGCTGCCATTATTACCGGAGAAGGAAGCAAGCTTGCTTGCACCATTTACATTCCAGATAGAGTTATCCAGCTTCAGGTGCATAGCATTACCATTGCTATAGCCGTTCCAGGTTGCATTATCCAGATTAGCGTTTACAGTGTTGCCGGAAAGATTATTGCCGGTCCAGGATGCACCGTTTCCCATATAAAGGTTAACGATGCCTGTACTGCTGCCGTTATTATTGCTTACATCACCCTTCCAGAAGGATTCCCTAGTATTCAGACCAATGCTTACATCTGCACTTGCACCGGCACTATCCATGCCGCCGCCGATATTTACATTGCCTTCCATCTGTACATTATTGTTGCCTGCACCAATGATAGAGCCTTCGGCATCCTTCTTAACATTCACATTAACCTGTCCACGGTTCTTGGAAGCGAATTCGCCATAGGCACTGATAGCATATTCAGCCCCATTAATAGCCTTGATGACGCCACCGCCAATCTCAACCTTGGAAGCAACTGCACTGATTGCTTCGTTGGCACCGGAAGCATTGCTCTTATCAGCCAAAATATCAACAAGACCGTCAACAGTGATAGCAGACATAACGCCGCTTACACCGTTCATGCTCTTGATAACTGCAGCATTTGCCGGAGCAGCGCTGTTAGCACGCAAGGTAAGTACATTATCAGCACCGGCATTGTGAATATTAATCGTTCCTCCAGCATTAACGAATAGCGCACCCGTCTGTCCGTTCGTAGTGCTTGCAGCACTAATAGCCATTGCACCGGCATTATTGATGTTGACTACACCCTTACCAACAGCTGCGATACCGGTTGTATGAGTATCGGTTGCTGTATCTACAGTAAGCTTGTTGCCATTCATATCAATGGTAACATTATGGTTTTCGTCGGAGCCGGAAATAGCTGCGCTAATCTGCGGGAGCCATGCGCCACCGGCAATCAGATGCTTTTCAGGTGTGATGGTTGTGCTGCCTGCAGTAAATACATAGGTACCATCGTCCTTCAATACGCCTTTTTCTATGTAAACCGTATCAGCAGCTGCGTCGCCGGTAATTGCCGTAGTAAATTCTTTGGCTATCTGGCTGCCTGGCTTGCTGGTCTTATAATCATAGTAGCCCTGGCCAGGTGTAAAGGTACCTGTTTCTTCGGTAGAGAAGGAAATATCGCCGGTCTTCAGTGCTGCGGAAGAAGCTGTCAGACCATCGGCAATCTTCACTACGCCGGCCAGATGACCATCAGTATAGTTCTTGTAGAACAGCTTGCCTGCCAGGTTGTTCAGTACGTTGGCTACTTTATCCTTAGCATCAGCGGAATCGCCATCTGCAAATCCGGAGGTAATGCCCTTATTATCTGTAATAAAGGTGATAGCAGAGCCTTCTGCTGCATTGGTAATATTAAAGCTGCCACCTATAATCTTGGTCGGATCATTAGCATCATGCTCATAGAATATATTGGTATGACCGCTGTAATTTACAACAGAAATAGGATTGTTATCCTTTTGGTAAATCAGGCCTGCGCTATCTGCATCCTTGCCGCCATGCAGTGTTGCCAGCGTGCTGCCTGTCCATACAGGATTTTTGGACGCTATGGTTGTAGTTGTCACATGCGACTGCTGTTCGTTGGTCCAGGCTGCACCGTTTTGCAGATACAGGTTGAACTGGCCGATGTCATGCGTGGTGTTGCCGCCGCTGCCATAGTCGTCATTATACATGTCATAAGCTGCAACGCCCTTCCAGAAGGAATCCTTATCGGTCAAAGCCACGTTGAGGACACCTGCATCATTCCAGTTAATCAGCTCGCCACCGGTGTATTCCACAACCTTCTTGCCATATTGGCCGGTTGCATACATATCACCGGTAATCTTAGTTGTTGTATCGCCTGCAGCGCCGTCCTTCATGTTGATGTCCAGCGTGCCTTTATCTACGCGGACTGCATAGAAATTATGCGATTTATCACTGTCTTCGGCTGCAGTAATAGTGCCGCCACCGACAGACACCTTGGTATCCTTACCGGTCAGTCTGATGCCGCTGCCGCGTACACTGGAAATATCTACCGGACCACTGACAGTTACAGTGGAAGTGTCACCTGTTACCTGAATACCGGAAGCATTCATGCCTGCGCCACGTTCTCTAATGCCCTTGACATTGCTGATTGTCAGCGGGCCATCAATATTAATCTCGCTCTTCTGCCCCTGGATATTAATACCAGTTGCGGAATCACCCTTCGTAACAATATCGGTAATTTCTACTGGACCGGAAATATTCAGATGTGCATTACCGTCAGCGTAAACGCCATGAGAGCCTCTGGTATCCGTATTATTAGCTGTAATAGAAAGCTTTTGCTCTGCGGACGGATTAATAACCTTGATATAAGTATTAGCGCCTGCGTAAATAGCCGCTGCCTGTCCGCCGGTTTGTGCAACATTCAAAGCCAGTCCCTTCCCGGACATATTTACAGTCATCGGTTTAGACGGAGAGGTTTCCTCACCTGCATAAATTGCGCTGGCAAATTTATTATTACCGGCATTCGATTCAGTTACATTAATATGTGCAACACCCTTATCGTCTACCTCGCGATTCAGGCTGATATTTTCCGATTTAGTGATAGCGCCTGTCTTGTAATCGGGCTTATCTTCTTCCGGAGTATAGTCATAGAAGCCCTGTCCTGCTTTTTTCGTTCCATTGCTTCCGTCAGAGAAGGTAACATCGCCGGAAGCTTTTACAATAGCACTTACACTAGATGCTGTCAGACCATCGGCAATCTTCACTACGCCGGCAAGATTTGCATCCTTGTAGCCGGTGTAGAACAGCTTGTTGGCCAGCTTGTTCAGTACTTCCTTAACATTATTCTTTTCTGCTGCAGTATCATTAGCTTCAAAGCCGGCATTAATTCCTTGGCTATCGGTTACCAAAGTAATCTTCGAGCCGTCAGCTGCTGTCTTGACAGTGAAGTCACCCCCGGTGATGTTCTGCGGATTATCAGCATCATGGCCGTAAACAACAGTTGTGTCACCGCTATAATCATATACGGTAATACCCTTGTCGGAATTTTGGTAAATTACACCTGAACCATCCAGCTTAGAAACATTGCTGCCGGCAAAAGTTGTCTTCAGCGTATCTACCGAACGACCGGTTTCATGATTCCATACAGAGCCCTCTGCCATTGTCAGATTAAACTGTCCGGCCGGTGCATTATAAGTGCTGCTTGGAATATTGCTTACCGCGCCTGTCCATTGAGAGCCCTTGGTCATGTTGACATTGATAACAGAAGCTTTATTGTCAGTTACCTTCATGTCACCGGTAACGTCCAGAATTCCGGCAGTAATGCCTTCTCCTGTATTCAGGTTAATGGTACCCTTGTTGGCCTGCAAAGCATAATATTGGCTATAATCCGTACCGTTAGACATATCAGCAGCTTTAATAGTTGCACCTGCAGTAGATACAGTTGAAGTATTCAATGCACGGATTGCACTGCCCAATACGTTTTCAATATTAAGATTGCCCTTAACAGTTATATTAATAGGCGCATCTGCACTTGAAGAACTGTCTGCATAAATACCGGCAGTGTTCGGTCCAACCTTGTTGCCGGTCTGAACATTCTTGATGCTCAGGTCTTTTTCGAATACAACATTGCCTTTGGTACTTACATATACACCATAAGCACGCTGAGTAGCACTAGATTTAACTCCGTCTATCTCAACATCGGTATTTGCAGTAAGGTTGCCGCCCTCGCCTACACGAATGCCATAGACATACTTAGCCTTAGTATCAGCATTGCCATCAGCACCAAGTCCGGCAGAAACCTTCAGCACACCATTGCCCTTGGAATCCTTAATCTCCATGCTCTTGTTTTCATCAACGTAAACCGTAGACACATAATTAGCAGTTTGATTGTTGGCATTGAGCTTCAAGGTGTGTCCCTGTAAATCAACAACAAGCGGACCTTCTGCCTCGCCTGCTGCATACATAGCACTGGGAGCATTACCGGACACCCCATCCTGAGCTTCGGTAACATTAACGGAAACTACTCCGTTGATATCGCTTTCGCGTGTTTCACCGATATTTTCGGATTTTACAATCGGGCCGGTTGCATAGGTCTTATCGTCCTTCTCAGGAGTATAGTCATAGAATCCCTGCCCACCCTCGGCAAAGGTAATGTTGCCGGTCTTCATAGTTACAGAGGAAGCTGTCAGGCCTTCGGCAATGGATACGCTGCCTGTAAGGTTGCTGTCGCCTGCCATATACCACAGCTTGTGTGCCAAGGAGTTCAATACTTCGCTGACATTATTTTTCTCTGCAGCTGTATCACCTTCGGCAAAGCCCTTGCTGATGCCGTTGTTGCCGGTATAAAGCATCATCTCGGTGCCGGTCTTGGCATTAAAAACCTTGATATCACCGCCGATAATAGTACCCGGTGCAGCATAAGCGTGCTCATACCATACCTTGGTAACACCTTCGGCATTGGCAATATGAATAGGATCATTATCGTTTACTCTGATGATACCGGCAGATGCCTTATCCTTGCCGCCTACAAGGCTGCTCAGATGAGAAATGCCATCATATTTTTCATAGTACGGCCTGCTGTAATCAGGAAGATTGCTTGCATCAAGGCCATCCTTACGGGAAGCATTTTCATAAATCCATTGCGCGCCGTTCTGCAGCCACAGATTTACTTCACCGGCTTTTGCAGTACCGGCATTGTCAATTACACCCTTCCAAGATGAATCCTGCGTGGTCAGGCCGATGTTAAGGCGACCGTTTTGATAAACCATAGCCTTTCCGGCCTCATCAGAGGACTTCATTGCCAGCACGTTGCCGACCATTTCTACCTTGCCGTTTTGTGCTTCCTGATTCTTTACATTTACGTTAATCGTGCCGCCGTAGCTTGCCAGAGCATAGTACGGCTCGATAAATTTGCCGAAGCCTTCAACAAAGTTTTCTTCTCTGTAGGGTGTGTCGATACGGATAGAATTACCCAGCAAAGAAATAGTTCCCAAATCATAAGCCGGTACATCACCGTCAGTCTGATAAGCATCGGTTCTTACAGCTGTACCGCGTACAGCAAGATCCACATTACCGTTGACAGTGACATCACCGCGGGTATAGTCAACGGAAATACCTGCAGGCTGCCAACGGGCGCCTGTATAGTTGGCATCGCCACCCATGCTGGTTGCACCGCCGGGGCCTATATTGCCATGAACATTCTTGGTAATGATGCCCCAGGGATTTTCTGCATCATCCTTACGCATTTTTACATTACCGTTGATAATCAGGTTGCCCTTATTGGCTGCCGCAATACCAACAGAAGAATATTCCGAGGTGGCAGTGATATCCAGATTACTGTTGACAACAATAATGCCCTTGTTTGCAGTAAAACCGTTTACACCAGCCCAAGCATTACTCTTGTTGTTTGTCTGATAAATATGGAGCGTGCCATAGCCGCCATCTGCGCCTACGTTATTATAAACGCTGTCTTTGCGGGCAGTAATACCATCCTTATTGGTAATAGTAAAGGTATGGTCCTTTCCTTGGAAATCATAAATAAGTTTACCGTCATTTTCTGTTACGGTATTACCATCGGGACTCAGTATCTCGCTGTCCTTTTTTAGCGTGCCTATGAGAGGCTTGCTGTAATCAGCGGCATATACCGGTGCTATGAGAAAGCTAGATGCACTGGCTGCGAGAAGAACACCTGAAATAAGTGACTTCCACTTTTTTTGACTTAGCTTCATGATATATTCCCCCTTATCAAAAAGCAAGGAACGAACAGAAACAACCACTGTTTCTGCTGACTCCTTTGTACAGAGAAAAGCTCCGTACAAATATACGTACAAATATATATGAAAACCCCGCAAACTGCTACTCATCAATACAGTTTGTGACTTCATAGCAAAAATATGCAGACGCTGCCATCACGGCAATGATTTTGCGGCAGCGCTGCCTGAATGTTTACACAACAGCTATAAAATAAAAACACAGCTTAAATTGCCTTAAGCTGTGCTATATCCGTTTCTGTTCAGCACAAGATCAAGCAAAACAGGACTCTTAATTTATTATTATAGTCAAACCAATACCAATAATTAATAAAGTCCGTTCTCGTAGACCTTTACTAAATACCAATCTGTCAGTACCCTGGCTTAAATTCATCGTCTCTGCATTCCTTTGTAAGAGGTTAGTTTTTTTCCTAATAATGCATCGACTCTTTTTTACAGTTGCGGAACAGCGTTGAAATCTCATCAAACTTCCCTGCAAAGCATTCATCCGCGTGGGACAAAGCCTCCAGACTAGGATTATATTCTATTGTAATCTAGATAGTCAGAAGTAAAAAATCACTTCATTTATCAAAAAAATGTATACTTTATTAAAGATACTTCATTTGCACCATATCTTGTTTTAGTACTAATTTCAGTTTAGCACTGATATAAAATTTCGTCAAGAACCATTATCAGAAAACTTATTTTTTGCAAAACAATATATTTACTTTACTATTTTCCAAAATGTACGTCACACAACAAAAATACCGACACCGCAACCCTTTCGGGTTACAGCGTCGGTATTATCACTTACGCCTTACGGCGATTTTATTTTGCTTTCTTCAGGAATTTTTCATACATTGCATGGTCTTCAGCCATCATCTTATCAGCATCGGCACCGATAATGCAGGTCGGGTCGATACCCTGTTTCATGAAATAATCCTTGAATTCCTTGGATTCGCAAACCTTTTTAGCAGCAGCGCGCAGAGCTTCCAGCTTTTCTTTCGGAGTATCCTTAGGAGCAACCAGTGCTGCCCAAGCGCGAACGGTCATGTTGTGGCCCAGCTCTTTGAATGTCGGAACATCCGGATAGATTACGCTGCGGGTATCAGCCATAACAGCTAGAATCTTCAGGTTGCCTGCGTCTACCTGGCTCTTGAATACAGACGGGTCAGCCAAAGTTGCATCGATGTGCTTGCCTGCCAGAGCAGCGGCAATATCAGCGGATCCTTTCGGATACGGTACATGCTTGAATTGTACGCCGAATTCTTCTTCAAAGGAAAGTGCGGCAATATGCCAGATAGCGCCGATACCGGAGTTACCCATCTTCACCTTGCCGGGGTTTGCCTTAGCAAAGGCTACGAATTCATCTACATTATTATAAGGAGCATCCTTCGGCACAATCAAAGCTGCCGGAGCTGCAATCGGAGCGCAGATAGCTGCGTAATCCTTATAGGTGTTTTTGCATTTGCCCTGATGCGGGAACATAGCCAGCTCAACAGTAACCATGCCCAGAGTATGGCCGTCGGGTTTAGCATTAGCCAGCTCTACCATGCCGGTTACACCGCCGCCATCGGGTTTGTTTACGGGAACAAATTTGCTGCCCTTCAGCTCTTTTTCCATGAACTGAATCAGACCTCTGGCAGAGATATCGGTACCGCCGCCCGGAGCCTTAGGAATAATTACGGAAATATCTCCGTCTGCAGGATAAGCTGCTTTTTTGCTATCACCGCCGCAGCCGGTAAGCATAACAGCCATGGCCAGCATAGCCATCAGCACAACTAAAATTTTCTTCATTGTCTTACATCTCCTTATATTATAAATTTAAAGGGTAACAAGTTCATCCGCGCTCAATTTTACACAAGCAATATTACAACGCTTATAGGTATAGGTAAGCACAAGGTCCTCACCGTCGGCAATAATCGCCGGATAGGAAAATTCCGCAGGCTCTGTTTCCAGGTCAAGCAGCTTTTGCCAGCTCGCACCGTCATCTGTTGATTTGAACAGGCTTAAGGGAGAACGCTGCCCCCAGTTGGCAGCAACAGGATTACACACCAGATAAAGCACACCACCGGCAGTCCGCACCAAGTCAAGACCGCTGTTATTGTTTGGCAGACTCAATGCGTAGGCACTGCACCAGGTTTCGCCGTCATCCGCAGAATCGCTGCGATAGACAAAGCCCTCGCTGCTGCGCAGCAGCATATGCACACTGCCGTCCGCACTCTGCCACAGGCTCGGCTGAATTACGCCGCGTCCGTAAAAGGACTGCTGGCTGACGGCAATATTACTGTCGGCAGTCTTTTCGCCTGCCTGATACTGCAGGCCCTCAATCTGCACTGCAGAGGATTTATGCCAGCTTGCGCCGTCATCATCACTGATATCGGCAAAGGCCTTCCAGATGCCGTGTTCGGTAGAAGCACCAGCAAGAATGCGTCCGCTCGCCAAACGCAAAGGCTTGTTTCGTACAGGTCCGCGCCCGCCGCTCACATCGCCCGGCACCAGCTTCTGCGATCCGCTCCAGGTTACGCCGTTATCCGTCGACTGCAGCAGCCACGTCTGCCAGTCGGCAATCTGCTGGCCCTGCTTGTAAAACAGCAGCAATCTTCCGTCCGCGCCCGCAAAAAGCACCGGATTCCAGTTAGCCGCCGCCCCGTTCACCAGCAGCTTCGGCTCACTCCAGCCTGCGTCCGTGCGTCTGCTTAGGTAGATACCCACATCGCTTTCGCCCTCATGCGTACCGCCGAACCAGCAGCACAGCAGGCTGCCGTCAGGAAGCGCCAATACTGTTGAAGCATGGCAGAAAGCCGTCGGCAAACAGCGCATAATCAATTCCTTTTGCATTATATCAATCACATCCAAAAAAGTCGCATAATTCTATAACATAAATATTGTAACACATATACAAAAAAGCGTAAACTATTTTCTTCACATTTCTGACAAATTTTGTCTGTCGTTACGTTGCCTACTAAGCTATTAGCAGCGCTTTACAGGCCGCAAGCAAAAAACTGCGCAGGCTTTTTGCTTGCGCAGCTGCTTATTTATTCGACATACAGCTTTTCTACATTAGATATACAGCAGCAATATTGTCATGATGTACAAGCCAAATTAGAGCATTCCCTTAAGCTCCCCCGATTAAAATGTAAGCCTCATCTGATGCCAGACAGCATTGCCATGCGTAGATTTCTCGGACACACCCTCATCGGCAAAACCGAATTTAGCATAATAATGAACGAGCCTATCCTTGCAGGTCAGCACCAGGCCCTTTCTCCCCTGCTGTTTGGCATCCTCAATCGCACGGCGAATCAGCTCACCGGCATAGCCATGCTTACGATAAGCAGGAATGGTATTGACACCGAAAATCATCTGCCACGCGCCGTTTTCATCGTGCAGCGTTGCCTTCTCGTACATTTCATCCGTCAAATCAGGCTCATCCGTCACAAAGCCGTCCACGAAGGCAATCAGCTTTTCAGCCTCATACATAAGCCAGAAATGATTGCCGTAATATTTTACCCTGTCAATAAATTCCTTTTCCGTTGCTGCCTCAGCCGGCGGAAAACATTCTGCCTCCACTGCGGCAATCGCGGTAATATCTTCCGCAGTTGCATATTTTATAATCATAAGCTCTTTCTCCTCAATAAATTATTTATTCAAAGCACATGCATCACAATATTTTATTACGCTTTGAATTTATCCTCATAGCACTAGCAAAAATTGCAAATCATAATAAGTATATCACGAATCGTAATCCGGTTAAACAGAAAAAAGCAGAAGATATTTTTAGTAGTTGCCTTTTTTGCAAAAACCTGAAGCGCTTTCATCTATAAAAATGTTTGTTTTATGAACTATTGTTTTTATTCTTTTTCTATGTTATAATAACCTTAGTTGCATGGGTAGCCGCAATTTTGCGGAGCTCTTGCCTGGTCGTGCGGACCAGTGGCGCCTGTCGAGCTTTCGGCAGGTGCTTTTTTTACATCTGCTGTCTTATATATTTTTGCCTTATTTTATGCTATAATCAAAGGAGGAAACATATGCAAAACTTGGCAACGAAATTTGAAAACTTGACGATTCAAAGTGACTTCATCTTTAAAAAAGTTATGTCACGCAAGCGCATCTGCATTCATCTTTTAGAGGAATTACTGCAGATTAAAATTGCTGACATCAGCTACTTCGAGGCTGAAAAATCTCTTGAGCCTGACTATGCAAGTCGTGGCATTCGTCTGGATATCATCGTGGCGGACGATAAGAATACACATTATAACTTGGAAATGCAGGTCAATAATATCAAAAATCCCGACACCAAACATTATGTGCTGCCCAAGCGTACACGCTATTATCAGGCGTTGATGGATATTGACTTACTGCAAAAGGGCCAGGAGTATGACCTGCTGCCGCCAACCTATATCATATTTATTTGTGTCTTTGATTTTTTTGCTAAAGGCAATTATGTTTATACCTTTAAAAAGCGTTGTCTGGAGGATTTGAACCTGGAGCTTTCTGATGAAGCAACTACCATGATTTTGAACACTAAGGGTACCAACGGCAATATCTCCAAGGATATCAAAAGTTTTTATGATTATGTTAATAACCATATTATAAATAGCGATTTCACCAGACAGATTGACGATGAAATCAGCTATCTTAAGCTTGATTCGAAAGTGAGGCGAGAATTTATGCTTTTGGAAGCACGTTTGTTAGACGAGAGGCGCGAAGGCAGAGTTGATGAAAAAGTTTCTATCGCTAAGCTTATGCTGGCTAAGGGTTGCTATTCTCTGCAAGAAATCATTGAGCTTACCGGTCTGTCTATTGATGATATAGAAAAGCTGAAGAATGATATGCATGTAGAGAAGCAAGCTTGATAAGAAAGTGAGGCGGTAAATTATGCTTTTAACTCCCCTTATGTCAGATGCAAGACGTGAAGGTAGAGCTGAAGGTAGAGCTGAAGCAAGAACTGAAATCGCTAAACACATGTTAAATATGGGATACTCTCTGAAGTTTATCTCTGAAGCTACTGTTCTTCCTGTTGAGCAGGTTGAAAAGATTAAGGCTGAATTAGCTTGATCATCTCCCCTACTCCCACCGCCGTGCGCTGCCGCGCACGGCTTTTTTACGCCCGCACAAAAAAATCTCCCGCACGCTGCCAAACGCAGCTCGGGAGATTTTCTACTATAATAATATAAGCCAGGCCTTAACGCCTGCTATCTGAAAGCAGCCTCTTATTTGCCGCTGTCAAACAGCGCTTCTACAAACTTATCCGGTTCAAAGGGGCGGAAGTCCATAATGCCTTCGCCTACGCCGATCCATTTAACCGGCAGCCCCAGCTCTTCCTTAATTGCAACTACAACGCCGCCCTTAGCAGTGCCGTCAAGCTTTGTGAGTACAACGCCGGTAACCTTGGCGGTTTCCATGAACACTTTGGCCTGATTGATTGCATTCTGGCCGGTGGTAGCATCCAGAACCAGGAAGGTTTCGTGCGGAGCTTCGGGAATTTCGCGCTTAATAATGCGGTGAATTTTTTCCAGTTCGTTCATCAGATTAGCCTTGTTATGCAAGCGGCCTGCAGTATCAATAAAAAGAATATCTGCCTTACGCGCAATAGCAGCCTTCATTGCATCAAACACTACTGCCGCCGGGTCTGCACCCTCAGCGTGACGGATAACGTCGCAATGCGCACGTTCGCCCCAAATCTGCAGCTGTTCGCCTGCTGCGGCACGGAAGGTATCGCCTGCTGCCAGAACAACCTTGTATTTGAACAGAGTGAAGTAATTTGCCAGCTTGCCGATAGTAGTAGTCTTGCCTACGCCATTAACACCAACTACCAGGATAACAGTCGGTTTAGCACCGATACGTGTACGTTGGCCGCTGTCTGCCAGCATCTCTGCCATATATTTTTTCAGGAAGGGAATAACATCCTCAGTACCGCTGATTTCCTTTTTCTTCGCTGCTTTGCGTACTGCATCAATCAGCTTTTCGGTAGTTTTTACGCCCACGTCCGCAGAAAGCAGAATCATTTCCAGTTCATCAAGGAAATCATCGTCAATCGTTGCAGACAGGCCTACAAGCTCCTGAATGCGGTCAGTAAAGTTGCGTCTTGTTTTAGAAAGGCCTTCCTTTAAACGCTCAAAAAATCCCATTATTCATTCTCCTTTGCATTTATTTTTACGGATAATAATTTAGAAACACCGGATTCTTCCATAGTTACGCCATACATGATATCAGCGCATTCCATTGTTCCCTTGCGGTGTGTAATCACGATAAACTGCGTGTTTTCTGCATAATCCCGCAGGAAATCGGCAAAGCGCTGAATGTTGGCATCATCCAGAGGCGCGTCAATTTCGTCCAGGATGCAGAACGGCGAAGGCTGGTAGCTCAAAAGAGCAAAGAGCAATGCGATAACCGTCAGCGCTCTTTCGCCACCGCTCATCAGATACAGGCTCTGCAGCTTTTTGCCGGGTGGCTGGACGTCGATATCAATACCGGAATCCAGCAGATTATCCGGCTCGGTGAGCCGCAGCACCGCCGTACCGCCGCCAAATATCTTGACATAACATTGCGCAAAGTATTCGTTGATTTTGGCAAAGGCCTCCTTGAAGCGTTTGGTCATACCGCTGTTGATTTCTGCGATAACAGCCTCCAGATTTTCCTTCGCCGTACACAAATCGTTATATTGCTTACACAGGAATTCGCTGCGCTCCTTCACTGCGTTATATTCTTCAATCGCCGCCGCGTTAATCGGTCCCAAATCTGCAATCTGCAGTGTCAGACGGCTTTCCTGCTTTTGCAGCGCCGCAAGGTCCATTTCCTGCAGCTCGGCAAAATTCTGACTGCGTGCCGCCGCCTCATCCAGCTGATAATCCTGCTGCAGCTGCTCACGTATATGGCCGCAGTTGCTTTCGTGCCGTGCCAAGTCCAGCTCTGTCTGCTTCAGCTGTGCTTCACTTTCGTTCACCTGCTTGCGCAGTCCGGCAATATCTTTTTCGATCTCCTGCTGTTTATCCAACAGGCTGCCGCGCTCCTGAGCAAAGTCATCCTTGCCGCCCAGAATCTGCTGCAGCTGTGCCAGCAGCTCGTCGCTTTGCTGCTGCAGGCGTTGCTTTTGCACACCGCAGTCGGCAATTTCCTGCTGTCTGCGCTCCTGCTCTTTTTGGTTGGCAGCAATTTCTTCCTGCAGCCGCAGTGTATCCTGATCGAGGCTGTGCATAGCCTTGCTGATATCCTGCGTGCGTGCGGCCGAGGTCTGCAGCGTAATTTTGGCATCCTGCAGCTGGTTATCCAAGGCGGTAACCGCGCTGCCGTATTTAGCAATTTCCTTCTTCAGACTATCCAAAAGCTCCTTGGCTTCAGTGTCCTGTCCCTCGCGCTCGGCAACTGCCGTACGTAGCTCCTTAACCTTATCACGGTTTGCCATATAGGCCGCAGTGATATTGCTGCGATCATCCAAAAGCAGCAGCAGGCGTTCGTTGTCGCGCGTTTTCTGTTGCTGCACCTGCTCCAGATTGAGCTTAAGCCTGTCGGCCTTCAACTGCTGTTGACGCAGCTGTGCAGCAAGCTGCTGCAGCTGCTCCTTCTGATTTCCTTCGGTTGCTTCCAGCTCCTCCAGCTTTTCCTGCCAGCTGAGCATCTCGGCATGCAGCTGCTTCACCTGCGCTGCCGCCTGAGCAATTTCTACATTACGGCTCAAATAGCCTTCCTTATGCTTTTTGCTGCCGCCGCTCATACTGCCGCCGGCGTTTACCACATCGCCGTCCAGCGTAACTACGCGCAGACGATAGCGGCCGGCCTTTGCCGCAGCCAAGGCAGCATCAATGTTTTCGGCAATCAGCACTCTGCCCAGCAAAAAGCGTACCGCATTTTCCGCCTCGGGCTTGAAGCCGATTAAATCTACCGCATAGCCAAGAATTCCCGGCAGCTTCGCCAGTGCTTCCTCCTCGCGGTTCGGCCCGCGACGCTGCACAGTATCCAGCGGCAGGAAGGTTGCGCGTCCGCTATTGGAACGCTTTAAAAAGGCTATCGCTTCCTTCGCCGCATTGGCCGAGCGCATCACCAGGTTCTGCGCTCCCTCGCCCAACGCTGTTTCGATAGCAGCGACATATTTATCTTCTACCTGCAGCAGCTCCGCTGCCACGCCTACAACCTGCTCAAGCCAAGGCTCCTGCGCCTTCAGCACCGCTTTGATGCCGTAGCTGAAGCCCTCGTAGCTCTGCTGCAGACGCTTTAAGCTCTGCTCGCGTGTTTCAGCCGCCGTCAGCTGACGTTGGCACTGCTGCTGACTGCTGCGTACAGCCTGCAGCTCCTTTTGACCTGCATCATAGGCACTGCGCAGCTCCTCGCCCTTTTTGCGCACCAGCTCCATGCCGTGAGCGCACTGCGACTGCTGCTCCAGCAGGCTGTTGTACTGCTCCTGTGCCTGACGGTCTGCCACTTCGGCCTCTTCTATACTCTTCTTCAGAGCCTCGCGGCGACGTGCGCGCTGCTCCTGCTCCTGTTCCAGATTGTGCAGCTCGTTGCGGAGATTAATCAGCTCCTGCATACCGCTGAAAAACTGCGATTGCGCCTGCTCATCATTGCGCTTCGCCTCTTCCAGCTTGGCGCTCTGCTCGTCACGCTGCGCCTGCAGCTGCTTTACAGCACCATCGGCCACAGCATGTCTTTTCTCGACAGCATCAAACTCTGCTGCCAGCTCCTGCATTCTTACTTCCTGCTCGCGCACCTGCTGCTCTAAACGTTCATTGCGCTGCACAAGGCGTTCGCCGGCCTTTCCGTTCTGGCTGACACGTTCATCCAAAACCTTTTGGTCGCCGCGCAGCTTTTCCAAAGCAGTCTCGCGGTTTTTGATATCATCCTGCAATTTATTATAAGCCTCGGCCAGCTTATCCAGCTCCTGCTGTACCTTTACGGCCTCGGCCTGCATGCTGCCGACCTTCGCTGCCTGCTCGGAATACGCACCTGCCGCCGCTTCCTTTTTCGCCTGCAGCTCTCTGCCGGTTTCCTCCAAAGCGTCCAAGCGACGCAAAAGTACAGATAAACGGCAACGGCGCAGCTCCTCGCTCAGCTCGTTGAACTGCTGCGTTTTGGCTGCTGCCTGCGCCAAAGGCTCTACCTGCGCATCTACCTCACTGCGGATATCGTTAATACGCGTAAGGTTGTTGGCCGTATCGTCCAGCTTGCGTACCGCATCCTTCTTGCGCAGACGATATTTAGCGATGCCTGCTGCTTCTTCGAACAGACTGCGTCTGTCCTCGGGACGGCTGTTTAAGACCTCATCAATTTTATTTTGGCCGATAATGGACATCGAGCCCTTACCAAGACCGGTATCTGCCATCAGGTCGATTATATCCTTCAGACGGCAGCTTTTTTTGTTAATCGCATATTCGCTTTCGCCGCTGCGGAAAATGCGGCGCGTCAGGCTTACCTGCTCAAAATCGAGCGGCAGTGTTCTGTCGCTGTTATCAAAATCAACGGTGACCTCTGCTACGCCCAACGCTCTGCGCTTGCCGCTGCCGGAGAAGATAACATCCTCCATTTTGCTGCCACGCAGATACTTGGCGCTCTGCTCGCCCAACACCCAACGGATGGCATCCGAAATATTGCTCTTGCCCGAACCGTTCGGTCCGACAACAGCAGTAATTCCCTTGTCAAAGGTCAATTCAGTTTTATCAGCAAAGGATTTAAAGCCATAGGTTGAAAAGGACTTTAAACGCACTAGAAATCACCCATTTTCTCTAAGTCAGTTATTATATCTTTTTATTGTATCATAAAATGGTGTTTTTTTACACCTTGCAGAACTTCACTTATGCTAAAAATTGCAAAATAACCTGCCAGCGCTCTGCCAAATCCTCCAAACGCAGGCGCGCGTTGGCAGGACTTGTAGACGGCAGATAAAAAATTCGCACTTGCTCAGGCATTTTTTTGGCAAAATATTTTTTAAAGGCTGCACCCGCCTTGCCGCCGTTGCAGACTACCGCCTGCAAATGCGGCAGCTTGCCTGCAAGCTCCACAACGGCATTCGGCGCTTCGTTTTTGATATTGCTGTCCAGGCTGCCATCACGCTCGCAATAGCCCAGCGTATCCCACAGCGCCAAGTGATGCTTATGCAGCAAAGCCTGCTTGGCAGCGTAATCCTGCGGCACGTCCTCATTTAAAAGCAACGCCAGCAAACGCCAGAAGCGGTTTTGCGGATGTGCGTAATATTCCTGCTGCTCCAGGGATTTTATTCCCGGCATAGAACCGAGAATCAATATTCTGCTATGCTCATCTACGATTGGTGCAAAGGATTTACATGTGGACATACTCGTATCTCATCTGCCTTATCTTGAATTATCTGCAGCTCAAGCCCCGGGAAGCACGCTTCCCAATAGCGCAGGTTGCAGCTTTTTTGCCCGCGCAGCTTCGATTCCAGGCGTGCAGGGCAATATATTGTAACAGCGCCGCAGTCAGCCAGCTTCTCTAATTGTGACGTCACTTCGGTGCGTAGCACCCTGCTTTTTACCATCTCACCCATCGCCGGATGAAACGGCCCCGCAAGAATGTTGCCCGGTGCGCACAGCTCCTCGTCAGGCTGCAGGCCGATGCGGATAACATTCACACCTGCTTCCGTCAGCTCGCGATAAGCCCAGGCCGCCTGCGTCACGGCCTCCTCCAGCGTCAGCGGCACAAAGCGCCCCGCCGCGTAGTCCGCAGCCAGTGGCGTACCCTTGATTACTAATAAAGGATAGATGCGTGCCACATCAGGCTGCATCTCAATAGCCTTACGCACCGTTTCCTGCACGCTATCAAAGCTTTGCTCTGGCATGCCCACCATCAGCTGCAGGCCGACTTGAAAGCCGAAGCGCTGTAAAAGCGCCACCGCCGGTGCCACCTGCGACGCCGTGTGTCCGCGCTCCGCTGCCGCCAGCACTCTGTCATCAAGCGACTGCACGCCCAGCTCCACCAGGCGCACACCGTGACGCTGCAAAAGCTGCAAGCGTTCTTCATCTATATAGTCCGGACGTGTGGAAAGGCGCACGCTGCCGATAAAGCCCTCGGCAAGCAATGCGTCCGTCAGCGCCAACAGCTCCTCCTGCAGCTCCAGCGGCAGTCCGGTAAAGCTGCCGCCATAAAACGCCGCCTCGTTGCCCACGCTAGGTTGTAGCCAGCTGCGCCAACGCATCAGCTGCTCCTTGGCGGCGGCCACAGCAGCCAGCTTCTGTCCGCTAATCGTCTTTTGGTTACAAAAAACGCATTGATGCGGACAGCCTGCATGCGGTATGAAAATCGGCAGAATAGACATAGATATCCCTTCTTTTAAACAAAAAACACAGCTTTTATGTAATTTTTTTAGAAAAAACTAATTAATGATAATTATTCCTATTGACATTATCCCCTATAGGGGGTTATTATAGTGTTGCAAGAAATTTAATAGGAATGTGGTGCAGCAATGAAATTATCTCACATGAAGTTTATAAAAACAAGTCTTCCCTTTACATTTTCTACAGTGGCGGCCTCGCTTATGGGTGCCGTCGACACTGCCGTAGTCGGGCATTTGGGGAATTATACATACATTAACGCTGTTTCTTTGGGCGCAGTAATCTTCAGCACAGTCTATTGGCTTTTCGGCTTTCTGAAAATATCTACCAGCGGCTTTGCGGCGCAAGCCTTAGGTCAGCACGATCCCAAGCTGCTTGCCGGTGCTTTTATCCGCGGAGTGTTGGCAGCCTTCGGTATCGGCCTGCTGCTCGTAATTTTACAGGAGCCCATCTGGCGGACAGCATTACTGCTCTTCAACCCCGACGCAGCAACCAAGCCTATGTTGGAGCAATATTATCGCATGCTCATCTGGATTATGCCGCTGACGCTCGTTTTCCAGACTGCACAGGGATGGTTCGCCGGAACGCTACATGTACGCATTGCCGTGCTCACCGCACTTGCCAGCAACATCATCAACCTGCTGCTGGACGTGCTTTTTGTCATTGTATTGCATTATGAGGTAACCGGCGTTGCTGCTGCCACCTGCATCGCCAATATTACCGGCTTTTTGGCTATTCTGTACTTTTATGCCAAGCACAAGCCCCTGCCGCTGACAGCAGTTCCACTGCGAAAAATCTTTTCCGGTCCCACCTGCCGCCAGATGCTGCAATGCGGTTCGCATCTCACCGTGCGTATGTTCTGCATGATTATCATGGTCAATAGCTTTATGCATCAAAGCTCAGCCTTCGGCGGTGAGCTTTTGGCCGCTAATTCTATTCTTTTCCAGATACAGTTCATTATGGGCGATATTCTGACCGGCCTTTCGCAGGCAGGTGCCATCTATTCCGGCATTGCCTTCGGCGAGCACGACCGCTCCATGCTCAATGATACGCTGCGGATCAGCTTTATCTGGGCCATCGGCTTCGGCCTGCTGCAGACTGTCGGCTATTATTGCTGCCGTCACGCCATTCTTGGCTGCTTCACAAATCTGCACAGCGTTATTGCCACGGCGCAGCAGTACGATTTGTTTATAGCCTTCTTCCCGCTTATCAGTGCACTCGGTATCGTCTACTACGGCGTATTCAATGGTGCGCTCTACACCAAGCCTATCTGCATCTCCATGCTGCTTACAGCAGGCTGTTACCTTACCGCCTACTTTACACTCATTCCGCTTTATGGCAACATCGGCCTGTGGCTGGCCTTCCTCATCTTCTATATTGCTCGCAGCAGCTTTTTACTGTTCTTTGTTCCCAAGCTGCAGCAAAAAGTTGCTCTGGCATAGCCTCAAACACAGCTGCACGCTCTTAACGTGCAGCTTTTTTATTTTCAGCGCAGATATTGATCAATAGCCGCTTCAAAATCCTCCAGACTTTTGCTGCCCTCACCTTTTTCGATAGCATGCAAAATGCAATGCTCCAGGTGGTCCTTTAAAATAACCTTGGCTGTATTATCCAGCGCTTTGCGCACCGCAGCTATCTGAATCAGCACCTCCGAGCAATCCCTGTCGTTATCTACCATAGTCTTGATAGAACGCACATGGCCTTCAATGCGTGCCAGGCGGTTGACAACCTTCTTCTTATTAGGATGGTTGTGAGCGTGTGCATGAGCTTCCTGCAAAGTCTGCTGTTTTTTATCATCCTGCTGATTTAGCTCCGCCTGCCTGCGCACATATTCCAATAAAGATTTTTCCTCTGCCATTACTGTCACCAACCTTATCTCTACATTATTAAAAGGGAGCGCACTAAACACGCTCCCTCATTTTATTCCGCTACCTGTGGCGTCAAAATGCTTTCGATTACCAAAGCAACGCCGTCATCATTATTGGATGCCGTAATGATTTTTGCATTCTGCTTCACGCTGTCCTTAGCATTAGCAACAGCAACGCCGATGCCGGCATTGGCAATCATCTTCACATCGTTATTGGAATCACCGATGCACATAATTTCCTGCGGCTGTACACCGTAGCTTGCCGCTACGCTCTTAACTGCCTCCCATTTGTTGACACCGGGCTCCATCAGCTCCAGAAAATTGTCTTTGGAGCTGGTAACATCCAGCTTACCGGCAAAGTCCTCTTTGAACTGCTGCCATACAACGGCAAATTCCTCGCTCTTAGTCATAACTAAAATTTTATATGGTGCTTCATCCGTATGATACAGTGCCTCACCGACAGCAGTCGTCTGAATACCGCTGATTTTGGTATACATGCGGGAACAGTCATTCTCCTGCTTAATCAAAATGCTATCACCCACATAAAGCTGCAGGTAATAGCCCTTCTCGCGGCAGTATGCCAGCACCTCATTGGCGGTAGACAGCTTCATCTTGTGCTCGTAATAAACCTTGCCGCTCAGGCTGCCCTTAACGAGAGCGCCGTTATAGGTAACCAGCGGCACATCAAGGCCCAGCTTTTGCGCATAGGGACGCACGGAAACGTACATTCTGCCGGTAGCAATCAAAAAAATCTTGCCTGCGTCCAGCGCCTTTCTGATAGCTGCCTCGTTACGCGGAGAAATTTGGCAGTCCTTATTCAAAAGTGTATCGTCCATATCGCTGGCAATCAACTTAATTTCCATGCTCCATCTGCTCCTTTAACATCAACTTATCCAAAAATATGGCTGCTGCCGGATAAAGCAGCAAAAGAAAAATACCGTGCATAATGCCAAAGTTAAGGTCATAACCCGGCAGCATACGGCAAACAGTTACGGCACCCTCCAGGGAGAAGGCAGCCATCACCAGCATAGCCTTCAGGGAGTCATTTCTGCGTTTGGCCAGCTCCTGCAGCCTCGTCAGCAAAAACTGCTTGTCGACAATAACATGCATCAGCTTCAAGCCCAGACACATAAAAGCACCCTCGATAAAAGAGCCTGCCACCAGACCGCCCAGTGTTACCACCTGCAGCATACCGGCTACATATTCACATAGGAAAAAAATGACGCTCAGCGTCAGCCACATTGTAGCTAAATTATACATTGTTTTCTTCAAATTAATCACCAAGATACATTATAACACAGACAGCCGTCAAATTACACTGGGCGTCTGATATTTTATGATGCTTTTAAGCATATTTTGCAAGTATTTCTGCATATTTTGTGGTAAAATAAATTTATTAACGTAAGCAGACAGCATTGTCTGTACGAAAGGAGCAGTTTATATGAAGCGCAGTGATAAATTCCGCCAGGCCAACCGTGAGGCGCTGGCAACTGTTCTTGCCACCATCGCCGTCATCATCTTCTGGTGCTTGGCAGGCTTTGGACTCGCAGACAGCAATATTACATTCTGGCATACACCTCTTTGGGTTTGGGGCGGTTGCGTGGGCACCTGGCTCTTTGCCATCGCCGTTACCGTTTTTCTGACAAAGAAGGTATTTGTCAACTTTGATTTGGACGACAGCACGGAGGATAAGCAGCATGAGTAGTATTTTAAATATTTTACCAGCACTGGCCTTCCTGCTGATTCTGTTGAGCATCAGCGCCTACATCCAGCGTACCTCCAAGGAAAACAGGCAGAAGGATTTTGCCAAGGATTACTTCATCGGCGGCCGTACTCTCGGCGGCTTCGTGCTGGCGATGACCACCGCTGCCACCTACAGCAGCGTAAGCACCTTCGTCGGTGGTCCGGGCGTAGCCTGGGTTATCGGCTACGGCTGGCTGTACATGGCCATCGTGCAGGTAGTCGTTATCTTCCTCGTTTTAGGCGTATTCGGCAAAAAAATTGCCCTGATTGCGCGTGAGATTGACGCCGTAACCGTCATTGACGTGCTACGTGCCCGCTATCATTCCGATTTTTTGGCGAACATGGCCGCCGTTGTCATTGTCGCCTTCTTCTGCGCCACCATGGTGGCACAGTTCGTCGGCGCTGCCAAGCTCTTCGAAGCAGTAACCGGCTTTTCCTACCTCACCGGCCTCACGATGTTCGGCCTGATTGTTGTCATTTACACCACCATCGGTGGTTTTAAGGGTGTTGCCGTTACCGACGCCTGCTGCGCCATCGCCATGATTGTCGGCCTGTGCATCCTCATGGGCGGCATGATGCACGCAGGCGGCGGCTTCAACAAAATCATGAGCTACATCAGCACCCAGCATCCCGATATGCTTGAGCCGCTTTCCCGCGGCAAAATGCCGATTTCGCTGTACATCAGCCAATGGCTGCTCGTCGGCATCTGTACGCTGTCACTGCCGCAGTCTGTTGTCCGCGGCATCAGCTACAAGGATACCAAGGCGCTGCACAACGCTATGATTATCGGTACCGTCGTTATCGGCGCCATGACACTGGTCGCAACCTGGATCGGTGTCATTAGCAAGGGTGTTCTGCCCGGACCTATCACAGCCTACGGCAACAGTGTTGATAACATCATGCCTGCCGCCATCGTGCAAAGCCTCACTCCCTTCTGGGCCGGTGTCATTATCATCGGACCGATTGCAGCAACCATTTCCACCGTATCCTCGCTGCTGCTTTCCTCGTCCTCATCTATCGTCAAGGACGTTTACATGAACATCAAGGGCAAGCGCGAAGAACAGCTCAGCAATAACCAAATTCGCCTCTACAGCCTGGGCGCGACTGTTATCCTCGGCCTTTTTGTTTATGCCATCGCCATCAAACCGCCAAGTGTTATCTGGCAGATTAACATGTTTGCCTTCGGCGGTCTGGAAACAGCCTTCTTCTGGGTACTGATTTTCGGTCTTTTCTGGCCCAAGGCCAATAAATACGGCGCTATTGCAGCCATGGGCGGCGGCGTTATCATCTACTGTCTGGCCATGGTCTTAAAAATCAAGGTGCTCGATCTGCACCAGATTGTGCTTGGCATCGGCCTTTCCCTGCTGTGCTTCTTCATCGGCAACAGCTTCGGCAAAACAGTTGATGAAAAAACACTGCGCATCTTCTTCCCCGAAAAATTTGACGACGAAAAATAAATAAGCATAGATAATAAAAGAACTGTCGCTCAGGACAAAAGCAATTATCCCTAGCGGCAGTTCTTATTATTTTAGGCCAAATCCTCTAAATTTCTTCCCCCATATACTATGCGTACTATTTTCACAGCCATTGCCTGTTCATCCACAAAATAAAATACAATATAATTATCTATAGGCAGCCTATGCATTTTCATACTTGCCCACGGCTCCCATTCTACCAACACATATCTGGTAGGAAAAGCCTCTAAATCCCGTATTTCCTTTCTAATACGGTTGACCTGCCTTCTAGCAGTAAGCGGAGCATGAAGTATTTGTGAAATATAAGTGTAAATGCTCTTAATATCAACTAATGCTTCTTGAGAGTATTCTACACGATATAAATTCATATACCGAACTCCTCCGCCAGGATTCCATCAACCTCATCAGCAGAGTAAGTTTTTTCTGCTTTCAATGAAGCAATTCCTTTAGCCAGCTCGGCATCAAGCTCTTCTCGCGACAAGCTTCCCATCGCCACAGGTTCGCGAACCGGCAGTCGTAGCTTCAGCGGCAGACTACGAGTGAGAACAATTTGACTATAAAACATCTGTATCGCACTTGCAGGCGTGATTCCTAACTGTTGTAATACATTTTCAGCGTTTTCTTTTAAATCGCTATCAATTCTTGCATAAAGAGCAGTAGTATTAGCCATATTTATCATCCCCCTCATAACTAAGTATAGCATCAGCGATAAACATTTGCAAGCATTTGCAAGCAGTAAACCATGTTTTGATACTTAACTTCTTTCACCTCAACGCACAAACACCCTACGCATTGCCAACGGCAATACGCAGGGTGTTTTCATTGCTTATTCAAAGCTCACTCAAATTCCTTGTAAATGCCTTCCTCACGGCGTCTGGTGGCCGTTTTGGAAATATATGTACCATGAACAATATTCGTCAGCTTCTTTTTCGCTAAAATCTCTTGGATGTAATCAAGATGCGGACAAGGCGGCTTATGCGAATTATCCGATACCATGCAGGTAGAAAGATGCACGCAAATCTCCTGCCCTTCCTCCTTAAAGCGGCGCAGGCGCTTCGCCAGGTTTTCCAGCTTAACAGTCAGTGCACCGCCGGAGCAGCCGCCGCAGGTGAAGCTCATGTAATGCGTATCCTCGGGATAACCGGCAAACTTGCCCTCACGGCTGTAAAAAGCATGTGTACAGTTGTAGCCGCAGCAACGCTGCTGCACTGTGTCGCACTGGATAATTACTACCAGCTTGCTCATTTTATCATGCCTGCTGCTTTTAAAGCTGCATCCAGCTTAGCCTCAGCGGCAGCGCTGATAGGAGTCAGCGGCAGACGCGGAGCACCTGCTTCAATACCGGTAACCTTGGTAACTGCAGCTTTGATAGGAATCGGGTTGCTTTCTATGAACATAGCCTTTGCCAGCGGCACCATAACCTTGTTGAGGTCAGCGGCATCCTTAACGCGGCCTTCGCTGTAAGCCTGCATCAATTGCTGCAGTATGTTGCCGTTGACATTAGCCAGAACGGAAATCAAGCCGCAGGCACCAACGGACAGGAACGGCAGAATCAGGCCGTCATCACCGCTGTAAATGGAGAAATCCTCCGGCAGCACACGATACAGCTCTGCAGTCTGTGCTACATTGCCTGCTGCCTCTTTAATAGCCACAATGTTGCTGAAATCTGCTGCCAGACGTGCAACAGTTTCCGGAGCAATGTTGCCGCCTGTACGTCCCGGAACATTATAAACGATAATCGGCAGCTTGGTAGCCTTTGCTACGGCTGCAAAATGCTGGTAATAGCCTTCCTGAGTCGGTTTGTTGTAGTACGGGCCAACTACGAGGACGCCATCTACACCGCAGGCTTCCATTTTCTTAACCAAATCAATAGTGCTGGCAGTACAGTTGGTGCCTGCACCGGCAACAATCTTGGCACGGCCGTTGACGCGTGCAACGATGGTCTGCATGAATTTAATTTTTTCATCCATGTCCATGGTTGCAGCTTCACCGGTAGAGCCTTCTACTACCAGGCCGTCACTGCCGTTAGCCAGCAGCCAGTCGGCAAAATCTGCACCGGCTTCATAATTGATGCTGCCATCAGCGTTGAACGGCGTAACCATAGCCGTTAATAATCTGCCAAAATACGGTTTTTTCATTGTAATTCCACCTCTTAAAACTAATAGAAACTAAAATTCTCTATGATATATTGCTTATTATCTAAATGATTTTATCTTTTTACAGCGCACTAGCGGTACGTCAAAACTATGCAGCGACGCATACGGTGCTTTATAATTTAAACGCCTCATGTAACGCTTTTACTGCCTCCACCAAATGTTCCTCTTTTACAATCGCGGAAATCGTAGTATCGCTGTCCACAGTCTGCAGAATAGCGATATTGTGGCTGGCAAGCGCAGTTACAAAGGTAGCCATAATGCCGGGCACGCCACGCATAGCACTGCCGACAACGGAAACCTTACCGCAGCCCTCGTTCAGCGTATATTTAAAGCCGGTTTCATTAAGCACCTTACAGGTGTGCTCTACGTCCGGAGAAAATACTGCGAACATTGCTTCCTTCTCCGACAGGTTCAAGCAGCCTACGCTGATGCCTGCATCCGCCAAATCCTCGAACAGATTGCGGCCTGCAGTAATATCCTGCGGGTTCAGGTCAATGCGGAACTGTGCCAAATCATTAAGATGAGCAACGCCGCTGGCGCAGGATTCGTTAATTGCAATTTCGCCGCCGTTACCCTGACCGATGCGCTCACTGGTAATCAAAGTGCCGGGAGCATCGCTGAAGGTGGATTTAACATACATGGGAATGTTGCTGCCCATAGCAATTTCCACGGCACGCGGATGAATAACCTTAGCGCCGTTCTGTGCCATCTGGCAAACCTCAGCATAGGAAATCTGCTGCAGAATATTAGCCTTCTCGACAATGCGCGGGTCGGCAGTCATAATGCCCTCAACGTCTGTATAAATTTCAACAAAATCAGCCTTAAGCGCAGCTCCCAGTGCAGCAGCAGAAGTATCGCTGCCACCGCGACCTAAGGTAGTAAATTTATAGTTGTTTTCCGTCATACCTTGGAAGCCGCAGACAACCGGAATGATGCCTGCCTCCAGCAGACGGATAAGACCGGAGGTATTGATGTTTTTGATGCGTGCGGCACCGAACTGGGAATCAGTGACGATGCCTGCCTGACCGCCGGTGAGCGCCATAGCGTTGATGCCGAATTTTTGCAGAGTTGCTGCCATTACGCAGGAGGAAATGATTTCGCCGCAGCACATCATCATATCCATCTCGCGCACATTAACGGAAAGGTTAACGTCCTTCAGAGTACCGATAAGAGTATCAGTCGCGTAGGGCGCACCCTTGCGTCCCATAGCCGAAACAACTACTACCGGGGAGTAACCGTTGCGGATAGCCTGATGTACCTTGTTTTTAACTGCAACGCGGGCTTCCTCACTCGCGACGGAGGTGCCGCCGAATTTCTGTACAATGATTTTCATGTAAATTGCTCCTCATATGTTTAAATTAAAATGCAAAATGTACCGGATGCCGGAAAGGCTACGGCGTACAAACTGTACGCCGGGTAGTCTTTACACCGCAGAGGTGCATTATTATTTTTCTAACCAGCCGTTTTTAATCATAACCTCAGCAATCTGCAGAGTATTCAGCGCAGCGCCCTTACGAATCTGGTCGCCTACTACCCACAGGTTAAAGGTATTCGGGTTAGACTCATCTCGGCGCAGACGGCCAACGAAGCAGTCATATTTTTCCGAGGTATATAAAGGCATCGGATAAACCTGGTTGGCAGGATCATCCATCATCTGAACGCCGGGGAAAGCGTTGATGGCAGCTGCCATATCCTTCAGCTCCAGATCATGCTCAAATTCAATGTTTACCGATTCGCTGTGGCTGCGGTATACAGGCACACGCACGGTAGTAGCGGTGATGCGCATTTCGTCATCATGCATAATCTTTCTGGTTTCGTTGATCATCTTCATCTCTTCTTTTGTGTAGAGATTATCAAGGAAAACATCAATCTGCGGAATCAGGTTAAACGCAATCGGATAATGCTTCGGCAGGCTTGCGGACGGAAGAATGTGTGCCTCCATCTCACGGCCCTCGCTGTAAGCCTTGGTCTGGTCGGTGAGCTCGTCAATGCCCTCCTTGCCGGCGCCGGAAACAGCCTGATAGGTAGAAACGACGATACGTTTAATGCGTGCCAAGTCATACAGCGGTTTCAGTGCCATAACCATAATAATGGTAGAGCAGTTAGGGTTGGCGATAATGCCCTTGTGCTTCAGGATATCCTCGGGGTTAACCTCCGGCACAACCAGCGGCACTTCGGGGTCCATACGGAAGGTGCTGGAGTTATCAATAACAACGGCACCGGCTTTCACAGCGTAAGGAGCGAACTCCTTGGAAACGCTGCCGCCTGCGAACAGAGCAATATCAATGCCATCGAAGGAGTCCTTGGTAGCCTCCTGCACAGTATATGTTTTGCCCATAAATTCAATCTGCTTGCCTGCGCTGCGCTTAGAAGCCAGCAGACGCAGCTCTGCAAAAGGGAAGTTTCTTTCTTCGATAAGCTTCAGAAATTCAGTACCAACAGCACCGGTAGCGCCCAAAATAGCAACGTTATACTTTTTCATAAAATTCTCCCCCTCACTATTTAGAGTAATTTATCTAAGCCGTATACCAGGCCTACTTGGTCAACAATTTTGCGGCAGCCAAGCGCAACGCCCGGCATGTAGCATTCGCGGTTAATCGGGTCGGTACTGATTTTTAAAGTTTCGCCCTGACCGCCGAAGATAACCTCCTGGGAAGCAACGTAACCCGGCAGACGTACACTGTGAATCTTCATGCCCTCGTAATCCGCACCGCGCGCACCTGCCATGGTTTCCTTTTCATCAGGATTGCCCTGCTGCATAGCCTTGCGCACCTCAGCAATTTTTTGTGCGGTGATAATAGCAGTACCGCTCGGAGCGTCCAGCTTATTATCGTGATGCTTCTCGATAATTTCCACATGCGGGAAATATTTGGCAGCCTCACACGCCAGCTTCATCATAACAACTGCACCAAGCGCAAAGTTCGGAGCAATCAGCAGGCTAGTGTTATGCTTGCGTGCAAGCTCATCAACCTCTTTTAAATCCGCATCGCTGAAGCCTGTTGTGCCTACTACAGCATGCACGCCGAGCGGCAGCATTTTGCGCAGGTTGCCCATAACAACATCAGGACGGGTGAAGTCAACAACAACGTCCGGTTTGGCAGCTTCAATGGCAGCAACCAAGTCGGTAGTTACCTTAACACCATCACCCAGTTGCACAGTACCTTCCTTAATATCAACAGCACCAACAAGCTCCAAATCAACTTCGCTATATACCTTTTTACATACCTCGCTGCCCATGCGGCCCAGCGCACCATTTACCAAAACACGAATCATGTCGTTCACTCCTTAATCATAAAAATAACCGTTGAGATATTTCCTTTGAATCCTATCTCAACGGTTAGCATGCTAAATAATATTCACACCCATAGCCGAGATAGCCCTCCGCTGCAGATGCAGCGACAGTCCGGCAGCTTTCACTGACGGCCCAGCACAACGACACGGCTGCCATTGCACTTCGGCGTTAGCCCTTTTGTGATGCTTCACAGCTCCCGCTCCACAACCTACTCATGCTTTCCGCGCCTCTATCTTAATGGTTTGCTATTAGAAAAATTATATTACTGTTACTGCTATTTGTCAACGAGGAAAATTATTAGCATGTTCTTATAGCGGCAAGTGTAAAGATTTTACAAAAAGAGTGTACACATAGGCACAAGCAAACTATCAGCGTGATTTATTCCATATTCAGTTGTGGTTTTATCTATCAAGTACAATATCCATCAGGCTCTTGTAATCCTTTACCTGACCGTAATGCACTTCCCCATTGGAAAGTTTTTCAAAAAGCTTTTCGGCACATTTAATTTTTGCCTGCTCCATAGAGTCCAATTTAGTACTTTCATTTGTTCCTTTGGTTTCAGCAATGAAATATACGTACTTAATTTTTCCTTCTTTAAAAGCAATTGCCCAATCAGGCGAATATTTACCAACAGGTGTCGGAATGTAAAAGCCTCTCGGAAGCTTAGCGTATACTGCAACTTCATCTGCTTTATCCAGATTTTCAACAAATCTACGCTCCACGCTCTGCTCTGCTATACCATCAGTAACAACGTAATCAGTTACTGCTCTAAGCGCAGGAAACACCTTGGATAATGCCACACGATGACATTCCGCTGTAAAGATTTCTTTGTCAAATACTTCATTTGTTGTATTGTAGGTAACACCTTCTACAATCAGGCCGGCCTTCTGTTCGTTAATCAGACGTGCAACCCTGCTGATAAACTCTTCCGGATTATCACGGAACTTCATGTACTTCATCATTTTGATTTTGCTCAAAATAGTAGCAACCGTGCGACGAGTCAAAGAAGTCCGTTGTGTAAGCTCGTGCAGTAAATCATACTTCAAGCTGCTGTCGTGGGCATTTTCCAATACATTTGTAGTATGCGCAGGTGATACAAAGCTGGTTTTCTGCTCCAATTCATGCGCCTGCATATTATTCTTCTGATATCCGACACTCAAGGTATAAAGTGTCTGAGTAACCTGCAGCTTGGCATCAATCGCTGCTACAGCCTTATCAATCAGCACATTGCTATCAAGCTTAACGGTATAAGCGCACTTACGGTTGATTCGCTTCCACAGCTCCTGAAATTCCTGCTTTTCAAAATTCTTATTGTTGAGCTTGTTTTCAACGGTTGTCTGATTACCGTTAGTAATCATATCCTTAAGCAAATCCTTATCATACAGGCTCTTAATCAGCACATGTACAGCAGGCTCAATATCCTTAAGCTTATCCTGCACCGGTTCTAAAGTACCGTTGGCAGCATCCTGCTTATATTTTTCAGTAATTCTGTCATCATCGTCAAGATAATCATGTCTATCAAGGTATTTCACTATCTGCCGTGCTTGCTCACCCTCAATTTTATAAGTTTCGTCGCCAACCTTTACTACTCTGCCAAAGAAGTACTCTACAGATACCTTTTCAGGACGTTCATACAGAGCTTTTTTGATTTCATCCTGCAGGCTGTCGACAAAACCGGCATAGCTTTCGCTGGCAATAACCGTCAGTTTATTGACCACATGCACATTAGCTCCGCATACGCTTTCATCCATGCGCTCACCCTGCTGATTGACGCAGATACGCATACCACGGCCGACCTCCTGACGCTTATTGACATTGCTGTTGGACTGCTTCAAGGTACAGATTTGAAAAACATTCGGGTTATCCCAGCCTTCACGCAATGCGGAGTGAGAGAAAATAAAACGTACCGGATTATTGAAGCTTAACAGTGCTTCCTTGTTACGCATAATCAAATCATAGGCTGATTCATCGTTAGAAGTATCCTTGCCACGTTCACATTTACTGTCAACGCTATGGCCTTTTTTATCGATACTGAAGTAGCCTGTATGTACAGCGCTTACATCCGCAGCCATATTTCTCAGATATTCGCCATAAGGTGTTTGATAAAGCTCCTGCATCCTATCTCTGAATATTTTCTGATATTCTTCTTCAAATATTTTACCGTATTCGCCCAGCTTTTGTGTGCCATCTTCGTCATATAATCTGTACTTGGCAACCTCATCAATGAAAAACAGCGATAAGGTTTTGATGCCTTGCGCAAAAAGCTGTTCTTCTTTTTCAAAGTGTGATTTAATGGTTTCACGAATCTGTACACGACGTAAATCAGACATTTCCTGACTGTTGTTAGCAACTTCACCGCCATGTAATTCTTCTCCGTTGGTAAATCTTACGCAGCCTGTATCGTTGGCATCAATGTCACTGATTTTGTAGCCTTCGTACTGCAGCATGCCGTTAGAAAGCTCGTACAGATTATCTCCGTAAACACAATTGCGTAAAACACGCTTAACAGTACCGCTTTTCAGCTGCTGTTCAAATTCCAGCTTTACCATGGGAGGTTTATTTTTGGAAGTAACAAAGCTGTCGCAGTAAAGATAACCGTCAATGCCTTTAAGATTTACAACCTCGATACCCTTAACCTCTATTTTTTTGACCAGTTTATGATTGTAGGCATCAAGCGCATCTAAACGATATACTTCATTATGCTCCTGCTTATGGGTAGCAGAATAATTGACGCTGAAAAGCGGATTGAAGCGCTTCATTGCTTTTTGCGTTGCAGGACCGTTCAGCTTCTGCGGTTCATCAAGAATCAAAATAGGTCTTGTTTCAGCGATAACATCAACAGGTTTACGTGAACCTAATTCATCACACTCAGTGTACATGCGCAATGCACCCTTATCGCCACCTCTACCGACCTTACTCTTTTCCTCGTTGAGTGATTTATTAAACGCTTGGATATTAATTATCATTACATTGATTTCATTACTCGTAGCAAAATCAGCAATTTGTCCTCTTTTTTCACCATCATAAATAAAACATCTTGCTTTCTTTCCATATTGGCTCATGAAATGATCTTCCATCATTTCAAAACTTTTTTTAACACCTTCACGAATAGCAACAGAAGGAACAATAACAATAAATTTATTCCAAGCATATTGCTTATTGAGCTCAAACATGGTTTTGATATAGACATAGGTTTTGCCTGTACCTGTTTCCATTTCGATATCAAGGCTACACTTGCCCTGACCTTCTGCAAGCTCCTTAGAAGGAGTTATATTGTTATTACCTTGAATAAACGTAATATTCTCCAGAAGCTGCACTTTGTCCAATTTGATAGGCGCATTAGCATAACCGAGTATTATATTCTGCTTCGCTTCCTGCTCGTCAAGCTCCTGCTGAAACAAATTAGAAGCATTGCTATTCTTAATTTTTTTGGTTTTCACTGGCACACGTCTGCCCGGATCAAAAAAGTAACTTGGATCGTGCGCAGGACGCACCTGTCCCTTAAACACATCCACTACTGCATTGACAGCATCCGTCTGGTACTGTTGGATTTTAAAACTGAACTTCATTACAGCACCCTCCTCACTGTTTGCGGACTATAGGTGTTGAAAATCTGCTCAAAGTTAATCGCTACGCTGTCATTTGCCAATGAGCTGTCACGCATAACAAAATAGCTTGGCATCTCTTTGGCAATGGCAGTGATAACCTCATCTGTCACATCCTTATCGAAGCACGCCATCAAATGGCCTTGCGCAACATTGTAAACAGTTTTGCCGGCAATATTTAGCTTTTCGATTTTACTGGAAAGCGGCGTATCCAGCTTCAGCATGGCATCGAACAGCAAGTCCTCGTCATTGCGGTCTTTTTTGATATTGTCGACGAACAGGCTCTGCTGTTTATCCATGTATTCCTTCGGTGTAAAGTACACATCCTCCATATTGCTGCTGTCGCATTTCAACACGCGGAAGCCAATATCTAAGTCCTGTGTTGTCAGCGGATTTTCTTCTTTAATTTTTTTGCCTGCACGACGGATACGCTCCTTGCCGATTTCGCAGACATTTTTATAACCGGCCTTATAGGCTTCGCTGTTTTCAGCGCACACTTCCGGTAATTCAACCATGATAAACTTACGCTTGCCGCCATCTTCGGCGTTTAGCTGCATGACTGCGTGAGCGGTTGTAGCAGAACCGGAGAAGAAGTCGATTATTAGGGCATTTTTACCAGTATAAGTATTAGATTTAATTAAAAATTTCACCAAACTCGAAGGTTTAGCATACTCGAAAACATTTTTCTCCATTACAGCAGTTATTTCACTAGTAGCATCTTCGTTAGTACCAATTGTATTATATAGTGCAGTTGTCAATAAATTATGCATCTTTTTTATTTTGCCACCAGCTTTGACATGATTTGGTCTAAAAGGAATTTGACTAATTATTATACTAGGTAGATTGTATAATCAACTTGAACAAAAAATAAAATAA
>ULTX01075944.1_pt1 | contig 60228 bp, 47 predicted proteins | sample 1958041 | NCBI WGS metagenome assembly ULTX01 (sample SAMEA4835747, study PRJEB28245) | human gut metagenome | biome: gut microbiome; material: fecal sample | place: Denmark | collected 2008
CGGTTCCGCTATCCGTTGAGTTACACTTCGAAAGAAAGCAGTAGGCGCATTAACGCTCCACACGGGACAAAACCGTTATATATGCAAAAAAACATTCTGAAAAGCTTTTCTAATAACCAAAAGATTATTATATTTGCATTATCAAATAACAAGCAAAGGTAATATGAGTAACGAACAAATCAGAAAGGATTTGCTTCTGCAAAAGGGCTTCCTTAAAAAAGAGTTAGCTCAATTAAGGTTTATTGCCGAAATGACCGGAACAAATCAGGAAAAGGAAATAGACAAGCGGTTAGACCGTCTGAACACGATAGACAAGATATTGGCAGAACTTAAAAAGAAAAAATAAGAAAAACAATTTCCTCCCTTAATACGGGAAGGATTAAAAACATACGATCATGACATTACGTGAAGAATTATTATCATTGGAACCGATGTTGGGGACAGATGCACCGGAATTTTACGACAAGGTGAAATCCATAGCTGCACGTTACACCTCGGAAGAAAATAAAAAGGAAATAGCTGATTTCATAGCCGAACGGCTTGAAGAGGCAGACCGCAAAATTGACCGCTTGAAGGAAAACACCATCAAACTGCAAATGCAGGAAGTGGCGGATATCATTTCGCTTTCATACCTCGCAAAGCGGTATTTCAACAAAAGCCGTTCGTGGCTGTACCAGCGAATGAACGGGAACATCGTAAACGGCAAGCCCGCTCGATTCACTCCCGACGAACTGGCAACCCTGAACACAGCCCTAAAAGACATCTCTGAGAAATTAGGCTCGCTTAGCGTTTCATATTGACGCATTGTTATTTGACACCATCCCCGCAGTTGAGTCGCTGCGGGGATTTTTCTGAAAACAAAATCCATCATAGGTTTTAAAAAGCCCTTATAGATTTCTCCATAAGAGCCTTCGTTAAATTAATTCTCTTCTTTAATTTTACAAAGCTTGTCTATAATCAAATATAAAACAAACAAAGAAAGAAAATTTAAATAGTCCATATTTACCTCCTTTCTACCAAAAAACTATTGGCGTTGGTAACTTCAACAGAAGCACACTCAAAAATATATTCAATACAAAGAAGAGTATAGGACAAAATATACTTCCCCAAATGACTAATTTGAATCAATACTATTCTGATTAATACATCAAATAATATAAATATAAACCATTATTCAGCTATACAGTTTCTTATTGATAAAAAGCAGCAAGAAATCAGGGGACAAACCAGAGGACAAAAAAGGTTGATTTTTAATCTATTTTCACACCTTCAAGATTTCCAATCATATCAACAATATCACAGTAGATGTACCTGTCAAAGAATTATTTACTATTTATGCTATTATTCACATTAGAAATTGATTTTTACATCTTCATAATGTTCACACCATAAATTTGCGTATATTTGCAAATAATTATGAGTATGGACCAATGAAGCACAACTATCTATTCCTCCTATACGATTAAGAACAAGCTTTAAATAAATGCTAGAGATTTTACTTAAACAAAACAATTAAATTCTCTTTTTCAATATGCCTAATATGAGTAAAGAACAACAAATAACTCAATGGATAAACAGCGGTGAATATCGAACAGAAATAGATGCCGCATTGACCAAAATTCTTCGTAAGTCTGAACTAGCAGAATCTGAAGCGGAAACTTCTTCTGTATTTGAAAATGAATTATATTTTCTTATTAGAAACAAAACAGGTATCGAACTGAATATCAAAAAAGAACATCCAATAGATGGTATAGCACATACATTCAAAGGTCTTGCAAACCGACACAACGGACATGGTCGCTTGGATGCTGTTGTCAATAGCTTAGTCATAGAATATAAGCATCATTCAAAACTCCAAACAGTTAAACAGATAGAACAAGCCAAAATACAAGTTGAAGACTATCTTATAGCATTATATAATCTGAGAGGAATTAAATATGATGCCATTCTTACTGACGGTATAAAAATTGCTTATTTTCAATTTGTATCTAATAAGGTAAAATCTACTATGCTCCGTCAAATGACAGTTAATGACATTGACATAATAATTCGTGGCATACTAAACGATGACACAAAAAAATTTGAACCAATCAATATCATTATAGACTTTGCAATCTGTGAAACATCCAATTCAACATCCAAAGAAATAGCAAAAATTCTATATAATGAGCTACTCTCAAATTCTACAGATAAGACCTCAATGCTATATGAAGAATGGAAGTGTTTGATGCATCTTTCAGTAAACGATAATGGGAAAAGTAATGATATTTCAAAACGAAGGGAAGATTTAAGTCTAATCTTCTCACAAAACATAAATAATCCCGATCTTGAATACAAAGCTTTGTTTGCATTACAAACTACATATGCAATTATTGTAAAATTGATTGCTTGTAAAGTAGTAGATAATTTGCAATTTAATTCTGAAACAAATGACTATCATGACTTGCTGAATTTGAATTCATCCCAAATGCAATATTTCTTCAAAAAAATAGAAGACGGATATTCCTATAACAGCATGGGCATCCGTAATTTTTTGGAAGGAGATTTTTTTTCTTGGTATGCAGATGCCAATCAATGGTCTGATGATTTTTATAAAAAGATCAAATCGCTCATTGTGAAAGTTGATGAATATTCTGCTTTCTCATTCAATGTAACATATTCTCCTACAGATATATTCAAAGACTTGTATATGGCTATTATTCCTCAAAGCATCAGGCATTCTATGGGTGAATATTTTACTCCTGAATGGGTGGCAGATTGCGTTGTATCTGAATGTGTGAATATGATAGACAATAAAAATTGGAAAGCAATAGACCCTTGTTGTGGCTCTGGTATTTTCTTACTTACTCTCATTAAAAAAGTAGTTGGAGATGTGTCTATAAGCGAACTTACTAAAGAAGAAAAGAAGACTATTCGTGATAAAATAATAAATTGTGTTCATGGAATAGACATTAACCCTCTTTCTGTACTTTCTGCTCGAGTAAGCTATTATCTTGCACTATATGCATTCGGCGAAATAAGAGACATTGAGATACCTATATATTTGGGTGATTCAGCCATTATACCCTCTTCAATTACATTCGGTGAAATAGACTGTTATGCTTATTCAATAAATAATCTCAAGTGTAATAATTTCGATGTTGTTTTACCTAAAAGGCTTGTAGCGCAAAAGAATTTTGGACAGACAATGAGTGAAATGCAAGCCTTTGTTAAAGCAGAGGAACCTCGAATATTGTATAATGTTATTTACAGTAAGCTAAATGAAGCCGAAAAAGCTTGCGAAGAATTACAGAACAAAATAAAATCACTATGCGAATCATTGGTTTATTTGCATAAAAACCATTGGGATGGTATTTGGATAAGAATAGCAACTAATTTTATGCTAATTGCCCGCCTTGATAACATGGATATGATTGTAGGAAATCCACCATGGGTGAAATGGGAACATCTTCCTGCTGCATACACACAAAGAATAAAATCATTTTGCGATATCAGACATATATTTTGCAACGATGGCGGAATGTATGGTGGTGCACAACTTAATATTTGTGCTCTTATATCCAACGTGGTCGCAACGAATTGGCTTAAAAAAAACGGTGTATTGGCTTTTCTTATGCCTGATAGTCTAATGTCGCAGAACTCATACGAAGAATTTAGAAATTTTTATACCGATTATACTCATAAAGAAAGATTGTATTTACAACGCATTGACAGGTGGATGCCACCAATGAGACCCTTCAAATGTGGGAAGAAAGCTGTTACACAAGATTTTAACACATACTATTTTAGTGCAAAAGTTGTAGATTATACTGAAGGTATAACTGTTCGTATGATAAAAAAACGCACACGTGCTAATGATAATATCATCAACAAATGCTACTCATTCGCAGACGCCCTTAAATACTTAGACATCACAAAGGGTAAGGCATGCCAATTAGCAAGCAATTCAACAGCTTTTACGTATGTATCCAGCCATGTAGATTATAAAATGATTATAGGAAAAACAGCTTATTTATATCGAACTGGAGTAGAATCCACACCTTTTGAGGTTTTCAAAATGATAGGTATGGGTGAATCTCAAATCAAAGGGCATTACCGCTTCAAAAATTTTTCATTAAGAACAGCAAAATATAAAGTTGAAAATATTCCGATAGCTGGTTGGAATTTTCCCACTAAATACATTTATCCAATGGTAGAAGGTCCTGATATTAAACCTTTTGAATACAAAAAGACAAATAATTACCATATTGTCCCTTATGATGAAAATAATACTTCTACCCCTGTACCTCTTAAGACACTAATGGATACGGACTACAGACTGGCAATGTATTTTTCTGAACAAAAAAAAATTCTTGATTTGCAATCTGATAAAAGTAAAACGATGCATCAAGGAAAAGAGTTTTATGCACTTTCTAAAATTGGGAAATACACTTTTGCACCTTATATAGTTGCAGCTAGAGATAATACAAATTTCTGTGCTAGTATCATTAATCAGACACTTACACCCTGGGGAGAATTAAAGAAATCCATATGTGTAAAACATACGATAATTATCAGTCAAGACATAAATGGAAATTTTATATCAGAAGATGAATCGCATTTTATCAATGGCATTTTAAATAGTACCATTGTTCACTCATACATTCATGATACATTTAAGACAAACGGATTTAGTTTAAAAAAATCCAACCTGTTTATTCCTAAATATGATTCTACAAATGTTTTGCATCAAGAAATTGTAAGACTATCTAAAGAAGCGACTCAAAATGCTTTCAAAAGAAAAGAAATAGCTAAAGAATTAACAGCCGTTTACCTAAAAATATGCAATACCGAAAATACAAAATTAAAATAGTAGGCATCTAACATCCCTGCTATTTCATTCAGGACATAGTGAAGAATCTCAGCTATTTCAAATCTATATATGAGATTCTCCGCTATGTACCCTTATACAAGATGTAAACCGTTTTATATTGAAACTCACTATTTTATACTGGTTCACTTAAAACAATTCAAGGCTTTTTCCACAATGTGATGCATGTCGTAGTATTTGTATTCAGCCAGTCTTCCTCCAAAGATGACATTTGTTTCCTTATCGGCTAACGCCTTATACTTTAAATAAAGCGTATTATTCTTTTCATCGTTTACCGGATAATAAGGCTCGCTTCCCTCTGACCATTCCGAACTATATTCTTTCGAAATGACCGTCTTCGGGCATTGCTCCACTTCGGCTCCGAACATTTCGAAATGCTTGTGCTCGATGATTCGCGTATAAGGCACTTCACGCTCGGTATAGTTCACTACGGCATTCCCTTGGTAATTGGGCATATCCAACGTTTCGGTTTCAAAGCGCACGGTGCGGTATTCCAATTTGCCGTATTGATAACCATAGAACTCATCAATTGCCCCGGTAAAGACGATTTTATCCGCCAAGGCTTCCAATTCTTCCCGATGTGCAAAGAAGTCGCATGCCAATCGGGTATCTACCCCTTCCAACAAACGCTCTATCAGCACATTATATCCGCCGATAGGGATACCTTGGTATTTATCGTTGAAATAATTATTATCGAACACCATCCGTACCGGAAGACGCTTAATGATAAACGCCGGAAGCTCTGTACATTTCCTGCCCCATTGCTTCTCGGTATATCCTTTTATCAAAGCCTCATAAATGTCTTTCCCAATCAGCACCTGAGCCTGTTCTTCCAAATTACGCGGTTCGGAAGCCCCTTGCTCCTTCATGCGTGATACCGCCTCGGCTCTTTGCTCATCGAGCTTGGCTTTTGCCTCGGCTGGAGTTGTCACGCCCCACATCTGATAGAACGTATTCATATTGAAAGGCAAATTGTACAGCTTTCCTTTATAATTCGCTACGGGCGAATTGGTATAACGGTTGAACTCGACTATCGAGTTCACAAAATCCCATACTTCTTTATTAGACGTATGGAAAATATGTGCACCGTATTTATGCACATGAATGCCTTCCCGGTCTTCACAATAAAGATTCCCTCCCAACTGAGGGCGTCTGTCTATGACAAGGCATTTCTTGCCCTGCCGTTTCGCCTTATAAGCAAACACTGAGCCGAACAGCCCTGCGCCTACAATCAGATAATCATACGATTTCGGATGCATATTTGTCTTTTTATAAATTAAATCCAATCATTCAAAGATACGGAATATTTTTCAATCCTGCAAATCCTCTTTTTCTACCCAAAGCAAAATCGCCTTACGGGTATCCCCCGTTACACGGAACCGATTGTCTATGCGTTCGTTTACCAGCCAAATAATATCTTCTCCCGAACAAACTACATACTGGTTTTCCTTATCGAAACGGGAGAATTTCCGGTCGCGCAAATAATCACGCACCTTCTTAAATCCGCGCATCCCGAACGGGATAAACTTATCTCCCGCTTGCCATTTTCGTAGCGTCAAAGGTCCGGTCACTTTCGAAGCGTCCAGACAAGCGATATGCACATCATACGGTACTTGAAAACCGTCCTTTATTTCTTTTATCTCCCGATGCAACACCCAAGCCGGAATTTCTTCTTCACGCTTCTTGACAATCAAACAATTGCGGTCGCGAAGAACCACGTAATCAGAAGAATAGAACATCCTGCCCGATTCCGCGCCAAGGCTACGGAAAATATCGCGCAATTGTGAGGCATTGAACCCCAACGGGTGAAGCAATTCGAACAACACCGCTTGCGGAGCCGTTTCCTCACGCAGACGGGTGATAAGAATACGCCCTTCTTTATCTTTTACTCGGGAACAGGCTTCCTGCATTGCCTTACGGTAAACCGCATCCACTTCGGAAAGCCTTCGCGCCGTTTCGGCTATTGTTCCGCAAACCGAAGGATTGATTTCCTTCATCATCGGTATCAGATTCAGACGCAGCTTGTTACGGGTAAATTCATCCTTCAGATTCGTGCTATCCGTCACATAATCTTGCCTCAACGACGCCAGATAAGCCAAAATATCGGTTCTGCTTTCATCTAACAACGGGCGGACTATCCTTCCGTTTTTCGGAGCAATCCCCTTTAGCCCCTGAATGCCTGTACCGCGAATCAAGTTCAACAAAAAAGTCTCTACGCTATCATCCCGGTGATGGGCTACCCCGATAACTTGTGCCCGCTCTTGCCTACGGATTTCTTCAAACCATGCATAACGCAAATCCCGGGCAGCCATTTCTATCGATATACGATGCGTTTCCGCATAGCTTTCCGTATCAAAATCCTTCACCCGTAAAGGCACATGCAATTTCGAGCACAACGCCCTCACGAAAGCCTCATCCCTATCAGACTCGTTTCCGCGCAAATGGAAATTGCAATGGACCGCCACACACGCATATCCCCCGGCAAGCAATACACGCAACAAAGCCACCGAATCGGCTCCGCCGCTCAGTGCCACCACGATTTTATCATTTTTGGCAAACAAGTCCTTTTCGTGGATATACCGGATTACGTTTTGTTGAAACATATCACAAAGATACACATTATAACCAAAGAAACAAACGGCTATCCGGATAATAAGCGACATACATCTAAGTGAGTTTCCCATCTCACCCGTATGAAAAGCCTATCCTACCCGTATGAAAAGCCCAACACATCTATATGCAGAAAAAAATGTAACCAATTGCAGAGAAAAATGCAACAAACTTGCGTTTTATTTAAAAACAATCTAAATAACTTGCATAGCAGAAATCTATCTTATATCTTTGCGCCAAAATAATACAACCATGAGATTATCAGAACTGAAAACAGGTGAAAAAGGAGTCATCATCAAGGTGATGGGACACGGAGGATTCCGCCGGCGCATCATCGAAATGGGCTTCATCAAAGGGAAAACGGTAGAGGTTCTTCTGAATGCTCCGCTAAAAGACCCTATCAAGTATAAGATAATGGGATACGAAATCTCCCTGCGCCGCCAAGAGGCGGAAATGATTGAAGTGGTGGGCGAAGAAGAAGCACGTGCTTCAATAAAGGAAACCGAAGTGCTTAACCCCATAGCCGAAGACATTCCCGTATCGGACGAAAAATTGCGAGAAATAGCGCAAGGCAAGCGGCGCACCATTAATGTAGCACTGGTAGGAAACCCGAATTGCGGGAAGACTTCGCTCTTCAACATCGCTTCGGGAGCGCATGAACATGTGGGAAATTATAGCGGCGTGACGGTAGATGCCAAGGCAGGGCATTTCGAGTTCCAAGGCTATCACTTCCGGTTGGTGGATTTGCCGGGTACCTATTCGCTCTCGGCATATAGCCCCGAAGAACTTTACGTAAGAAAACACATCATCGACCAGACTCCCGATGTCATTATCAACGTGGTAGACGCAGGAAACTTAGAGCGCAACCTGTACCTCACCACCCAACTTATTGATATGAACGTGCGCATGGTGGTGGCACTCAATATGTACGATGCATTGGAACATAGCGGAAACACACTCAACTACAAAGCCTTAGGACAATTATTGGGCGTGCCCATGGTGCCTACCGTGAGCCGAACGGGACGAGGCATAGATACCTTGTTCCATGTCATTATCGGACTTTACGAAGGAGCCGACTTTATGGGGCAGAAAGAAGAAATACAAGACGAAGCCTTGCGCGAGTTCCGCAAGTGGCACGACCAATATGTGCCCGACCATAAATTCGGAAGCAAAGATGAAGAAGTACACGAATCTGATGATGCCAAAAGCTATATCCGCCACATCCATATCAACCACGGTCCGGAACTGGAACGGAGCATCAATGCGGTAAAGAAAGAAATCTGCAAAAACGAAAACATCCGCCACAAATACTCCACCCGCTTCCTTGCTATCAAGCTTTTAGAGAACGATAAAGACATTGAGCAACATGTGATTTCCACCTTGCCCAATGGTGCGGAGGTCATCAAGATACGCGACAAGGAAGCCGAACGCATCCGCCAAGTGATGAACGAGGATAGCGAACAAGCCATAACCGATGCCAAATACGGCTTTATCTCGGGCGCATTGAAAGAAACATATACGGAAAAGAGCCAGGACACCGAAGCATTTACCCGCGTGGTAGACAGCATCGTGACCCATAAGATTTGGGGATTCCCTATCTTCTTCCTCTTCCTGTATATCATGTTCGAATGTACCTTCACCTTCGGGGCTTACCCGCAGGAATGGATTGAGTGGCTGGTAGGAGCTATCGGTTCATTAACAGAAACTTACATGCCTGCTGGTCCGCTCAAGGATTTGGTTATCGACGGTATCATCGGCGGTGTGGGAGGCGTCATCGTATTCCTGCCCAACATCCTGTTGCTCTACATCTTCATCTCGTTTATGGAAGATACGGGCTACATGGCACGTGCGGCGTTCATCATGGATAAAATCATGCACAAAATGGGCTTGCACGGCAAATCGTTCATCCCGCTTATCATGGGCTTCGGATGCAACGTGCCCGCCATTATGGCTTCGCGTATCATCGAGAGCCGCAAGGCGCGTCTGGTCACCATGCTCATCAATCCGTTGATGTCGTGCAGTGCCCGTCTGCCTATCTACTTAGTATTGATTGGCGCCTTCTTCCCCAACCGTGCCAGCTTAGTATTGCTTTCGCTTTATGCCATTGGCATCTTGCTGGCGGTACTCATGGCACGCATTTTCAGCAAGTTCTTGGTAAAAGGCGAAGACGCTCCATTCGTTATGGAACTCCCCCCCTACCGCATGCCTACAGCAAAATCGGTTGCCCGCCATACGTGGGAGAAAGGGGCGCAATACCTCAAGAAAATGGGAGGCATCATCATGATAGCATCTATCATCATCTGGTTCTTAGGATATTATCCGAATCATAACGCCTATGAAACCACCGCCGAACAACAAGAAAACTCTTATATCGGGCAAATAGGCAAAGCCATTGAGCCGGTCATCGAACCCTTAGGATTCGACTGGAAAATGGGCATCGGGCTTTTATCGGGTGTAGGAGCAAAAGAGTTAGTAGTTAGTACCTTAGGCGTTCTTTACACCAATGAGGAAGACATCGAGAATGTCAATCTCTCCGAACGCATCCCCATTACGCCTTTAGTAGCTTTCGGCTATATGCTTTTCGTGCTCATCTATTTCCCGTGCATCGCCACGATAGCGGCTATCAAGAACGAGTCGGGAAGCTGGAAATGGGCAGCCTTTGCCGCTTGCTACACCACGGCATTAGCATGGGTCGTATCGTTCCTAACATATCAAATTGGGAAATTATTTATCTAAGAGATTAAACTATGAACCTACAAGATATCCTTGTTTATATCATCGTGCTGCTCTGCGTTGTTTACGCAGGGCGGCACTTCCTGAAGTTTTTTAAGAAGAAAAAAACGGGAGAAAATGGATGCGGATGCGGGTGTGCAGGATGCCCGAAAGGGAAATACAAGAAAAGATAAAGAATGCCTAATAAGTTATGAAGCCTATTCTGTTTTTTATTATTATCATTTTCTCTACACTAACCATAGGGTGCGACCGCCAAGGAGTATATTCGCAACAGACACTTAACCTTGCGGAACAACTGGTTGCAACCAATCCCGATAGTGCCTATACGCTTATTTCGGCATAAAACGCTGATTTAAAAATTCAAAGCAACGATTCTTATATTCAACATCGTATTAGCCATGTTGATATTATGCATATCCTTTTTCAAAAAGAGTATCAACACATGTATAATAACTATTTAATTATCAGTTATTCTATGAAAAAGCTAATTTTCTTACTATTCATAATAATCTCCACTTCCGCTTTTACGTAGAAAATGGAACACGGAATATTAATTGGTGTAGGTTTAGGCATTCCCATGCAGGACTGCAAGCAACTGATTCCATCTACCAATACGGATGCCTTGATGTGTTGAAGCATTTCAACAAAGGAGCAGCCAATGGACGCAAAGGACACTTTTCCGACATAATGGTATCTGTATATATCCCGTTTTGATGCAATCAGACCCAAGCACGACCTGGCTTTTGAAACATTCAAAAACAGGTTGTGTTCCCTTTCTTTTAATGAATAGCCGCAAAGTGTCAATCCGTCACTTTTCTATTGACAAAAACGCATACGGCTGCATCGCCCGACACATGCGGGTGCGTGGGCCAACTCATGCGGATGCGTAGACCGATGCACCCTAATGCGTTTAAAAACGCACCTTGCATCCACTACAAAGCATTGGTGAAATGCGGATATTCACACTCTTTTATGCAAAGAACGGAAGAAAAATGAAAAATTCCGGCAAAAGGTATTGCAGATTCAAAAAATTGTCATACCTTTGCAACGCATTTGAGAAAGCAAGTGCCTAGATAACTAAAATGGTTCCTTGGATGAGTGGCTTAGTCAGCGGTCTGCAAAACCGTGTACGGCGGTTCGAATCCGCCAGGAACCTCCATTAGAAAGACTGGTTGATGAATTTCAATCAGTCTTTTTTTTATCACCAAACTCCTAAAAACATCGAGCCATGAAAACATTCGTATGGACTGTATGTCTCCTGTTAGCATCTCTTACCGTAAACGCACAGACACGCTATTCGCAAAAAATGGCGGAATCGCAAGGCAAGCAATGGACGCACGGGAAATCGTGGGACTACGTGAACGGACTGGTAGCCAAATCGCTCCTGAATCTTTGTGAACAATACCAATACGCCGATTGGACCGCCGAGTATTACCAATGGGCAAAGGATTATGCCGACAATGCCATTAATCCCGACGGCACATTCAAGAACTTCAAGAAAGGAAACATCGACAACATCAATTCGGGCAAAGTGCTTTTCGCCCTCTACCGGCACGAAAAAGCACTCGACGAAAAGAACGGCACGCACAATGCAGACCGCTACAAGACGGCTGCCGACTGGCTCCGCAACTACTTGGTGAACGACTATTCGCGCATCCAAAGCGGTGATGCCAAGGGTTGTTTCTTCCATAAAGACATCTATCCGGAGCAGATGTGGCTGGACGGGCTCTACATGGGAGCCGCTTTCTACGCCGAATGGCAAGCCAATTTCGACCCCGACAACACACAGGCATGGACCGACATCGCTCATCAGTTCAAGACCGTTGCCCGCCATACGTACGATAGCGACAAGCAACTTTATTATCACGCCTGGTCTGCCAATCCCGAAGACGCCAATTCGTTTTGGGCAAATAAGGCTGAACCGCACAAGGGCTGTTCGAAAGAATTTTGGGGACGAGGCATGGGCTGGTATTTTGCGGCATTGGTCGATGTATTGGAAGTGATGCCCCAATCGCATCCCGATTATCAAGAACTGAAGACGATTGTCAATACCGTAGCCAAAGGATTGGCACGCTGGCAGGACAAAGAGAGCGGCGCATGGTACCAGTTGTTGCAATACGATGATTCCTTCGTAAGCAAATGCGGCATCGCCAATTATTTGGAATCTTCGGCTTCGAGCATGTTCACCTACGCTTATCTGAAAGGAATCCGCCTCGGCATCTTGCCCGAAAGCTACAAAGAAACGGCTGAAAAAGCCTACCAAGGCTTGCTGAAAACCTTCGTCACAACCAACGAAGACGGAACGATAAACCTGAACCAAAGTTGCCGTTCGGCTGGCTTAGGTCCTGCAAAAGACCCGTCGCGCGACGGCACGCCCGACTATTACTTATGCGGGAAAGACGTGACTATCGTGAACAACGAAGGCAAAGCCATCGGTCCTTTCATCATGGCTTGCTTGGAATACGAACAAAGATGATGTTTTCACCACGCCCTACTTAGACCCGATATAAATTGCAGCTGTTAAGAAAGTTTTGGTATTCGCCGAGTATCATAACGCACATTTTCTTCTATTTTTGTGACTTGAAATAACCTAAAACGTATGATCATGTTGCAAAAAATCAGACAAATAATAGCTTTCCTTTTCTTTTGCATAATCACGCTCTTGTTCCTCGACTTTACCGGAACACTGCATGCATGGTTCGGATGGATGGCTAAGATTCAATTCTTGCCGGCTGTATTGACACTTAATGCCGGCATTATCCTCTTTCTTGTAGTACTTACTTTTGTGTGCGGACGCATTTATTGTTCCGTCATTTGCCCATTAGGTGTCTTTCAGGACATCGCGGCGCGGATAGGACGGGTGAAGAAGAAACTGCCTTATTCGTATTCGAAAGCAAAAAACGTGTTGCGCTACAGCGTGTTGGTGGTATTCTTGGCACTAATGTTCGGCGGATTCGCTTCGATAGCCGCATTCGTTGCCCCTTATAGTGCCTACGGAAGAATCGCCAACAATCTGTTTGCTCCCGTCTATCAGTGGGGAAACAACCTGCTCGCTTATTTTGCGGAGCGTGCCGACAGCTATGCTTTCTATGAAACCGAGGTGTGGCTGAAGAGCCTGCCGACATTCCTTATTGCCGTGCTTACCTTTATTATAATAGGTGTGTTGGCATGGCGGAACGGACGGACGTATTGCAACACTATTTGTCCCGTAGGAACGGTGTTGGGCTTTCTCTCTAAATTCTCGTTGTTCCGTATCGAAATCGATAAAGAGAAATGCAAGAAATGCAACCTGTGCGCACGCCATTGCAAAGCGGCATGCATTGACATTCCGAACGTTACCATCGACCATAGCCGGTGCGTAACTTGCTTCAATTGCCTCGGATACTGCAAGCACGATGCTATCCATTACCGTTTTGCCTACGGAAAGAAAGAAACCACTCCGGCACCATCTTCTTCGCAACCCAAAGATAAAGGACGACGCGAAGTGCTGTCCGGTTCGTTGTTGTTGCTTGCTTCCGCAGCCAAGGCACAAGCAGTGAAGAAAGCCGAAATCATCAAACTGGACGGAGGACTGGCCGACATCATCGACAAGCAAGCGCCAAAGCGTCAGACTCCGATTACTCCTCCGGGCTCGCAAAGCGCACGCAATATGCAACAACACTGCACTGCCTGCCAGCTTTGCGTATCAGTTTGCCCCAATGAAGTGCTCCGTCCTTCCGCTTCGCTCGATACATTCATGCAGCCCATGATGTCGTACGAACGTGGCTATTGTCGTCCCGAATGTACGAAATGTGCGGAAGTATGTCCCACTGATGCCATTCATCTGACAGACAAGGCAGAGAAGTCTGCCACCCAAATCGGTCATGCCGTATGGGTGAAAGACCGCTGCATTCCGCTCACTGACGGACAAGCGTGCGGAAACTGTGCCCGCCATTGTCCGACAGGAGCCATCACAATGATACCTTCCGATCCGTCTAATCCTGAGTCTCTTCAGATTCCGGCGGTAGATACTGAGAAGTGTATCGGATGTGGAGCGTGCGAAAACCTGTGTCCTGCACGTCCGCTCAGCGCGATTTATGTAGAAGGGCACGAAGTTCACCGAATCATTTAAAAGCATATATCATTCACCACAGATTACACAGATTAAATTAATTATTTAAATCCGTGTAATCTGTGGTGAAAAATCAACACCCACAAAAAACTTTGCAATTATGGATAAACAAGATAACCGCATGAACCGCAGGGACTTCCTGAAGATAGTCGGCATCAGCACCGCCGGTACTGCCGTAGCCCTGTCGGGATGCTCCCCCAAAGAATCAACCGAGACTGCTGCCGAAGGTCCTGTGCCAACCGGCAAAATGACTTACCGCAACTTTCCGCCTTCGAAAGACCAAGTGTCTATCTTGGGCTATGGATGTATGCGCTGGCCTACGCTTCCCGCACCCGAAAAGGGAGGGAATGTCATCGACCAGGAACAGGTGAACCGCCTGATTGACTATGCCATCGAACACGGAGTGAATTACTTCGATACGGCTCCCGTGTATGTGCAAGGATGGTCGGAAACCTCTACGGGCATCGCCCTGAAACGCCATCCGAGAGAAAAATTCCTCGTTGCCACCAAAATGTCGAACTTCGACCGTTCGGATTTCGAATCGAGCGTGCAGATGTATCACGACTCGATGAAGAAATTGCAGGTGGATTACATCGACTATTACCTGCTTCACTCGTTAGGGAACACAGGCAAACGGAGCTTCCAGACCCGTTTCATCGACAACGGACTGCTCGACTATCTGGTAAAGGAACGTGAGGCAGGACGCATCCGCCACCTCGGCTGGTCGTTCCACGGAAGCAAGGAAGAATTCGACAAGATATTGGCATACCACGAACAAGTGCACTGGGACTTTATCCAAATCCAGTTGAACTACTCCGACTGGCTGCATGCCACCCGCGGCAATGTCAACGCCGACTACCTGTACGAAGAGATTGCCAAGCGGAACATCCCGATGGTCATCATGGAGCCGTTGCAAGGAGGACGTTTGTCGAAAGTGCCCGAACATATCGTAGCACGCCTGAAGACTCGCAATCCTGAAGGAAGTGTAGCTTCGTGGGCATTCCGTTTTGCAGGCACTCCGCCTATGGTGCTTACCGTATTGAGCGGCATGACCTACATGGAACACTTGCAAGACAACCTCCGCACCTATTCACCCTTGGTGCCGCTCACTGAGGAAGAGAACCAATTCCTGCTGGATACCGCCGAACTGATGCTCAAGTATCCCACCATTCCATGCAACAATTGCCAGTACTGCATGCCTTGCCCCTACGGCATCGACATCCCGGGCGTATTGTTGCATTATAACAAGTGCGTGAACGAAGGCAACATGCCGCAAAGCAAGCTCGACCCTAATTACGCCAAAGCCCGCCGCGCCTTCCTGATAGGATACGACCGCAGTGTGCCGAAGCTACGTCAAGCCTCTCACTGCATCGGGTGCGAACAATGCAATCCGCACTGCCCGCAATACATCAATATCCCGCATGAAATGCAGCGCATCGACCAATACGTAGAGAAACTGAAACAAGAAACATTGTAATGAACCATCTCATTTCCCTCCTCCACGAAGGAGGCTTCTCGTGCGTCATTGCCAATCAGGGCGAGACACGCACTTTTACGCAACGCGGAGTAGCCGACCTGTATACCTTATATAATAATGACCCCGCTTTCATGCAGGGCGCCGTGATAGCCGATAAGGTAGTAGGCAAAGGAGCCGCTGCCCTGATGATATTGGGCGGAATGGCGGAAGTCTATACCGATGTGGTCAGTACTCCCGCCCGTAGGTTATTTGAGCAATACGGTGTGAAGCTTTCGTTCGATAAAGAAGTGCCCCACATCATCAACCGCCAGCAGACTGGATATTGTCCGCTGGAAACGGCGTGCGGAGAAGAAACCGACCTGCAACGGCTCTACCGGATTATTGCTGACTTCGTAGCCAGCATGAAATAAAGGTTCACCACAGATTACACAGATTAGAAAATCAATTATCAAAATCTGTGTAATCTGTGGTGAAAAACCAACTCAGTCCACCAACTGAAGCCCTACGCCTTTCACCGTCTTTAGCTGCACGCTCTCGTCTGCCGAAAGCAGTTTGCGCAAGCGCGACACAAAGACATCCAGGCTGCGCGAAGCGAAATAATCGTCTTCTGTGTTCCACAGGCGCGAAAGAATGACCTCACGGCGCACCACCTTTCCCTTGCTCTCGCAGAGCAGGCGGAGCAAATCCGCCTCACGGACGGTAAGTGTTTCCATGTCTCCGCTTTCTTTCGATAAGGTAGAGCGGTCGGCATTAAACGTGTACAGCTTGCCTATCGCGAAGACCGCTTCGTGCGGTTCTGCCTGTCTGCCTTGCGTCATCTTGAGCAAGGCGGTGATATGCGCGTGCAATTCTTCGGGCAAGAAAGGTTTCTTGATGTAATTGTTCACCCCCAATTCGTACCCCTTCACCACGTCTTTGGGCGATACCCTGCCCGAAGTGAAGAGGATAGGCGTCCGGTCGTCCGTCTCGCGGATGCGGTGCACCATTTCATACCCGTCCATTACGGGCATCTCGATGTCGGACACAATCACATCGGGCTTCCACGTTTTCCAAATCCGCAAGCCTTCCTCGCCGTCGGCAGCTGTCTGTATCTCGTAGCCGCCTATCATGTCTTCCAGCCCGCCACGGATGATGTAGCAAAGGTTGGCATCGTCTTCTACTAATAACAGTCTCGTCATTTGTTCCTCCTTTCTGTTTTTCACCACAGATTACACAGATTTAACTAATTAATTTTTCTAATCTGTGCAATCTGTGGTGAGACACGGCAACACCAGTGTAAACTCGCTATACTCGCCTTCGATACTCTCTAACTTCACTGTGCCGCCGTGCGCCTCTACGATGCGGAGCACGTAGTTCAGCCCTAAGCCGAAGCCCGACGGACCTCCCTTGCGGCTCCGGCTTGCCGCCGAGGCACGTTCATATTTCTCAAATATCTTTGCCTGGTCTTTCAGCGGGATGCCCCAACCGTCGTCGCGCACCGAAACAGATACGCTCCCATCGGGATGCTTTTGAGATGCAAAAGCAATAGTCACCTCTTCGCCCGAATACTTCACGGCATTATCTATCAGGTTGCTCAACGCCTCGCGCAGGAACTCCTCATCGGCATATACCGTCTCCGCGTCCAAATGCCATACAAAGCTGATTGGCTTCTCTGACTTTGCCCGATATTTCTCGGCAAGGTCTTCCAGCATCGGATGCAGGGCACATTCCGTCCGCGTGAGCTTCAGTTGGTTGTTCTCTAACTTGGCGAGGGTCAGCACCTTATTGGTCAGACTGATGAGGTGCTCTCCCTCTTCGCGCAAGATGCGGAAATACTTCGCCCGCTTCTCCGGCTGGTCGTCGAGGCGTCCTGTTTCGAGGATGCGCGTCCCCATTACGATAGAGCTGAGGGGCGTCTTCATGTCGTGTATCATGGCATACGAGAAATCCTCGCGTATCTTTGCTGTCTTGTCCTGCCGCAGAATGATGCGCATCTGCCAAGCGATGCATCCCACCAACACTACGATAATCAGCACCGTAGCTACTAATACTAATATCATCTGCCGCGCGATGACCCAATAGGGATTGGTAATGACGCCCTGCACAAACCTCGCTTCCTCGAAGTCGAGCATCAGCGGGTCGGTCTTCAGGATGCCTCCGGGACGCAGCCCTTTCCCCTCTGAAGCACGTAGCACCCGACCCGTAGAATCAACGATGCATGAAGCTACCTCGGCGCGGATGCCGACCGAATCGAGCAGATGGGCATAAATCGAGTCGAGCGCATGGAGCGATACGTCCAAGTGTATTTCCGTGTAAATATAGTCCTGCATGGCGGTATGGATGTTCGACATCAGCCACTGATTCGCGCCTCCGCCCACTTCGGAATACGTCGTATCCACCTCAAACTTCAGCGAGAATGTCGTGTCCCTCCTGCCGAACCGCTCCATTTTATACGATTCCATCCGGTGAAACATCTCTTCCAGCGAAGCGTCGCGGAACACCTCGTTCGCCCTCATCCGCAGGCTCTCCCTCGCCAGCCGGTAGCTGTTCGACAGCCACACGTATTGCAGCTCCGCCACCGCCGCCACGGCGATGAGCACAATCCAGCGCAAATCCTTTATCCCTTTCATAAGCAGATTGGTTTTCACCACAGAGCACGCGGGTCGAGAAGTTGATATTCGGCGTTGTTGAGTTTTGTGATGCCGAAATCTTTGATTTTTACGATTGTTTTCATTGTCGGAAATAGGTTGAATTTGACATTCGGGTTTATTGAATCACCCCCAAAGATAGTTTTATTTTCCGAAAAACCACCTTCCGGGAGGTAAAAAATGTACGGCGACCCCTCGCCGGAGGCCTTCGGAGTGTCGGAAAACGCGCGGCGACCCCTCGCCGGAGACTTTCGGAGTGTCGGAAAATGCGCGGCGACCCCTCGCCGGAGACCTTCGGAGTGTCGGAAAATGCGCGGCGACCCCTCGCCGGGGATTTTCGGGGTGTCGGAAGGTATGCGGCGAGGGGTCGGCGGACGTTTTGCACGTTTTTCGAGGTCTGTTCCGTAACGCCGGATCAGATTCTGCACATCATCTCATCCAGCTTGATGATTTCCACTTTGGGGAAATCAATCTTTTGCAAGATGTCGTAGTGATGGTCTTCGGTCACAATGAATTTGGCATTTCCTGCCACCGCACAATCTACAAACTTGTTATCGTCAAAATCGACGGTTATCAGATTGAAATGATAATAAGGAGTAATAAAAACCGTGTACGGATTGTTTATGATTACATTGATAGCAAGCATAGCAAAGGTGTGGCTTGCTTTCCGTTCCAGAATTTCTTCATACTCTTCCAGTATTTCGTTCGACACGCAGAGGCTGTTGCGCCCGTCAAGCAGGGAAAGCCATATTGCGTGGTAATGGCTTCGACGTGCGATGCACTGGATAAGGCTGTTGGTGTCGAGTACTAACCGTGCCATACGTTCACTGTTTTATGTGCAGGTCTTCTTTCCGCAGTTCGTCAAGACGTTGCTGATTGAGTATGCCTTCATCCCAAAGCCGATCGGACTCTTGGTCGAGCTTTGCTTGGAAATGGCGGGTCAGCACTTCTTGTATCTCGCGTGCGTAGGCTTCGCTGTTATCGAACGAGAAAAGTTTCAGCAAATGTTGCTGCGTAGGGGTTAAGGTTGTTGCTTCCATAAGTTTTTTCTTTTAAAGATTCGTACAAAGATACTATTTTTCACCGTAACTTGCACTGATTTAATGATAAACAATCCAGCATTCCCCTTATTAACGTTCCGTTAACGTTGCGTTAACCACCGGTGCGGGGTCGGACGATTACATTTGCGGCATCAATTAAAACAATAAAGACGGATATGAAAGCATTTATCTTCTTACTGATGTGTGGGCTGGGCGCAGGGACGCTCGCCGCACAGACTTTGACAGGAAAAGTAACTGATATGAAGCAGCAGGCAGTAGAAGCCGCTACCGTGGTGCTGCAAGCCGCCGACTCGACTTATATCGATGCGACGCTGACGGACAGCTTGGGCGTGTTCCGCTTCGGGCAGTGCCCCGAAAGGTACCGCCTCGTCGTGCAACACCTTATCTATCAAACGCTCGTCCGCGAGGGAAGCGGTGCGAACGCGGGGACACTCGTGCTTACGCCAAAAGACTATGCGTTGGGCGAAGTGACGGTGAGGGGCGAACGGCCCTTGGTGAAAATGGAGGGCAGCCGGCTGACGTATGACGTGGCACAACTCGCAGCCAGCCGCCTTGTGACCAATGCCTACGAAGCGGTGCTCCGGCTGCCCGGCGTCATGGAACAAAATGGCACGCTCACCTTGGCGGGCACGGGAGCCGTGAGCCTCATCCTGAACGGCAAGCCTTCGTCGCTGACATACGAACAAATGGTATCTCTCTTAAAAGCGATGCCTGCCTCGCGCGTGGAGCGGGCGGAAGTGATGTATAGTGCGCCTCCGCAGTACCACGTGCGTGGGGCGGCTATCAATCTCGTAGTGAAGGGCTACAAAGTGGGCGAAAGCGGGCTGCAAGGCGAAGTAAACGGCAATTACGTGCAGAAGGACGAGGCAGGCGGAAGCGGAGGAGTCACGTTGGCTTGGCTCTCGGAACGCTGGGATGTGGACGCGATGTACAACCTCAAGGACCGCTATTACCGTCAGGGCATGGATTTCCGCGCCCTGCATACCGTGGATGGCGAGACGCACGACATCCGCCTGCCCGACAATGGCTGGGGACGAAGCCTTACCCATACCTTCCGCCTCGGCACCACGTATAAGCCTACGGCAGACGACCGCCTCAGCCTCAGCTACATGGGCAGCCTGAAGCCTGACGGAAAATCGGTAATGGACGCATGGGGCAACGTCACAAACTCGCACAATGACAAGCGGAGCGACATACAGCTGCACAATGCCTCGCTGAACTATACCGCCGGATTCGGGCTGAGCGCGGGAGTCGACTATACCTATTATAAGGACGAAAACACGCAGGACTTCACTGACACCGAATCCGAGCCTTCCGCCTTCCGGAGCGACTCGCACCAGCGAATCGACCGCTGGAAAGTGTATGCCGACCAAAGCCATTCGCTCGCGAAAGACTGGACGCTGAACTACGGAACTTCGTTCGCCTACGTCGATGACCGCAATTCGCAGCGATACGACCAGCCCGAAATGAGCGGTGAGAATACCGAAAGTCGCATCGACGAATATACCTATAACGTCTATGCGGGCTTCGACAAGACATTCAGTCCGCAATGGAACCTCAGCGCATCGGCGGCGGTGGAGTATTACCGGATGGCAGACTACAAGAAATGGGCGGTTTACCCCACCCTCTCGCTGAATTACATCCCCTCGCCCTCGCACATCTTCCAGTTGTCGTTCAGTTCGGACAAGACCTATCCCGACTATTGGACGCTGAGCGGAAGCGTGGGCTACCTGAACGGGTATCAGACTTCGGTGGGCAACACCAACCTACGCCCGTATAGCGACTATACCGCCACGCTGACGTACATCTGGAAGAGCAAATACATCCTGCAAGCGGACTACAGCTACGTGCCCGACTATTTTATGCAGATGACTTACCTCGATTCGCACGAACTGCGTGCCGTATATAATTACCAGAACTGGGATTTCATCAAGCTGCTGACCTTTACAGCCGTCATCCCTTTCAAAGCAGGAACGTGGTGGGACAGCCAGCTGATGCTGAATGCCCAGCTGAAACACGACAAGGCGAGCGATTACTTCGACGCACCTTTCGACCACAAGCGGTGGGCAGGCATCGGACAATGGACGAATACCTTCACCCTGAGCCGCAAGCCCGACATCCGCCTGGAAGTGTCCGCCTTCGGTCAGACAGGCAGCGTGCAAGGCAGTTACAGCATCGGTGCCGCGGGTTATGTGGACGCCGCCCTGCGCTATACCTTCGCCAATGGCAAGGCGATGATTCAAGCAAAGGGAACCGATCTCTTCAACGGGATGAACCGCCTCAACATCGAGTCGCGCAACGGCACCCAGCACTTCGATATGCGGGCAAGGAACTACGAGCGCAGCCTCACCGTCTCGTTCAGCTATCGGTTCGGCGGATATAAGAAGAAGGAAGCGAAAGAAGTGGATACGTCGCGGTTTGGGATGTGATGCGGTCTTATCATTTTCAACGCGAAGACACAGAAGCGCAGAGTCTATTCAATATATTCTATATCCAAATCAATCTTGCCTACATATTCTTTCGGAATGACGTAGGCAACATACCAGGTCTCTACAACGCTTGTCATATTCTGATATATTCGGACAGAAAGGCGGTAGCGGTCGCCCGACTGGAGCAGCTCTTTCTGCACATCGGTTATTCCGCTACCGGAAATCCCTTTCACCATCGCCAATGCACCATCTGAGAAAGGTATGTTTGCCTCGGGTTTCGTATCTTCCTCAGCAAAAAGCCGTTCGAATTCGGTTTGGCTCTCGATATAAACCACGGTGTCCAAAGGAATATCAAGGTTGTAACCACGTCTGTAACTGATTTCATCGTATGCATACGGCAATTCCACAAACGCATCGCTGCATGAAGCGGACGACAAGCATACGGCTAACGCAATCAGGTAGTATAAGAAATGTTTCATAAGGCTTTTCTTTTAAATTTAATCTCATTGACGAATATAAATAATAACTATTGATTTCTTACACACGCATATTCTAAATATGAGACATGTTTTACATCTTTAACTTATCTACTTTAATGAAAAAGTAACAATCTCCTTCCAAATCAATAATGATAAAACTTACTGCAAAGAAAAACACTCTGAAAAGAACAACTCAAATAACAAACAACCAACTACCAAGAATCTTCTCTTTTTCAACCAAGACAACTTTTATTTTATAACAAAAGTATCAATTTTACTTACAATTACAAATATATTACACATGAATTTAAGAAAGATTGCAAGTTACACAGATTATGCTTTATCTTTTTTGAAACAAAATAGGTATTCCTTTGCACATAATGTTTGCATACATCTTATCTTTGCAATCAAATAGATAGATACAAACAACTAAACAACGATAAAAAGAAAGCAAACACCAATGAAAGAGGAAACTTTTATCAGAATGAGAAGCAGCGCAGCTACAAATGTACAACAAACGGGACTTTACGATGCTGCCTACGAGCACGATGCTTGCGGTGTGGGAATGATTGTCGATATTCACGGCAACAAGTCGCATGATTTGGTGGACTCGGCACTTAAGGTATTGGAAAACATGAAACACCGAGGGGCAGAAGGTGCGGACAACAAGACGGGAGACGGTGCCGGTATTATGGTACAGATTCCTCACGAATTTATCTTACTGCAAGGCATCCCCGTACCGGAAAAAGGAAAGTACGGAACCGGGCTGGTATTCCTGCCCAAAAACGAGAAAGAACAGGCGCAAATATTAAGCGTGATGTTGGAAGAAATCGAACGCGAAGGGCTGACCTTGATGCACTTGCGTAGCGTGCCTGTGAACAGCGATATTTTAGGCAAAAGCGCACAAGAAACCGAGCCAGCCATCAAACAAGTGTTCATTACCGGTACCACTGATACAGACAATCTGGAACGCACCTTATATATTATACGTAAGAAGATAGAAAAACGCATACAACACAAAGACTTCTACATTGTGTCCTTGTCGAGCAAGAACATCGTCTACAAAGGGATGCTCTCATCAGTACAAGTGCGCGAATATTTTCAGGACCTGACCCAGCCTTATTTCACCAGTGGTCTCGCTATTGTGCATTCACGGTTCAGCACCAATACCTTCCCTACGTGGAGCTTAGCGCAACCGTTCCGCCTCTTAGCACATAACGGTGAAATCAATACCATTCGAGGCAACCGAGGCTGGATGGAAGCGCGTGAAAGTGTATTATCCACTCCCACGTTAGGCAATGTAAAAGACATCCGTCCCATCATCCAACCGGGTATGAGTGACAGTGCTTCATTAGACAATGTATTAGAGTTCTTCGTAATGTCGGGACTGAGCCTACCACACGCCATGGCAATGTTAGTACCTGAATCGTTCAACGACAAAAATCCTATCAGTGAAGACCTAAAAGCTTTTTACGAATACCACTCTATCCTGATGGAACCGTGGGACGGACCGGCGGCATTACTTTTCAGTGACGGACGGTATGCTGGAGGTATGCTCGACCGCAACGGATTACGTCCGGCACGCTACCTTATCACAAAGAACGACATGATGGTGGTAGCAAGCGAAGCGGGGGTTATCAGCTTCGAACCGGAAACCATCAAGGAGAAAGGACGGCTCCAGCCTGGAAAAATATTGCTCATCGACACACAGGAAGGCAAAATCTACTACGACGGCGAACTAAAAGAGCAACTTGCCTCGGCAAAACCCTATCGCCAATGGCTTTCGACCAACCGCATCGAACTAAACACCTTGAAGAGCGGAAGAAAGGTGGAAAACACTGTAGACGATTTTGAACGTAAACTTCGTGCATTCGGCTTCACTCGCGAAGACATTGAACGCACATTGACACCCATGTGCACCAATGGTGCCGAACCAACCGCATCAATGGGAAACGATACGCCACTTGCCGTATTGAGTGATATGCCGCAACTATTGTTCAATTATTTTCGCCAGCAGTTTGCGCAAGTGACCAACCCCGCCATCGACCCTATCCGTGAAGAGTTGGTAATGTCGCTCACAGAATACGTCGGAGCTGTAGGCACCAATATCCTGCTTCCCAACGAAAGCCATTGTAAAATGGTTCGCCTTCCACATCCGATACTAACCAACACCGAACTGGACATTCTCTGCAACATCCGTTACAAAGGATTTAAGACCGTAAAATTAGCTACACTTTTCGAAGTAAGCAAAGGCAAAGCTGGATTGCAGGAAGCACTTTCTTCCCTGTGCAAACAAGCAGAGCAATCAGTAGACGACGGAGTGAACTACATCATCCTTTCAGACAGGGATATCGACAAGAAACACGCCGCTATTCCATCCCTGCTTGCCGTGAGTGCCGTACACCATCACCTTATCGGAGTGCAGAAGCGGGTACAGACCGCACTTATCGTAGAAAGTGGAGAAATACGCGAAGTGATGCACGCTGCCCTATTATTGGGATACGGTGCCAGTGCCTTCAACCCCTATATGGCATTCGCCGTATTAGACAGTTTAGTAAAGCGGAATGATATCCAAATGAATTACGAAACCGCCGAAAAGAACTACATCAAAGCTATTTGTAAAGGATTGTATAAAGTGATGAGCAAGATGGGTATCAGTACCATCCGTTCGTATCGCGGTGCTAAAATATTCGAATCGATAGGTCTGAGCGAGGAATTACTGAAAGCTTATTTCGGTACAACGACTTCCTCCATCAGAGGCATCCGTTTGGAAGAAATTGCGAAAGACTACATCGCCTTTCACGACAATGGATTCGTACCCGATGAAATAGAACCGCTCTTACCATACATCGGTCAATTTTCTTACCGCAAAGACGGGGAAAAGCACGCCTGGAATCCTGAAACCATCAGCACGTTGCAACTTGCCACCCGTTTGGGAAGCTATTCTAAGTTCAAGGAATATACCCGCACGGTAGACAAAAAGCCACATCCCATTTTCCTGCGTGACTTCTTCACCTTCAAACGGAACCCGATTCCTATTGAAGAGGTTGAGCCGATAGAAGCCATCGTAAAGCACTTTGTGACCGGGGCTATGTCGTTCGGTGCTATCAGCAAGGAAGCACACGAAGCGTTGACCCTCGCAATGAACAAATTAGACACACGAAGCAATACGGGAGAAGGTGGTGAAGATTCCACACGTTTCCACGAAACTTACGAAGGTATCTCGCTTTGCAGCAAAACCAAGCAAGTTGCATCAGGACGTTTTGGAGTGACTGCCGAATACTTGGTAAACGCCGAAGAGATACAAATCAAGGTGGCACAAGGAGCCAAGCCGGGAGAAGGAGGTCAGCTTCCAGGCTTCAAGGTAAACGACATTATCGCTCGCACACGCCACTCTATACCGGGTATCTCACTGATTTCACCTCCACCTCATCACGATATCTATTCGATAGAAGACTTGGCACAGCTTATTTTTGACTTAAAGAATGTTAACCCAAAAGCCAAAATCAGCGTGAAGCTAGTGGCAGAAAGTGGTATCGGCACTATCGCCGCTGGTGTGGCGAAAGCCAAAGCCGACCTGATTGTCATCTCGGGTGCCGAAGGTGGTACGGGCGCTTCGCCTGCTTCCTCGATGCGTTATGCAGGTATTCCACCCGAAATCGGACTGAGCGAAACGCAACAAACCTTGGTATTAAACGGTCTGCGTGGACAAGTGCGCCTACAAACCGACGGTCAATTAAAAACAGGACGTGACATCATCAGTATGGCACTTTTGGGCGCGGAAGAGTTCGGATTCGGAACGGCAGTATTGATTGTATTGGGATGTGTGATGATGCGCAAGTGCCACACCAACACGTGTCCAGTCGGTGTAGCCACACAAGACCCCGAATTACGAAAACATTTCCGCGGACGTTACGAATACGTGGTCAACTTCTTCCGCTTTATGGCACAAGAAGTGCGTGAATACCTCGCTGAAATGGGCTTCAAGCATTTGGATGACATCGTAGGACGTACCGACCTGATAACCATCAAACCCAGTGCAGCTGGAAGCAAAGAATCCCTGCTTGACTTCAGCCGGATGTTGCATCAAGTAGACAATGGTGCAGCCCTACATAATGTAACAGAGCAAAAACACGAGATTGACAAAGTATTGGACCGGACGATACTTGCAGCTGCCCATGAGGCATTGGAAAGCAAGAAAGAGATTTCGTTAGAATACGCCATTGCCAACACCGACCGTTCGGTAGGTGCAATGCTTTCGGGTGCCGTGGCTCTGAAATACGGTCAAAAAGGCTTGCCAGCCCAAACCATTCATATCAAGTTCAAAGGTTCTGCCGGACAAAGCTTCGGTGCTTTCCTCACACGAGGCATCAATTTCAAGTTAGAAGGAGAAGCCAACGACTATTTAGGCAAGGGCTTGAGCGGTGGACATATCTCGGTACAACCTCCTGTACGAAGCGATTTCGATGCCGAACGAAACACTATCGTAGGCAATACCTTATTATATGGTGCCACAAGCGGAGAAGTCTATATCAACGGACGGGCGGGAGAACGGTTTGCCGTGCGTAACTCTGGAGCAATAGCCGTAGTGGAAGGAGTAGGTGACCATTGTTGTGAGTATATGACTGGTGGACGGGTAGTCGTATTAGGAGAAACCGGACGTAACTTTGCTGCTGGTATGAGCGGAGGCGTAGCTTACGTATGGGATAAGAACCATAACTTCGATTACTTCTGCAATATGGAAATGGTGGAACTCTCGTTGCTCGAAGATGCCACTGCCCGGAAAGAAGTACATGAACTCATCCGCCAGCACTACCTATATACCGGCTCACAATTGGCTCGCACAATGCTTGATAATTGGAATAAGTACATCGATGAATTCATTCAAGTAACTCCGATTGAATACAAGAAAGTGCTTGCCGAAGAGCAGATGCGCAAACTTCAGCAAAAGATTGCCGAAGTACAGAGAGACTACTAACATTCAAATCAAGAATGAAGAACTAAGAATGAAGAATGAGCAAACGCAACACTCGCTTCATTCCCCACTCTTGATTCTTCATTCCTCATTCTTAATTCGTCATTTATTATGGGAAATCCTAAAGCATTCTTAACAATACCACGTCAGGAAGCCGGATATCGTCCGGTACACGAACGCATCTGCGACTTCAGCGAAGTGGAACAGACTCTAAATACAAGTGACCGCAAATTACAAGCCTCACGCTGTATGGATTGCGGTGTACCTTTCTGCCATTGGGCATGCCCGTTGGGTAATCGTCCACCCGAATTTCAAGATGCGATGTATAAAGGCAAATGGGAAGAAGCCTATCGTATTTTAAGCCGTACCAACGATTTTCCGGAGTTTACTGGACGCATCTGCCCGGCACTATGCGAAAAGAGTTGCGTATTGAAACTGAGCATGGACGCTCCGGTAACTATCCGCGAAGATGAAGCAGCCGTTATCGAAGCCGCTTTCCGCGAAGGTTACATCAAACCAAAACAATACAAACGCAACGGGAAACGAGTAGCAGTCATCGGATCGGGTCCTGCCGGACTTGCCGCAGCCAACCAACTGAACAAAAAAGGATACGAAGTGACCGTATTCGAAAAATCAGAATACATCGGCGGTTTGTTGCGTTTCGGCATTCCGAACTTCAAATTAGGCAAGAACATCATTGACCGACGCATCAAACTGATGGAAGAAGAAGGTATCCTCTTCAAGCCCAATACCGAAATCGATGTGAAGAAGTTGCCCGAAAATTTCGATGCATATTGCATCTGTACCGGAACGCCGCAAGCACGCGATTTGAATATTCCCGGACGAAATCTGAAAGGCATTTACTTCGCAATGCAGATGTTAGCACAACAGAATCGAATACTTGCCGGACAAACTTTTAGCAAGGAAGAACGCATCAATGCCAAAGGCAAGCATGTTTTGGTCATTGGAGGCGGAGACACCGGAAGCGACTGCATCGGTACAAGCAACCGGCAAGGCGCGGCAAGCGTGACACAAATAGAGATCATGCCCAAACCTCCAGTTGGATACAACCCTGCAACGCCATGGCCCCAATGGCCTATTGTATTAAAAACCAGTAGCAGCCACGAGGAAGGATGCGTGCGCCGCTGGAGTTTGGCATCCAACAAGTTCATCGGGAAGAACGGGCAAGTTTGCGGTGTGGAAGTGGAAGAAGTAGAATGGATCCCTTCGCCCGAAGGTGGGCGGCCCACAATGAAGCCAACCGGAAAGAAAGAAGTCATCCAAGCGGATATGGTTTTATTAGCAATGGGCTTCCTGAAACCTGAAATACCCGAACTACCTGCCAATGCATTTCTTGCCGGTGATGCTGCAACAGGTGCCAGCCTCGTAGTGAAATGCATCGCCGGAGGAAGAAAAGCCGCCGCTGATATTGACAGATATCTGAAAATGTAATCTATGGTGAACCCCTAAATACAAATACAACTATGTGTGGAATAGTCAGCATATTCAATATAAAAAAACAAACGAAGGAACTTCGCGATAAAGCACTTGCTATGGCGAAGAAAATCAGACACCGCGGACCAGACTGGAGTGGCATTTATTGCGGAGATACAGCTATCCTGGCACACGAACGCTTGTCCATCGTCGATCCGCAAAGCGGAAAACAACCTCTTTTCTCGCTCGACCATAAACAAATACTTGCGGTCAACGGGGAGATATACAACCATCAAGACATACGCAAACGATATGCCGGAATATATCCGTTCCAGACTGGAAGCGATTGCGAAGTCATTCTCGCCCTTTATCAAGACAAAGGCATTCATTTCTTGGAAGACCTGAACGGCATCTTCGCTTTTGCCCTTTACGATGAAGAGAAAGACGAGTTCCTCATCGCTCGAGATCCGATAGGTGTTATACCTTTATATATAGGATATGATGCAGATGGAAAAGTGTATTGTGCCAGCGAACTGAAAGCACTCGAAGGATATTGTGACCGTTACGAACCGTTCTTGCCCGGACACTATTATTACAGCAAAGAAGGCAAAATGACCCGCTGGTATACACGCGACTGGATGTCGTTTGATGCAGTGAAAAACAATCCAGCATCTGTGGAAGAACTCCGGGATGCATTGGAAGCAGCAGTACGCCGCCAGTTGATGAGCGATGTGCCTTACGGAGTATTACTTTCGGGCGGTTTGGATAGCTCAGTCATCTCTGCCATTGCCAAGAAATACGCTTCCCGCCGCATCGAGACAAACGGAAAACAAGAAGCGTGGTGGCCTCAGCTACACTCGTTTGCCATCGGTTTAAAAGGTGCGCCTGATTTGGCAAAAGCACGCGAAGTGGCTGATTTCATCGGGACGATACACCACGAAATCAACTATACGATTCAGGAAGGACTGGATGCGGTGCGCGATGTGATTTATTTCATCGAAACCTACGATGTGACCACCGTACGTGCCTCCACCCCGATGTACCTGCTGGCACGGGTTATCAAAAGCATGGGTATCAAAATGGTATTGAGCGGCGAAGGTGCCGATGAAGTGTTCGGGGGATATCTCTATTTCCACAAGGCACCCGATGCACGCGCATTCCATGAAGAAACGGTGCGCAAATTATCGAAATTGTATCTTTATGATTGCCTGCGTGCCAACAAATCGCTTTCCGCTTGGGGTGTAGAAGGACGTGTACCTTTTCTAGACAAAGAATTCTTAGACGTAGCTATGCGTATCAATCCTGTAGCCAAGATGTGTACAGGAAAAACCATTGAAAAGAAAATCATACGCGAAGCTTTTCAGGATATGCTTCCCGAAAGTGTAGCATGGAGACAAAAAGAACAGTTCAGCGATGGTGTAGGATACAATTGGATAGACACCTTAAAAGCTATTACTGACCAAGCCGTAAGCGATGAGCAGATGAACCAAGCAGCACAACGCTTTCCAATCAATACACCCCGGAACAAGGAAGAATATTACTACCGAAGCATCTTCGAAGAGTATTTCCCCAGCGAAAGTGCCGCACGCAGTGTGCCCAGTGTGCCCAGTGTAGCATGTTCTACTGCCGAAGCCCTGGCTTGGGACGAAGCTTTCAAAGGGATGAACGAGCCAAGCGGACGTGCCGTAACAGACATACACGAGGAAGCGTATAAATAGTTAATAATTAATAGTGAACAGTTAATAGCGATATCGAGACATATCGTTATTAATTATTCATTATTCACTATTCATTATCCATCATGAAGATAGAATTTACCAAAATGCAAGGGGCTGGGAACGACTACATCTACGTCAATGCCCTGAAATATCCCCTTCCAAATCCAGAAGAACTTGCCGTGATGTGGAGCTGTCCGCACACAGGCATCGGGAGCGACGGGCTGGTACTTATCGGAGCATCCGACAAAGCCGATTTCAGTATGCGCATTTTCAATGCCGATGGTTCGGAAGCCCGTATGTGTGGAAATGCGAGCCGATGTATCGGGAAATATGTATATGAATACGGACTGACCGATAAAACCGAAATCACACTCGACACCTTATCAGGTATCAAACCTCTGCACCTGCATGTTGAAAACGGTGAAGTAAATGCCGTGACGGTCGATATGGGCATCCCTGCCAATATTCATCCCGTAGACTTGGGCGAAAATTATCCGTATCGGGAAGGCATAGCTGTCTCAATGGGTAATCCTCACTTAGTCATTTTTGTCGATGATATGGCTCAGGTAGACCTACCTCGTGTCGGTCCGATACTGGAACATCATCCGCTTTTCCCCGATCGGGTGAATGTGGAGTTCGCCCAAGTAATAAAGCCCGGCCATATCCGAATGCGAGTATGGGAACGAGGTTCTGGCATCACAATGGCTTGCGGCACAGGAGCTTGCGCCACCGCCGTAGCTTCCGTCTATACCCATCGTTGCCCGAAAGAATCGGACATTATAATGGATGGTGGCACCCTACACATCCAATGGACAAGCGAAGGAAACCATCTCTTTATGACAGGTCCCGCCGTAAAAGTATTCGACGGGGTTATCCTTATTAATTAAGAATTAAAAGTTCGCACTGAGGCTTAACTATTTAACTCTTAACTATTAATTATTAACTGATAACTATCTAATATGGCATTAGTAAACGAACATTTCTTGAAATTACAAGGGAGCTACCTTTTCTCCGACATTGCGAAGAAAGTAAAGGCTTACCAAATAACTCATCCGAACAAAAGACTTATCCGTTTGGGCATAGGCGATGTGACCCGCCCTTTGCCTATGGCTTCCATAGAAGCGATGCATCACGCTGTAGACGAACTGGCACACGCCAAAACCTTCCACGGATACGGTCCAGAACAGGGATATGACTTTCTGATAGAAACCATCATCAAGCACGACTTCACCTCGCGGGGCATTCAGCTCAGCCCGTCGGAAGTATTCATCAGCGACGGGGCGAAGAGCGATACGGGAAACATCGGCGAACTCTTGCGCTGGGACAATAGTATGTGCATTACCGACCCTGTTTACCCAGCTTATATCGATAGCAATGTAATGTGCGGACGTGCTGGGACATTGAATGCGGACGGACGTTGGAGCAACATCACCTATTTGCCCTGTACGGCAGAGAACAAATTCATTCCTGCTATTCCCGACCACGAAGTAGATTTGATATATCTATGCTATCCTAACAATCCGACAGGCACCACGCTCACCCGCGACCAATTGAAACAATGGGTGGATTATGCCCTTATGAACGACACCCTCATCGTCTTCGATGCTGCCTACGAGGCTTATATCCACGATGACGATGTGCCCCACTCTATTTACGAGATACGCGGGGCAAAGAAGGTGGCTATAGAAATTCGCAGCTTCTCGAAAACCGCAGGTTTCACGGGTGTGCGTTGTGGTTATACTGTAGTACCCAAAGAAGTAACTGCAGCCACCTTAGAAGGCGGGCGGGTAGCACTGAATCCCTTATGGAACCGCCGCCAGTGTACCAAGTTCAACGGCACTAGCTACATCACTCAGCGAGGAGCAGAAGCAGTCTATTCTCCCGAAGGACGCAAACAAGTGAAGGAAACCATCGCATATTATATGGAGAATGCACGTATCATGCGTGAAGGGCTGACACACGCCGGCTACGAAGTATACGGAGGCATCAATGCCCCCTACTTATGGGTAAAAGCTCCGCAAGGTATGACCTCGTGGAAGTTCTTCGATGAATTACTCTACAATGCCAACATCGTCAGCACTCCGGGCGTAGGGTTCGGTCCAAGCGGTGAAGGCTATCTGCGTCTCACCGCCTTTGGAAAACGTGAAGATTGTGAAGAAGCTATCAAACGGATTGGCAAGTTATAATGCACTTATATGCATGAATCTATTCATATATAATTGCACCCGTATGCAAGCAGGTGCAATTGTATATGAATATAGGTAGCCTCTATTCCCAACTCTTCATTCATCAAATTCTTCAATTTTTCTTACCTTAACAACAATTTCTTTCCAATATTCATTTGTCTACCAATAAAAATACGTATTTTTGTCTGCTGAATCAAATCAAACGACAAAACATGAAATTTATCCATATCCTTTGCCTGCTAACAGCACTTTTTGTAGGCTCTATCGCCTTGACGGCACAGACAACCGGAAGCAACGGTTTCTTCTTGCATACCGTTACCAAAGGTCAAAGCCTTTATTCAATATCCCGCATGTATAATGTATCTGTGGATGATATCGTACGCCTCAATCCCGGAAGTAACGAAAAGATACGGACTGGCGAAACCTTGAAGATTCCACAAGCAACGGACACAAATAATCATGCCCCACAATATCACACCATTCAAGCCGGCGAAACACTTTATCAGCTTACCGTAAAATATGGAATTACAGCACAAGCCATCTGTGCTGCTAATCCGGGCTTGAGTGCCAGCAATTTCCGAATCGGACAAGTCATTGTGATTCCGGCGCAAACCAGCGAAGCGGCTCAAGATACAAAGACTACCGTCACAGCCCCCAGCACCGAGAAGAAAAAGGAGGACTGGAAAACGATGCACAAAGTGCAACGCCGTGAAACCATCTTCAGCATCAGCCGGGAATATGGCATTACGGAAGAAGAACTGATTGCTGCCAATCCCGAACTGAAGAAAGGGAAATTAAAGCGAGGAACGTTCCTCTTTATCCCTTATCCGAAATCGGAACAAGCCCCAATCCAACCGGAACGCCCTGTAAGCGAACCTACCAACGAAGAATTGTTCAATCAGAACACCGTCGAAAAGAAATCCATCAATACGATAAAAGTAGCCCTCGTGTTGCCTTTCTCGCATACAAACGGCTCGCAACGCGAACCTCAATCGCGCATCGTGGAGTTTTATGAAGGCTTCCTGATTGCTGCCGACAGCCTGAAACGCCAAGGGGTATCAATGGACATTTATGCGTATGACACCAAAGGTACGAAAGCGGGCACGAATGCTATCTTATCGAATGGAACGCTAAAAGACATGGACTTGATTATCGGACCGGTAAACCAAAGTTCCATCGCCCCAATAGCCGAGTTTGCGCAAAAGCATAACATCCGCTTGGTAGTGCCTTTCGCTCCGAAAGTAGACCAAGTATTCAATAGTCCCCTGCTCTACCAAGTCAATACGCCTCAATCGTATCTTTATTCGGAAGCGTACGAGCACTTTATCCGCAAATTCGGGAAAAGCAACGTGGTATTCTTAGACGATGGCACCCCCGACCCGGAAAAAGCCGATTTCATTAAAGGCATGAAGAGCGAATTGAAAGACAACGGCATCCGGTTCAATCAAATCCGATTGGGGGCGGAAATCGACCCGAACAAGATTATCAGTGCCATGGATACGCTTCAACAAAACGTATTCATCCCCATTTCGGCACGCAGCACAGCGTTGACCAAGCTGGTGCCTCACCTGACATTGGTGCGCAAAGAGCATCCGCATTTCAACATGCATCTCTTCGGATATCCGGAATGGCAGACTTATACGCAAGATTTCCTTGCCAATTTCTATGAATTGGACACGTATTTCTATTCATCGTTCTATACCAACAATCTGTTTCCGGCAGCGGTCCAGTTTACCCACACTTACCGGCATTGGTACAGCAAAGACATGGCAAACATTTACCCCAAATACGGTATGTTAGGCTTCGATATCGGATATTTCTTCTTGAAAGGGCTTTCTCAACAAGGCAACAAGTTAGAAGACAATCTGGACCGTGTAAAAGTGGTACCGATACAGACCGGATTCAAATTCGAGAGGGTCAACAACTGGGGCGGATTCATCAACCGCAAGATATTCTTTGTCCATTTCTCACAAGACTATGAACTGATAAAACTTGACTTCGAATAATTTATGAAAAATCTATATCTACTTATCTTCATAGGAATATGCCTGCTCGTGACTTCCCCCGTTAAGGCACAACTGCAAGACCAACGGAACAACCTCTCCATCGGTGTCAACGGAGGGGTTAACATCAGTTCGGTCAGCTTTACTCCAAGCATCAAGGAAGGCAAACTTATCGGTCCAGAATTTGGTGTGACAATACGTTACATCGGCGAAAAATATTTTAAAATGATTTGTGGCATCCAAGGTGAAGTGAATTTCTCTCAAAGAGGATGGAAAGAAGTCATCGAAGACGGTACTGGAGACACCTATCACCGCACGATGAATTATATTGAGATTCCGCTATTGGCACATTTAGCATTCGGGAAAGACAAAGGGAACGGAATGCGCTTCGTGCTCAACCTCGGTCCGCAAGTCGGATACCTGATAGGGGAAAATGAAACAATGAGTGAGACATGGGACCCTTCCGGACGTACCCCTAATGCCCAATATGGGAAAATGGCAGACAAGAAATTTGATTATGGCATCGTGGGTGGCGGAGGCATGGAAGTGCGTACTGGAATCGGGCATTTCGTCCTCGAAGCACGCTATTACTTCGGACTAAGCGACTTTTATAATAGCACCAAGAAAGACCCTTTTTCCCGCTCAGCACATTCTTATATAGCCGGAAAGCTGACATACCTGTTTGATTTAAAGAAATAATTATACAACCTTATGAAATTCATCTCCTGGAACGTAAACGGATTGCGGGCTTGTTGTGATAAAGGCTTCCGCGACGCATTCAATCAATTAAACGCTGATTTCTTCTGCCTGCAAGAAACCAAGATGCAGGAAGGGCAACTCGATTTGGCTTTCGACGGATATACTTCTTATTGGAACTATGCCGAGAAGAAAGGCTATTCGGGTACGGCTATTTTCACACGCCACACTCCCATTTCGGTCAGCTACGGGTTAGGCATAGACGAACACGATCGTGAAGGCAGGGTTATCACGCTGGAAATGGAAGACTTCTATCTGATAACGGTCTACACACCCAATTCGCAAGACGGATTAAAACGATTGGATTACCGCATGACATGGGAAGACGCCTTTCGCCAATATCTTTTAAAACTCGATGCAAAGAAACCCGTGCTGGTATGCGGAGACCTGAATGTAGCCCATAAAGAAATAGACTTGAAAAATCCGAAAACCAACCGCATGAATGCAGGCTTTACCGACCAAGAGCGGGAAAAGTTCCAGACCTTGCTGGATGCAGGCTTCATTGATACCTTCCGCCATTTCTATCCCGACCAAGAAGGCATTTATTCATGGTGGTCATACCGTTTCAAGGCACGCGAGAAAAACGCAGGGTGGCGCATTGATTACTTCTTGGCTTCTGCCCGGCTTGCCGATAAACTGGAAAGCGCGAAAATCCATACCGAAATATTCGGTTCCGACCATTGTCCGGTAGAAGTATGCGTAACGTTATAAAATAGAAAAAGTATCGCCACGAAAGACTTTCTGACACATTCATCAGTCTTTCGTGGCGAAAAGAATATTCTCAATCTCTTTTACATAAAATAATACAAGAACGTGGCAATACCTTCCAACGCTTTTTTCTTCTGCCCTTCTATCTCGATAGCAAACTTGATTTCAGCCTTTGCCGTACCACGCAAGTTTACCAGCGAATGAAGTTCCGCCGTCATGCGGATGCGCTGTCCAGACAACACTGCCTGACCGAAACGCATCTTGTCCATACCGTAATTCACCATCATCTTCAGGTTGTTTACTTCGATAATCTGATTCCAGAAATACGGAAGCAACGAAAGGGTCAGATAGCCATGCACAATGGTGCTCTTAAAAGGACTTTCTACCTTTGCACGTTCTACGTCTACATGAATCCATTGATGGTCTAATGTAGCGTCCGCAAATTGATTGATGCGTTCTTGTGTCACTTCCAACCAGTCAGATACACCAATTTGCTGACCTAATAATCTCTCAAATTCTTCGTACGAATTAATTACTACTTTGCTCATACACCTTATTTTTACTATTATAGAGAACAAAGATATACAAAAAAACAGAAAAACGCGAGCAAACTTTTCTACTATTTTATTTATATATATCGGAATTAGTGTGCCTTTTGTCAGATTAGTTGCTCTTTCCAGATAAATACATTTTATGTTTTTGGTATCAAAAACGTACGGTTTCCGTCCCAAAAACATACGGTTTCCGAACCAAAACCGTACGTTCTTGGGACGGAAAACATAAAAACGAATTGGTCTGCAAAGCAAAAAGGGATTTGCCAAAAAGGCATTTGTTCCCAACGTCCGATATAAATTATATCCGCAATTATATAAAGGAATCTCGGATAAGCTTGCTAACTTTGCATCCGAAAACAAGAAAAGGAATTGAATCGATGAGCCAATCAAACGTAAATAAACAGACCTTTCCCGTATTAGGGATGAGTTGCGCGGCTTGCGCCGCACGGGTAGACAAGACCCTGAACCACCAGCCGGGCGTATGTTCGGCAAGCGTAAATTATGCCGCGGCGACCGCTACCGTAGAATATGACGCTACGCAATGTTCGCCCGAAGCGTTAAAGAAAGCCGTTCAAGATGCCGGATACGACCTTGTGACCGATGCCGGTAAGAATAGTGCAGAAATTGCCGAAGACGCTCATACCCAACGCTATCGGGAATTGCGTTTCCGCACCATTTGTGCCATTGCCCTGTCCTTGCCCGTTGCCGTTATCGGGATGTTCTTCATGGATATGCCCTACGCCAACTGGACGATGTGGATTCTTTCTACTCCCGTGGTCTTTTGGTTAGGAAGAGGATTCTACATCCATGCGTGGAAACAGCTCAAACACCGTTCGGCGAATATGGATACCCTCGTGGCAAACAGCACCGGAATCGCTTACCTGTTCAGCTTATTCAACTTGTTTTTCCCCGAATTTTGGTTAGAGCGGGGCGTAACTCCTCATGTCTATTTCGAAGCGGCAAGCGTCATCATCGCCTTTATCTTATTAGGACGCACGTTGGAAGAACGTGCCAAGGGACGCACATCCGACTCTATCAAGAAACTGATGGGGCTTCAACCCCGCACCGTCACCCGCCTGAACGCGAACGGAGAATGGGAAGAAACGGCAATCGAACAAGTCATGCCGGGCGATACTTTATCCGTAAAACCGGGAGAACGCATCGCGGTAGACGGACGGGTAAGCAAAGGTTATTCGTATGTAGACGAAAGCATGTTAAGCGGAGAACCGGTGCCGGTCTTGAAGCAAGTGTCTGATGAAGTCTATGCAGGCACCATCAACCAAAAAGGAAGCTTCCGTTTCCGTGCAGAGAAAGTAGGAGCCGACACGATGTTAGCACACATCATCCATACCGTACAGGAGGCGCAAGGAAGCAAAGCGCCGGTACAGAAGTTAGTGGATAAGATTGCGGGCATCTTCGTACCTGCCATTATGAGCATCGCCTTGCTTACCTTTATCTGCTGGTTTGCCCTTGCACCCGAAAACGGATTCACCCACGGACTTCTTTCCGCCGTTACAGTTCTGATTATCGCCTGCCCTTGTGCATTGGGGCTTGCCACTCCTACCGCCATTATGGTCGGCATAGGCAAAGGTGCCGAACAAGGCATCCTGATTAAAGATGCCGAAAGCTTGGAAATAGCGAAAAAGATAGATACCATTGTACTGGACAAAACCGGTACCATTACCGAAGGAAAGCCCGTAGTGACCGATGCTATATGGAACACGCAAGACACGTATTTGCAAGCCGTTTTCTATGCGTTAGAAAGATGCTCCGAACACCCGTTGGCAAGCGCGGTCGTACACTATGCCGAAAGCCTTCCCAATACAAAGGCGCACATCGCAATCGAAAACGCGGAAAGTCTGACGGGACAAGGCATTAAAGGCACATCGAATGGCAAGACCTACTATGCCGGAAACCTCCGTCTGCTTACAGAAAACCGTATCGCAATCCCTGCTGAATTGCAAGAAAAAGCCAAAGCGTTCGCATCCGAAGCCAAAACCGTCATTTGGTTTTCCGATGCCGAAACCGCATTAGGAGTATTCGCCATTGCCGACCGCATCAAACCAACTTCGAAAGCCGCTATCGAGGATTTGCAAAAGAAAGGCATCACCGTCCTGATGCTGACCGGAGACAATCCCATTACGGCTAAAGCCATAGCCGCACAAGCGGGCATCAAAGAATACCGTGCTGAAATGCTCCCCCAACATAAAGCGGGAATCATCAAGCAATTACAAGCAGAAGGGAAATGCGTGGCAATGGTAGGAGACGGCATCAACGACAGCTCTGCACTGGCACAAGCCGACCTGAGCATCGCCATGGGGCAAGGAAGCGACCTCGCCATGGATGTGGCAAAGATGACGTTAATCTCTTCCGACCTCAGCAAGATAACCGATGCCATCCAACTTTCGGTATTTACCACACGCACCATCCGCCAAAACTTGTTTTGGGCATTCATCTACAACCTGATAGGTGTACCTATCGCCGCTGGCATCCTTTACCCGATAAACGGTTTCCTGCTTAATCCCATGATAGCCGGAGCCGCTATGGCAATGAGCAGCGTGAGTGTCGTGACCAATAGCCTCCGCTTGCGGAACAAACGCATCGGGAAACCAGCAGAAGCCACATCCGCTCCGCTTCCCGAACCGGAACCGATAGCAATCAAGGCTTCTGCCCCAAGCAAGCCTCAACCTCAAACCGTAAGCCGGACATACAAGGTCGAAGGCATGATGTGTAACCATTGCCGCACGTATGTGGAAAAAGCGTTAAATTCGATTGAAGGCGTAGAGGCACAAGTGACCTTAGAGCCGCCTATCGCGACACTTACTTACACCGAAGGTAAGGAGCTTCCGATAGAAACCCTCCAACAAGCCATTACGGAAAAAGCGGGAGACTACACGATAAGTGAAGCGTAACAAATCAACAAAGCACTATACACGGTCACGGTATTTCTGTGGAGTAGTGCCCGTCTGCTTCTTGAAAAAGGTACCAAAACTGGAAGGGTTCGGAAAGTTGAACTCATCAGAAATTTCGGCTACGGTCTTGTTCGTACTATCAAGCAAGGACATTGCCCTGCGTGTAATCGCTTTGAAAACAAGCTCTTGAACTGTATATCCGCATACCGACTTCGACAACTCAGACAGATATTTGGGTGACAAAAAGAGCTTGTCGGCATAAAAAGCGACTCCACGTTCAGTCATATAATGACGGTCTATAAGCTTGATAAGTTTAAGAAAAGTCTCAGTGCGCCGTGTATCATGCGAACCGCTTTCAAAGAATCTTTTACTGAACAACGTGCACAATCTGTATGTGAGCGATAACAAGAGCAGCTTGCGCTCGTTTACGGCAAAGAAATCATCCTCCTGCGGTTGCTTCTCCCCTATCAACGAAATGTATTGTGCCAACCCCTCTTCGTCACCGGTAGCCCACACACAATGCTCCTCGGATAACATAAGGGAATAAAGGCGTACCGATTGAACCATTGTCCCCAATACATAACGTATGGGGTCTGTTTTGTAAACGAGGATGCTCACCGACAAATCGGGTGATTGCCTGACCACGCTGAAGTTAGCCCCATCGGGAATGAATACGGTCTGCCCCTCGCTTGCGGTATAATTCCTGCCCGACAGAGTAAAATCGAACTTACCGATGTGGCAAACAATCAATCCGATACCGAAATTAGCAAACCCTTCCGACATACAGGCTGGAAATCCTGACACAATGCCTCCCGACGAGCAAACTTCAGCCATGCGGGACAGATTGTCCTGCAATACAGCCAACCGTTCATCTGTTTTACAATCAAATAACTCTTCCATAGCGGTAACTCTTTTCAACCGCTAAAGTAATAAAATTATCTGACTTGGCGGACATTCAGTCACGCCAAGCCGATAATTTCCTCTTCTTATATGGATAAATGAGCACAAAGAGCATGGAAAGCATACAGCCGTAGAATGTCCAGCCCGACATTTCCTTAACTGCCGACAAAGTTGCCTGCACCTGTATCTTGCCCTTAGCCGACATAGCAGCCATATTTTCAGCTTCGGTTTCGCTGCGTCCTTGCAGACGCATTCCGTAAGCAGTCTGGTCGTAAGTTGCAGCAGCCTGTGTATCTACACGGTCTATATCTTTTGCAAACACGGTTACATAATGTTGCTGGCGATACTGGAGAACATTCGAATAAAGAGCCGAGCCAATGCCCGGACCGATTACCATACGTACACTCAGCATGATGCATATCCACGTAGACAAATACTTGAAAGGCATCCGCTGGTTAGCATAAACAGCCGTAAGTGAATAAATCAGCATCATGCCTGTGGAGCGGATAATTACCGGATATTTCATCCTTTCGTAAAGTCCGGCTGTCTGCACTTCGAAATACATAAACAGGGCGGACATCCCGATAAGAAAGAAACCTATGCCGAAGAGGTATTTCAGCTTTACACCCTTCGAGCCAAGCACGATAGCAATCACCGCCCCTATGAAATATCCGAGTATGCTCCAATTGCCTAAAGCTGCATTCTGCCAATTGTCTATCTCCATTCCGATACCCGTAAATACATTGACGAACATGGAACTTGTATTGAAAACCATAAGCAACAAGAACAATACAATGCCCATATTAATCGAACGCAAACGGAAGACTCCCATACGGAAATAAGGCGAACGATTAGACCATTCCATGTAAATGAATACAGCGGCAAAGAAAACCGTAAGCGCCACAGAACGCACAATGGAAGAATCGGCAAACCAATCGAGTGTCTTGCCATAGACAAGTACGTAAATCCCACACGTCATCATGGCACTAAACACAGCCACATTGCCGAACTTGCGGAACGTAATCGGGAAACGGCGGTTGCTGTAGCTGTGGTAAGGCATTGTGAGAAACACGATAAGCATAGCGACAAGCATCATGCCCATCATGTAATAATAAACATCCTGCCACTGGTATTCGTAAGCCAACCATGCCGTGAGTGACGTGCCGACCTGTCCTAAAATCATGAAGAACAAATAGATAATAGGCATACTTTTGCTCTTTTCCGCATCCAAACGGTCCCATCCTTCCTCTGTATCAGGCTCAGTTCCGGGTGTGATATTACGTGTAGCCTCCATTCCGAAAGCGTATCTTATGAGCGTAAACAGGTTGACCATCATCAGTTCCATGCGCAGGAAACCCATCACAAGACTGCATAAAGCCAAGACAAAGATGCTATCAGTAACGGCACACACATAGCTGAGCAAGTACATTATGGAGAATCCGACAATGCACATAATCTTCTCGCGGCGTATGCAAACCAACTGGTAAAAGAACGGAGAGAAAGCCGCCATCCCAATTGATGTAACAAAACCCACGAATTGGATGTGTTCCGACTGTATGCCTAACCCACTGGTCATCTCGCCGCTATTGGCGGTGTAAACGCCGCTTACGGTAAGGATAGGTATAAAAAGAAGTATCAGCAAAATGATGCCGAGCGGTTTAGGCACCCAGCCGTAAAACGGATAATTCTTGTATTTAGCCCCACCGGTGAGGCTTATCGTATCTTGTTCCATAATCCTATAGCCTTATTCCTTAATCCAACTTTGCTTTCACAACAACCATCATTCCAGCCGCAAGACGTTCATTATCAGCAGCAGAGAGGTCTGTAAAATCAATTCTTACCGGAACCCGTTGGCGTATCTTTACAAAATTGCCAGCCGAATTGTCTGTAGGCACGAGCGAATATTTTGAACCTGTAGCACCGGAGATAGCAGTTATCTTCCCTTTGAACTTACGTCCGTCAAGCGCATCGACCGTAAGGGCTACCTCCTGACCTATATGCAAATTCTCGATTTGAGTCTCTTTATAATTGGCTATCACCCACTTTTGCGTGTCAGGCATGATGTATGTCAGTGTCTGTCCCGCTGAAACATATTGCCCATCCTCAACCGCACGCCGTCCAAGTTTGCCATCGCAAGGTGCAACCACTACTGTATAAGAAAGATTCAGACGTGCCATTTCAAGAGCAGCGCGTGCCCGTTCGATAGCGGCTTCCGTGCTTTGGCGGCGGGTCGATACTTCACTCACACCCGACATGGCTGCCTTTTGTTGGCTCACAAGCCCATCCAGTTTCTTCTTTGTAGCCTCGTATTCGGTTTCAATCTGTTCCAATTGGATGGGTGTAGCCGCATTGCGTTCAAGCAGGTTACGGTAACGTTCGCGGTCTTTCTCAAGTTTTGCCAAACGTATCTTGACTTCGGCGATTGACGATTCATAAACCGAAGCCGAAGCCTGCGTGGTTTGCAAGGTTTGTCCGAGTACCGAAGCTCCAGCCATTGCATCTTTCAAGGCAGCTTCAGCTTCCATTACCCGTATACGGTACTCACGGTCATCGAGCACAAGAAGCGTATCGCCTTTCTTTACGCTTTGATGTTCTGTGAAACACACCTTTTTAATATAGCCCGATGCCCGCAAGTTCACCGGTGAGATATATTGTTCTATTTGCGCATCGTTGCTTGTTTCGGTTTGGTTGTAATCAATGAATATCATCGTGGTTTTCACGATTCCGAACACAAGAATGGCTATCCCGAAAAGGCTTGTAACGAAACGTTGTGTGCGTTGTTTTCTTAATTTTGCAGCTTGTTGCTTGTGGGTGTTATTGGGCTGTATGTTATTTTTCTGAGTTTCCATTGTGCTGTATTTTAATTGTTGATAGAATATACATTATTTCAGTAGCGAATCCAGTTTGCCTGTAAGTTTCAATAGCGAAAGGTTGGTGACGCGATAATCATAGTGAGCGGTCACATAATTGTTTTGCGCTTCGCTCATACTCATCTCGTCTTGCAATACCTCGGTCATAGATGCTATGCCTTCCCGATAGCGGTCGGTAGTCACCCTATACACATCTTCGGCTAACCGATAATTATCACGTTGTTTGGTAAAATTACGGCGGCTATTCATCAAGTCATTCGTAGCATTGAGGTATTGGGTGCGCAAGCCCTTCAGGGCATCGTCATAAGCCAAACGCGCATTCTCGACATCGAACTTTGCCTTACGTATCTTCGAACGCCGTTCCAATCCGTCGAATACAGGAATACGCAACGTGACACCTAATCCCGATGAGTTGTACCAATGATTCGATGGTCCCGAATGAAACCAATTGCTAAACTTATCAGTAAAAGCGGAGTAAGTCAGATTGCCTGTAAGCGATAGTGAAGGCAAGTATCCTTGCTTGATCATCTTCTGTTGTTTATCTGCCAATTCACCCTGACCGTGAAGCAATTGCAATTCAGGAAGTTGCTCACATAGCCCGCCAAGCTCAACCGTCTCTATCACATCGGGATTCACCGGAATCACAGCTATTTCACGGTCGGCTGGATAGTCGATGACATACTTCAGCATATTCATCTGCTGAGTGAGCATAGCCATTGCATTGTCGTATTGTACACGAAGGTTTTCGAGATTGATATTCACCCGCTTTACATCGACATCCAATGCCATACCGTTATCAAAGAAAGCCGTGGTAATGTTCTTCAGTTCCTCAAGCCGGCTGATGTTGGCTTTCACGATAGCTATCTGTTCCGAAGTGCTTTGCGCCAGGTAATACATCCGGGCTATCTGTTCCATAAGGTCATTGCGTGCCTTGTCATAAGACAGGCGGTTGATGCGGTCCGTCATCTTCGTCACATCAAGTGCCGTAAGCAACGTTTGGTTATAAAGCGGCATTTGTAATTGTAACCCAAACGATGCATTGTACTGCAATGTCTTCGTCACATTGTATTTATTACCGTAAGCCGAACCGTCGGTCACCGATACCGGAGGATTAAAATTATCATTCATCGATGCTACGGCATTGATTTGAGGCAATAGCTTAGCACGGTTCTCGGTAATACTATGTTTCCCTTTCCACACTTCGTTGCGCTTGGTCTGCAACTGAAGGTTGTTCTCAATGCCCATGCTGATACATTGTTTCAGCGTAAGCGTGTCCTGCGCTTTCAGAGGGAAAAGCGTGCAGGCGACCACAAATGTAAATAATAGTCTTTTCATATCGTTTATCTCATTTATCCGGCTGCAAAGATAGTGAGGCACAACAAATTAGGCATTATGACATTTTCTTACAACATATTCACATTTTCCGTTTCTTTTAAAAAGGGAAATGCGGATATTCATAATTAAAAAAACTTTCAACCGTTGCACACATACAAGGAAAATCGTATCTTTGGCTCATTGAATGGTTTTTTAATAAATGATGATTATGAGAAAAAACATACTTAAAGGCTTGCTTTGCCTTACGTTAGCAATAACCGCTCTTTCTTTTTCCTCGTGCAAAGACGATGATTATCCGCCTATCACACTGACTTCTGTATCAAGCGAAGCCCTCTTGGAAAACAATACCTTAGAAATTCCGCTCTTCAGCCCAGGCGTAAGCTTTTACATCATGGGCGGGAACGGAAGCTATATCATCGAGGCTCCCAGCACGGACAAGATAGATTACCGGTATGACGGCAACCAGTTGACTATCCTCCCGCAAGCACTTGGAAACGCCTCTTTAACTATCTCCGACCGGGCAGGCAACTATATGACTTTGCAGGTGAACGTATCTTACCCCGAAACCACGTATCATGTAAGCGAAGTGGCGGGCATCGCGCAGGGCGGAGGGCTTACGCAAGACCAAACCCTCGAAATCCAAAACGACATCGAAGCCAACTCGCCCGTACAGGCGGGAGGGAAATATGTCTTCACCTATACCAACGAAAGCCGGTCGGAAGGCATGGTGACGCTTTATGCGGACAAAGCCGGAACGAATGAACGCCATGGCATCTTCACGCAAACCGCATCGGATAACGGAGACCAGAAGATACACATTGAACTGACCGACGGAAAGAGCTATGACCTCATTCTTTCGTCTTCGTTCAATCCCGATACGATGACAAAAACCGAAATGACACCGGGACGCATCTTGTGGCAAGACGTGACCGATGTGTACCGTTCGCTCTATCCGGCACTGGAGAAAGCCTATTGCATGCAATCCATCCCCGGTGAAACCTTGTGAGCATGACGGAACACATCGAATTGCAAGCGTTTGACTTGTACAAGCAAGTCGAACAGATTCACCGGAAACCTACGGCAAGCCTCGACACGCTGAAGGATAAGTACATACGGCTCTATAAATTGCTGGAACAGATTTGCTATGAACAGACCGCGGAAGTCACGCTTTCCTTCTCCAACCTTTTCTCACGGCTGGACTTCGTATGCAAAGAAAAACGCATGACGCCAGCCGACCGGTATGCCATCCAAACCATGCGCCGGAACGGGAGAAAAGCCATGAGCAGGGATTTCACGCCCGATATGGAAACCTATCGGTACGACTTGCGTGCTTTAGCCCGTTTCATTTCATTGGCATACGACATGCCTATCCCCGTGAGCCTCCAGGAAGAGATTCCGGACACGAACCGTCCTTATCACGAGAACGGCTTGTCATACGTGCCCTACCTGCGTGTTGTAGTATCTAATTGGACCGAGAACAAAATATACGCCTCATCGGATAACGAAACAGACCCGTTCATCATCATCGATTATGCCCAAGGAGGATACAACAACGATTTGCGCTACATCCGTGAATTGCTCAAGGAAAACATGCAACTGAACCTCTTGGATGTCCGCATCAACGAACATCATGAATACGTTCCGAAACTCATCGTGGCGCATCCCGATTACCTGATTGATATCAGTTCGTTGGCTATATGCTTCCGCGAGTACGGGCATCATCCGCTCAACTTTTTCCTGAATAAAATCAAGCCGCGCGCCAATACATACCAAATTCTATTGGGAAACCTCGCCAGCCAGTTCTTGGATGATTACATCAACGAGCAAACCGATGCTCCGGTGGCGTATGCTCAGACCCTGAAGAAATTCTTCGCTTCATCGGCATTGGAATTCTGCACCTGCGACATTCCCGCTAATTTCCATGAATCGGCTCAACGGCAAATGTTGAACATCCGCTCGTTCGTGAGCGACATCCTGCCCCATAACCTGCCGGATTTCGACAAGCGGCACACCCTGCTCGAAGCCTCGTTCATTTGCGAGAAATTAGGCTTGCAAGGGCGTACCGACATGCTTCAGAAAGACCTGAAAATCTTAATCGAGCAAAAAGCCGGCAAGCGGGATGAATATAACCACCGGCATAAGGAAGACCATTATGTGCAGATGATGCTCTACCAAGGCATCCTGATGTACAACTTCGGGCGGAAAGCCGATGACACGCAAACCCTTTTGCTCTACTCGAAATACACCGACGGACTGATGTTAGAACACTTTTCGGAAACCCTGTTCCGCGAGTGCATCCGCTTGCGCAATTACATCGTGAACGAAGAGATGACATTAGGAGAAGGCGGTATAACTTCGCTTATGGAAGAAATCAATACGGATATGCTGAACGAGGGAAGCGAATCGGGCAAGCTATGGACGCTTTACCAAAAGCCGGAATTAGACAGATTGATTGCCCCGCTCAAACAAGGCACCCCGCTGGAACGTGCCTATTTCCAACGCTTCTTCACCTTTGTCTCGAAAGAACAAATCCTAAGCAAAACGGGTGGGAATACTGATTCGTCAAGAGGATTTGCCGGACTTTGGCACACACCGCTTGCAGAAAAAATAGAATCGGGAAACATCTTATTGGGGCTGAAAATCACCGACAAACGGCAAAGCGAAGCGGGGAAAGGCTATAACCTCATTACGCTAAGCATCCCCCGGCAAGGCGATGATTTTCTTCCGAACTTCCGTACCGGAGACATCGTTATCCTCTATCCTTGCCAAGACCAACCCGATGTCCTTCGGGAGATACTCATGAAAGGAAACTTAGTAGAAATCAATCCCGACCGGATTACCGTACAATTACGCAACGGGCAACAAAACAAAGACATCATCGGGACCGAAACAGACACATTCGCCTTAGAACATGACGCTTCGGATATATCCGCGGTCAACGCCATGCGGGGGCTATATGCTTTCCTCTCGGCACAAGAGGACCGGAAACAACTCTTATTAAGCCAACGGATGCCCACCCGTGATGCCTCACGCAAGCTGAACGGCTCGTACGGAAGGTTCGACGGGTTGATTCTAAAAGAGAAACAAAGCAATGACTATTTCCTGTTAGTCGGCCCTCCGGGTACAGGCAAGACTTCGTGCGCCTTGCGCTATATGGTAGAAGAAGCCCTGAGCGACCCGCAAGCTTCGCTTCTGCTCTTGTCTTACACCAACAGGGCGGTAGATGAAATCTGCAACATGTTGGTAGAGTCGCACATAGCCAGCCAACATCCTTTTATCCGTATCGGGCATGAACTGACATGCGACCCGCGTTTCACTCCTTATTTATTAAAGAACAGCTTGACGGATTGCCCCAAACTAACCGATATCCGTGCCAAAATCGCACGCACCCGAATCTTTGTAGGAACCACGAGTGCCATCAACGGACGTTCCTATCTGTTCAACCTGAAACATTTCAACTTAGCGATTATCGACGAAGCCTCTCAAATACTGGAACCGGAACTTATCGGCATCCTTTCGGCACAAGACACGACGGGAAATGCCATAGATAAGTTCGTATTGGTGGGCGACTATAAGCAATTGCCCGCCATAGCCCAGCAAAGCGAAACAGAGGCAAAGGTCACCGACCCGCTTCTGCTCGGAATCGGCTTGACAGATTGCCGCAACTCCCTGTTCGAACGTTTGTATAAGCAATGTCCCCCGGAATTCCGGAGCGTGCTTCATAAACAAGGGCGCATGCATCCGGCTATCGCCGAGTTTCCCAACCATGCTTTTTATTTCCAAGAGCAGTTGGAACCCGTCCCTCTCCCGCATCAGGAAGAAACACTTCCTTATCGTTTCCTCGAACCCAAAGATGATTTAGACAAGCTGATTTTGCAAAGACGCATGGTCTTTATCGCTTCCGAAATGCCTGACGATACCACCCACTCGAACAAAACGAATCCGAACGAAGCCCGTATCGTAGCCACCCTATTGGAACGCATTTATCAATTTACCGGTCCCGAATTTGATGCCAATAAAACCGTAGGCGTCATTGTGCCTTACCGGAACCAGATTGCCATGATACGGAAAGAGATTGCCCGGCTCGGCATACCGGCTTTAGACGCAATTTCGATTGACACAGTAGAGCGTTATCAGGGAAGCCAACGCGATGTGATTATCTACTCGTTTACGGTGCGGAATTTCATCCAATTGAACTTCCTGACCGAAAACACGTTCCGTGAAGAAGGGCATACAATCGACCGCAAGCTGAATGTAGCCATCACCCGGGCACGCAAGCAATTATTCCTTACAGGAAACCCGGAAATCCTTGGCGCAAACCCTACGTTCCGCAAGCTCATGGAACACATCCGTATGCGCAATGGATATATCCACACCTCCCTTGAACGCTTTTGCCAAGGAGACTTCGATAGGAATGATTAACATGCCGATATTCGAGACATTTATTTTACGAAACACGAACCAATCCTTTATAGCTTATGAACCGACAAATACCCCAACGAGCCATTATCATCGGAGCCACATCGGGCATCGGATATGAAACCGCCCGCCTTCTACTGGAAGAAGGATGGACATTAGGCATCACCGGAAGAAGGGAAGAAAAGCTGAAAGCCTTTCAAGCCGAAGCCCCCGACCGCATCCATTACCGGGTGATTGACATCCGGGAAGAAGAGGCAAGCTTTCATCTCCTTAACCTGATTGAAGAAGTAGGCGGAATGGAGCTGTATCTCCATTGTTCCGGAATCGGGCATCAAAATTTCAACCTGACTCCTTACATCGAAACCGATACGGCAGAGACCAATGTCACCGGATTTATCCGTATGGTCAATACCGCTTTCCATTACTTTGCCCGGCAAGGGAAAGGACATATTGCCGTTATCAGTTCCATAGCCGGAACCAAAGGACTGGGCATCGCTCCGGCATATTCAGCTACCAAGCGTTTCCAAAACACCTATATCGACGCTTTAGAGCAATTGGCATACATGCAAAAGAAAAAAGCGATTCACTTCACCGATATCCGCCCCGGCTTTGTGAAGACCGATTTGCTCAATGACGGGAAAAACTATCCCATGCTGATGAAACCTGATAAAGTGGCACGCCGCATCGTCCGTGCCATTCACCGGAAAGAACGTGTTGTAATTATTGACAAACGATACAGCCTGTTAGTATGGGGATGGCGTCTGATACCACGTTGGCTATGGAAACGGTTACCGATTAAAAATTAAAAGCAATCACAAGTATATTTTGCCTTTTAAAACGAAGCAGGCTTCATCAGCTGATGAAGCCTGCTTCGTTTGCCGATGAACTTAGCTTCATCAGCCGATGCAGCCGTATGCATTTTTTCGTGAACGAAACACAACAAAACTCCGCTAACTGCCTTTAACTTCTCCACATAATTAATAAAGTCCCAATAGATGAAGAATGGTAGGGGCAAGCAATGCGGTCAATATACCGTTTAGAGTCAAGCCAAGACTAGCATAAGCACCATATTTGCCACTGACTTCCATCGCACGTGATGTACCTACCGCATGCGATGCAGTTCCCATTGACAAGCCTTGCGCAATCGGGCTTCCGACATGCCCCACCTGCAAAACCTTAAAACCGCAAATGGCTCCAAACAATCCCACGACAATCACTACAGCAGCCGTCAATGACGGAATTCCTCCTACCGAGTCTGACACTTCCATCGCAATCGGAGTCGTAACCGATTTGGGTGCCAAAGACATAATCACCTCTGGCGATGCTCCCATTAATTTGGCTATAAGCGTCACCGCAACCAAACCAACCACACAACCAGCCAATTGTGAAATAATAATCGGCATCAATTGCTTCTTAATCATTTTCAACTGCAAATACAATGGAACTCCCAATGCTACAACTGCTGGTTTCAGCCAAAACTCAACCAACGAACCCGCCTCAGAATAAGTTTCATACGAAACATCCGCACACTGCAAAAAACAAATCAATAAAGCAATAGCCAACAAAATGGGATTCAAAATAAGCCATCCCGTTTTATTCTGAAGCACTTTCGACAAAAAATAAAAACCAAAAGTGATGGCTAATAAAAAGAATTTATTTGTGAAAAAATCCATGTTTCCGAACGATTTGATGTACCCAACCAGTAACGACTAATACCAATACCGTGCTAACCAATGTAGCAACTACAATGGGCCAAAATTGCGCTTTGATAATATCAAAATAAAGCATTAAGGCAACTCCTGAAGGAACAAAGAAAAATCCCAAATTGGCGACCAAAAAATTAGTCAGCCCTTGTACCCATTCTAATTTAATCCAGCCCAATTGCAAGAATAACGTGAGCAACAACATTCCGATAATACTCGACGGAAGATGAATCCCCGTCAGGTAAACCACCAGTTCACCCAACGCAAGGCATCCAAATAAGATTGAACACTGACGAACCATATCCTAAAAACATTTACTTATTGAAAACAGTTGCAAAGGTACACATTTTGACGTTATCTCATCACAAAACAGGCTTTTTTCTTATTTCTGTTATCAAACATATTAAAATTCCTTGCTACACACGAAAAAAAACGCCTCTTTGCAAACTTGATATTACAAAAAAGCGTATTTTTGCAGTGCGGTAACAATAATTGTTATCGCACACAATGAAGACAAATCATAATTTTAAATAAAATAAGCCATGGATTTAATTAGTCAAATCGTTGAACGCGCTAAAGCAAACAAACAGCGCATCGTGCTTCCGGAAGGAACTGAAGAACGTACTTTGAAAGCTGCCAATCAAATATTGACAGATGGTGTTGCTGACCTGATTCTGTTAGGAAATCCTGATGAAATCATGGAACTTGCAAAAGAATGGGGACTGGGAAACATCCACAAAGCAACCATCATCAACCCTGAAACAAGTCCGAAAAAAGAAGAATATGCACAATTATTGTGCGAACTGCGCAAGAAAAAAGGCATGACTATCGAAGAAGCCCGCAAATTGGTGGTAGACCCGTTATATTATGGATGCTTGATGATTAAATCAGGCGATGCAGACGGACAATTGGCAGGCGCACGCAATACAACAGGTAATGTATTACGTCCGGCATTGCAAATTATCAAGACCGCTCCGGGCATCACTTGCGTATCAGGTGCCATGCTGCTTTTGACTCATGCTCCCGAATGTGGAGAAAACGGCGTTATCGTAATGGGTGACGTAGCCGTTACTCCGGTTCCGGATGCCGACCAATTGGCTCAGATTGCCGTATGTACTGCCCGCACAGCAAAAGCCGTTGCAGGAATTGACCCGCGTGTAGCTATGTTAAGTTTCTCTACCAAAGGCTCTGCAAAACACGAAGTCGTAGATAAAGTAGTAGAAGCATTGAGTAAAGCAAAAGAAATAGATCCGACATTGAAAATCGACGGAGAAATGCAAGCCGACGCTGCATTGGTTCCGAGAATCGGTCAGAGCAAAGCTCCGGGTTCAGAAATTGCAGGTTATGCCAATGTATTGGTTGTTCCATGCTTGGAAGTAGGTAATATTTCCTATAAATTAGTAGAACGTTTGGGACACGCTACCGCTGTAGGTCCTATTCTTCAAGGTATCGCACGCCCAGTAAACGATTTGTCTCGCGGATGCTGTATCGAAGACGTTTACAAAATGATTGCTATCACCGCTAATCAGGCTATTGCTGCTAAAGCGGAAAAATAATTCTATTAAAAACGCAGATTAACACAGATTTTCGCAGATTAAAAGGAAATTAAAAATCCGCGTTAATCTGCGCAAATCTGCGTTTTATTTCATAACCATAAAAATCAATAAAACAAATATATATGAAAGTATTAGTACTTAATTGCGGAAGTTCATCTATTAAATACAAATTGTTTGAGATGACTACCAAAGAAGTCCTCGCACAAGGAGGCATTGAAAAAATCGGCTTGCCCGGCTCATTCTTGAAACTGACCTTGCCAAGCGGAGAAAAGAAAATCATCGAAAAAGACGTACCCGAACATACGACTGGCGTACAATTTATCTTCGATACGCTGACCAATCCGGAATATGGAGCAGTTAAAGACCTACACGAAATCAAAGCCGTAGGTCATCGTGTATTACACGGAGGTACTAAATTCAGCGGTTCTGTACTAATTGACAACGCTGTAATTGCAGCTGTAGAAGAATGTTGTGACTTAGGCCCGCTTCACAATCCAGCCAACTTGAAAGGTATCTATGCCGTTCAGAAATTATTGCCAGAAGTACCGCAAGTCGCTGTATTTGACACTGCATTCCACCAAACAATGCCCGACTATGCCTATTTGTACGCTATTCCATACCGCTATTTTGAAAAATACGGCATCCGCCGGTATGGCTTCCATGGAACGTCTCACCGTTATGTATCTAAGCGTGTTTGTGATTTCTTGGGCATTCCACAAGAAGGTACACGAATCATTACTTGCCACATTGGAAACGGAGGCTCTATCGCAGCTGTAAAAGACGGAAAATGTATCGATACCAGTATGGGACTGACTCCGTTGGAAGGTTTGATGATGGGTACTCGTAGCGGCGATATTGACGGAGGTGCAATCACTTATATAATGAAAAAGGAAGGACTGACACCTGATGAAATGTCAAACCTACTGAATAAAAAGAGCGGTGTATTAGGCATGTTTGAAAAATCAAGCGATATGCGTGAACTGGAAGCCGCCGTACACAACGGAGAAGAACGTGCTATTTTGACTGAGAGAATGTATTTCTATCGCATCACCAAATATATTGGAGCTTATACAGCAGCCATGAACGGTGTAGATATCATCTTATTTACAGGAGGCGTAGGCGAAAACCAATCAAGTGCACGTGCAGCTGTTTGCAAGAACTTAGAATATATGGGTGTCAAAATTGATGAAGAAAGAAATAAAGTCCGTGGACAAGAAGCAATCATTTCTACCGATGACTCAAAAGTAAAGGTTGTAGTAATCCCGACAGACGAAGAAATGATGATTGCAACCGACACGATGAACATCTTGAACGAACGCAATAAGTAAAGAATCATTAAACAGATTAAAGGAAGGACATCCTCGTAAGTCTTTTTTCACTATCTTTGTAAGCATAAAGATAATGAGGGAAACTTACGAGGATGTCCCTTTTTATCTTCTGACCTGAAAATCAAAAATTTACATAGCGTATGAAAAAGAAAATTGTAACATTCGGTGAGATTATGCTACGACTCACCACGCCCGACAACTTACGCATACAGCAAAGCCGGGACTTTTTGGTCAACTATGGCGGAAGCGAAGCCAATGTAGCTATTTCAATTGCTAATTTCGGTGGAGAAGTGGAATTCATCACCCGTTTACCGGACAATGCTTTAGGAGACACTTGTTTAGTAGAATTGCGTTCACATAACATCAAAACCGAACATGTACTGACCGGGGGAAAACGATTAGGCACTTATTACATGGAAAAAGCAGCTGCCATGCGCAACTCGAAAGTAATTTATGACCGTGAAAATTCTGCTTTCTCTGAACTTAAACCGGGTATGATTAATTGGCGGGATGCCTTTAAAGACGCTGATATTTTCCATTGGTCTGGCATTGATGCTGCATTAACCCCAGGACTTGCCGATGTTTGTAAAGAAGCGATTGACATTGCAAAAGAAATGGGGTTAACCGTTTCTTATGATATCAACTACCGCAAAAACCTATGGAACTATGGGAAAAGCGCTCAAGAAGTATTACGCCCACTCATGACATCAAGCGATATTATGTTCGGAAGCGAGGGTGAATATGCATTGCTTATGGGATTGAAGGCACCCGGATTTAAAGCGACCCACAATGGAGAGGCATACGATATTACTGCATACGAAACTTTTTGTAAAGAAATCAGCAAACAAGTGCCTAATTGCAAATATATCTATATCGCATTAAGGAATGTCATCAGTTCTGTACACCACACATTTGCTGGAGTGCTCTACTCACACGGAGTCATGAAACATACCCGTGTCTTTGATATCGATGAAGTAATTGATTGTGTGGGGGTAGGAGACGCTTTTTGCGGTGCCATGCTATACGCCCAACATGCATTTGAAGACGAACAAAAACGTGTAGACTTCTCTACTGCCGCGTCCGTATTAAAGAACACCATAGCCGGAGATTACAATATGGTAAAAGTGTCTGAAGTCGAAGGTTTGCTTGCCAAACAAGAAAGCGGAGAAGTGGCACGATAACCTTAGTTAATAGTTAATAATGAACAGTTTATAGTGTCAGTTTAAACTATTAACTATTCATTATTAACTATTTACCAAAATCATCTCACTTCCGTTTCTCCCTCAATAAATTGCTCCATAAAAAGATTGTCACCATCGAATACAGCATACGAAAAATCTGAAATCCAATCGCCTAAGATGAGGATGCGTGAAGTACGGCTTAACATCAAATCAAGCATGATATGCCGATGCCCGAAAATAAAATAGTTGATATTGGGATGTGTTTTCAGATAATCTTTAGTAAACAACACCAACGGTTCTTTATCCTCACCCATGTAAGGCGGCTCTTTACCACCTTCCCGCTTCAGACGACTATGCTTTGCCCATTCCAATCCTAAATCCACACTCCAGCGCGGATGTAAAGCGGAAAACATACGTTGCAAAGTATGGCTATGAAAAACAGTCCGTAAAAAACGAAAACTACGGTCATCATCCCCCAATCCGTCTCCATGAGCGAGAAAGAATTCTTTTCCATAAATCTCACACGTCAGAGGTTCCCGATGTAAAATCAATCCACACTCTTTTTCCAAATAGTCACCGCACCAAATATCATGGTTCCCGATAAAGAAATGCACCTCCACGCCCCTATCGGTCAACTCGGAAAGTTTCCCTAAGAAACGGGTATAACCTTTGGGCACTACTAATTTGAACTCATACCAAAAATCGAACATATCACCCAGCAAATATACCGCAGCCGCACGTTCTTTGATACTATCCAAAAAGTTCACCAAACGCCGTTCTTGAGTACGGCTATGTGGAATAGCCCGCGAACCTAAATGCGCGTCCGACAGGAAATATACATTCTTCATCGCATCCATCGTTTTTACTTATAAGAATCCCAACTCTAATTTCGCTTCCTCACTCATCATGTCCTTATCCCATTCGGGCTCGAACACCAAATTGATTTGTGCCGAATTCACTCCCTCCACCGATTCTATCTTTTGGCGGATATCTTCCATTATAAAGTCGGCGGCAGGACAATTGGGAGCAGTCAAGGTCATATCTATCGACACATCTCCGTTCTCTTGCAAGTCTATCTTGTAAATCAATCCCAAATCATATACATTGACAGGAATCTCAGGGTCATAAACGGTTTTCAGCATATCAACAATACGCTCTTCTATCTTCAGCTTTTCGTCATTATCCATGTCACTCTCATTTTTTAAACTATGGTGACAAAGATAATAGAAAAAAGTGATATATATACAAGAATGATAAATGAAGTATCCAGATAACAGAAAAACGAATGCAACACTTGTGAAAAATCAAAGTTTCCCTTCATCCGAATAACTGTAATAAGCACCATCGGTTACTATCAGATGGTCAAGTAAACGGATATTCATCGTAGAAGCTCCCTGACGGAGGACTTGTGTCAGGCGATCGTCATCTCCGCTAGGAGTTGTGTTTCCCGAAGGATGATTGTGGCATAAGACCAACGATACGGCACGCTTCAGCAAAGCTTCGCGCAAGATGCAACGCACATCGACCTGAGTTGCAGCCAATCCTCCTTGGCTGATACGGATACGGTCAATCACTTTTGAAGCTTGATTAAGAAGCAAAATCCAACACTCTTCTACCGGCAAATCACACATCAACGGAAGAAACAATTCGTAAATATCTTTCGAACAACGTATCTGCTTACGCTCTTTCGGAGCTTCCTCCATACGCCGTTTTCCCAACTCTGAAGCAGCTAAGATAGTTACTGCCTTTGCTGGACCAATCCCCTTAAAACGACATAAATCTTCAATATTCGCTTTTCCCAGTTCGTTTAGACTATGGTGATAACGGTCAAGCACCTTACGCATTAATTCCACCGCCGATTCTTCTGTATTTCCCGAACCAATTAAAATAGCAAGAAGCTCTGCATTGCTCAACGCCAAAGCTCCTTGCTGTATCAATTTCTCTCGCGGACGGTCTTCTTCCGCCCATTGATTAATATTCAATTTTACATCCATTACTGATAAAAGTTCTTTTCAAATGCTGCAAACTCCCCTTCTTTACATACACAGCGTTTCCACCACGCTGAAAGAAATCCGGTTCCGTATCCTATCAATTGGATAAACGCAGCAATTACAGAAAGTACACCAATGAAAAGACTTTTATTTTGAAGGGAAGCATCTATTAATATCACTAACACAAATACGAACAAAAGCAACAAACTCCAAGGACACACCAAAGATAAAAGCAATATAGCACACACGCCCAATGTAAACACTGCTGGCAATATGTGTACTAATTTCAATGACTCCGGATATTTTTTATAAAGGTTAATCCGAGCTATCCCTGAATTATAAACTTGTTTAAAGAACTTTCGCCAATCAGTACGGCGCTTATGCCAAACCCATGCATCCGGGAACAAACGGCATCGGTAACCCGCTTTAAAAATGCGGATACTGAAATCAATATCCTCGCCAAAACGCATTTTCGAAAATCCGCCTAAATCCTGATAGATTTCCCGACGTATACCCATATTGAAACTCCGCGGATAAAATTTGTCCATCTTCTTCTTTCCACCTCGAATTCCCCCTGTAGTAAAAAACGAAGTCATGGCATAATTAATTGCTTTCTGAACACGTGTAAAGGATTCATGGGCACGGTCCGGTCCGCCAAAAGCATCTGCAGGTTCCTTTTGTAACTCCGCTTCAATCGCATCTAAATAATTGGGAGGAAGTACACAATCAGAATCTAAAATCAAAAGATATTCTCCCCTGCTCCGCTCTGCACCGAAATTACGAGTCTGTCCGGGACCGGAATTAGCTTTCTTTAAATAATGAATATCCAACGAAGTTGCATATCTATCTACGACAGATTCACACGGAACAGAAGAACCGTCTTCTACAACCAATACTTCAAAATCCTGAAAATGTTGCCGAGTCAAACTTTCCAACAACTCATCCACTTCATCCGGACGATTGTACACAGGTATAATCAACGAATATCGCATCACTTTTTCAATTTTGCACGCAATACCTCAATAATGGCGGGCATCAACGAAATGACAATAATAGCAACTAATAATAATTTCAAATTTTTCTGCACAAAAGGAAGGTCACCAAAGAAATATCCGGCATAACAAAATAAAGCCACCCACAATGCACCACCTATCAAATTATAACACATAAAGTAATAATAATGCATTTTACCCATGCCAGCTACAAAAGGAGCAAATGTGCGAACTATCGGAACAAAACGGGCTATAATTATAGTCTTACCTCCGTATTTTCGGAAAAATTCATGAGTCTTATCCAAATAACTCTGTTTAAATATCTTAGAATTCGGATTACTGAATAATTTCTTACCCAAGAAATGCCCAACCATATAATTGCAAGAGTCACCAGCAACAGCAGCAATAAATACAACTAATACCAATGTATGCACCTCTAAAGGCATATCCGGCAAAGCCGTTATCGCTCCAGCTACAAACAACAAAGAATCACCAGGAAGAAAAGGCGTTACAACCAATCCCGTTTCACAAAATATCACCAAAAACAAAATTGCATAAGTCCATGTATGATAATTTTGCACAATCTCAATCATATACTGGTCGATATGCAAGATAAAATCAATAATAAAATCCATTCTCAGAAATATTAATAAAGAAATGATTAAGATTCATCAAAAAAATAAGAGGACACTGAACAATGTAAGTCACAATAAATGACCGTTCTTCAGTGTCCTCTCAATTCGTTTAATACAAATTATTCTTCATACAATACTAAGGCTGAAGTCCTTCCATAGCCTGTTTGGCTGTAGCATTTTCCGGATCGATTGCAAGAATCTTTTCCCAATATACCTTAGATTGTTCATATTCCTCTTTCAAGAAATAATAATATCCTAAATAACTTTCACATTCAATCAGCACATTCTTAGAAGCCTTTGGATTTTGTTCCAAAATAGCCAATGCCTTTTCATAATATGGTTTCGCCAAACCTTGACTAGTTTCAGGGTCAAGCATTGCATTAGTACGCGCACGCCAGAAATTACCTAAATAATTATCAGGCACCCGTTCTGCTACCTGAGCAAATATAGTATCAGCTTCAACCAAATAAGCTTTCATTTGAATAGTATCGACAGCTGCAACTATTGGCGCTTCTGTTTGAGTAGAATCTGCCACTGGAGTAGACAATGCACCTGCTGCCATATAATACAGACGACCGAACATAAACAAATCGGTAACCTCAGCCTTATCATTCATCTCATCCAAATATTGCTTATACAAACGAATAGCTTCCGGATAATTCTGAGCCTTTTGTTGAGCTTCTGAAGCTTCTTTCGCAATTTCAGGATGAACGGTTGTTTCATCTGCTTTCATTGCTTTATCAAACTCAACCATCGCTTTATCGATTTCATTGTTTGCTGCATACAAACGTGCACGATACAAATAATCCATATAAACAAAGTCCGGATTGTTTGGGTCTGCAAAGAAAACATCACCTGCCTGAATACCTTCTACATAAGCTTTGGTTTCATACAAGTCATACATTTTCAAGCGTTTCAATAAATGATTGTCAGCCTCCAATGCAAGACCTTTGTTTACCATATCCAATGACTGAGCATAATCTTTATTCAAATAAAGCAACATTGAATAACGAGAATAGTCTTGTACATCAGGTTGACCTTTTTGCATATATTCATCAAACACCTGCTTTGCTTTACCATAACTACCCATCTGATAGTAAGCATTAGCCAATTCGCGATCTACACGAATCTCACCAGGATGCTTTTCCTTCAATTTCAGCAACATGTTCACTGATAATTGCGGATTTACACCAATATATGCATTTGCATATTTATAATATGCTTCAAAGCAATCTTCATCAAACAAGATAGCTTGTTCATAAAAACCACAAGCAGTACCCACATCCTTCACTGACAAAGCTATATCACCTTGCAGCACATAGCTTTCACCATTTTTCGAGTCAGCTTTTCTTGCATCCTCTGCAAATTCTTTTGCCGCATCAATTTTACCATTGTCCAAATAAGCTCGACCAATAGCAACCAACAAAGATACATTCTTTTTATTTTTTCCTTTCAAAAGTTCATCGAAAGCATCTTCAGCAGCATCTGGATTATCTTTAATCATTGCAGCAATCTTATCGACCTGCTTCGCCATATCTTGAGACAGAGGCTCCTGAGCATACAGAGAAGCAGACAACAAGAAGCTAAAACATAATGCACTTAAAACTTTTGTTTTCATAATCATATATTAATTCCTTATTAAAACTCATCTTTTACATTCACCAATCGAACAGGT
>ULTX01016846.1_pt1 | contig 60185 bp, 66 predicted proteins | sample 1958041 | NCBI WGS metagenome assembly ULTX01 (sample SAMEA4835747, study PRJEB28245) | human gut metagenome | biome: gut microbiome; material: fecal sample | place: Denmark | collected 2008
ACATCAACGGTCTCTTCGAGCGCCAGCCGCAGCGACAGCCCGGTCCTTTTTGAGCGAGTAAAATTAAAGTTATAGTAACCGAGTAGCTTTTCAGCCATTAGCTCTCACCTCCTTCGGGCAGCTCTGTTATTTCAATATCCGCAACGGCTCTGCCGAAAATGTTGATATCCATTAGAGTTATAACCCCTCGGACGAGTCCGTTATACGGGGTCTCGATTTTGACGATGTCACCAATGCGCTCGTCGTTAACAATGATCTTTGCCTTAACCTTATTGCGAGAGTAACCGAAGGCGCAGAGCTCTGCGAAACGCTCTGAAGCATTTGAGACAAGCGAAAATTTGTCATAAGTCAAGACGTTTGTTGAGTCATTGCTCTTGACATTGGGATTTTCGGCGGTCAACACCGTCGGGGTGCTGTTGAAGCTGCCGCTGAATGTGCTGAGCGAAATTGCCGTGTATCTGTCGCCCTGCTCATAAGTCGCAAGGTCAAAGATGCGATTGCTTGAAATAATCGTCCCGTTGTCGCGAAAACCGACTAATTTGAGCTTTTTGCCGTCCATCCCTATAATGTGCTTACCGAGCGCGAAAGACAGCATAGCGGCGGCATATCGGGCCGTTTTGCCCTGCTCGATAAAGCCTGTCAGACTTGTTTCGCCGAAAGTGCCGTAATCAATACTGATCTTGCTTGCCGTCTCAATTATGGCAGAAATATTGGCGACGGTGCGGCTGCCCTGCGAAAGGGCGGGGGTAGTGGTGTTGCCGAGCTGCATAACATCGTTTGATGCCTCTATCTCGTACTTATCCACACCTTTTAAGGTCAGCTTATCAACGGTGTATTTGCCGAGGCAACGGTCGTTAAAGTTGACCGTGAAATTTTGCTTTTGCTGAGGCGCGAAGTCGGTTATTTTTGCCTCAAATTTGCACTCGCCGCCCGGCAGGTCGGCACAGTCGACGGTGATCTCGTCGACGATATTGACGCCGCCGTAAAACTCCGTAATGACATGAGTTTGACCGATGTCTATGCCGGTCAGTTTAACAAGCTGCTGCGAGGTCTGCGTCTCGAGGAAATCAATGACGATACGATTAAAACCGCTCAAGGGATTGTCGCAGAAAAAGTCGAGCGTGGCGGGTTCAAAAGTCAGCTCAGAGCCGAGTTTATTGCTACCTGAATACCATGTGATTTTTACTTTTTTGCAAACATGCTTATAAAAATGCAAGGTGATACCCGGCGCGGAGTATGATTTGTCGCCGAGGTCGATAACAAGACGGCTGTTAGTCAATTGTGCGGCTTTTGTGCTAACCACGGCGGAGATGTAACCCGTGTTGTCTGCGCTGTCAGCGAGGACGAGGGAATAATCGTTAAGGTCAATCCCTCGCCCCTCGAGTGATGCATAATTGATGATATCTCGCTTGTCCTCATTGAGCAGATCACCGCCGCGCTGATATGCACTGCTCCCTTGTGCGGGCACAGTGCCGTTGACGGCGGCAAGAGGAGCGAAGTCGTTATAGATCACCTTTTTCAAGCGCTTCCCTCCTCGTCAGGCTTACGCTGCGGCGCACGGGCAATAAAGCTGAGCTCAATGCTGCCCCAATAATTACCGCTGCTGTCCGAACTCATCAGAAGCTGCTTGCCTTTGGTAATATACGCCTCAAATCTCCAAGTCGATTGATTATAAGGTACCTCGATCATGTTAAACGAAACGGGCGCTGAAAGAGCGTCCCACAGCTCGTCGAACTCGACGAGGTTGGGATTGCTGCTGCGGCGAGATATTGTCATTTTATAATTGTAAAATGTACCGAGGAGGTCAATATCCATGGATCCCGAAGCGGTGCGTCCACTGCTGTCGTCGTGCGACACCTTCTCGAAGCTGCGCTCAAGGTTGGAGACTATGTAGCCGTCACCCTTGCCGAACTCCCGTGAGTCTATACGGATTTTGGTGTTAGACATCAAGCCGCCTCCTTAAAACGCCGTTGCTCGGTTACTCTCTTTATCAATCTGCAATTTGAGCAGACGGATAAGCGGACCGAGAGAGCCGTTTGCGTTGATAACGAAATTGTTGTCGCCCTGCTCGGCAAGCACGTTGCGGACAGCTTCCTCGATCGTAGAGAGAGGCGCCTCGATATTGGTGCCCTGCCTCTGATCGCCGACCCACGCAAGAAACGGCTTGTTAGGCGGCAAGACTGCACCCTGTGCGAGAGCGGGGACATTTTGCATAAATTGTGAAAAATCCACATCCGTATTTGCGTGCCATGTTATTTGTGCTCCGCCGAATTTTTCTTTGACGGATTCGGGCAATTTTGAGAGAAGGGCATTGACCTTGTCGATTACCCAGTTGATAGCGGTAGCACCGGCCTTTACGATTGATTCCAGGACAAGCGCGACGACGTTGCAAAGCGAGCGCATTACATTTTTCATATCCTCGGTAGCTTTTTCAAAATCTCCCGAAAAAATATCCTTAATAAATTCGAGAAAATATCCGAAAGCATTTTTGAGATTTTGAATACACTCTTCGCCGTTTCCCGCCCATACGACTACTGCGGCGATGGCGGCGGCCACGACTGCGACGATACCGGCGGGGCCTGAAAAAACTGCTGCGACCACTTTGCCTAAAATTCCGACGATATCTTTTAATTTTGTAAAAACCAAAACGACGCCAGCAATAGTACCAGCGATGATGACGAATTGCTTGATTTTTTCGCCGTTTTCGCTGAGCCATTTGCCGATAGGCGATTCTTCTAACTTCTTCTGCATATTCGTCAAAACATTCGAAAACCTCATCCCGAGATTGTCGGCAGCACCGGCGTTTTCGGCGAGAGCGTCTTTCTGTTCTTGCAGCTTGTCTATCTGCTCTTGCAAGGCTTCTATAGCCTCTTCGTTTTTTTCGATAAGCGGATTTTCTTTGACACTGTCTTTTAAAGCGTCGATTTTTTCACGAATCGCCGATATCCTGTCGTCATAACCCTGCAATGCAGCGCTATAGTCGGCGTCTTTGATAGCGTCCTTCTGCTCGCTGAGCATGTCGATTTGCTCCTGCAATTTCTCATTCTCGGCATCGAGAGCCTCGAGACGGTCGCTGTAGTCGACATCCTCGATAAGCTCCTTCCGCTCCTGGAGATCCTCGATTTGCTCTTGCAGCTGCTCGATCTCGGCGTCATAGGGGTCAGCCTCCTCGGGACCGCCGATAGTTGAGAGCTCGTCGAAACTCGTTGTATAGCGCTGGTTTGCTTTTTTTGCGTCCTCGGCGGCTTTTTTCTCCTTTTGCAAAGCCTTGATACGCTTTTGCAGAGCCTTAACCTGGGCATCGATAGCCGCCTTTTGAGCGTTGACCTGCTTTTGAGCCTCCTCCTGCTGCTTGCGAATCTGAGCCTGCTGCTTAGAGAGCGCCGACTGCTGCTTTTGCAGGGCGTCAATGCTCGCCTGTATGGACTCACGCTGAGCAGCGGCAGCTCTGTTATGAGCTTTCTCCACCCTCTGCAATGCGTCCTTCTGATTTTCGAGCGATTTTATCTGCTTTTCGAGGACATCCGTCTGAGCTTCGACCGCCTTTTTCTGCTGATTGTACTCTTTTGTCAAAGCTTTATTCTCACGCTGCAAGGCTTTAACTTGGCGCTGCTTTTCTTTGATCGCGGCGGTGAGCTCTTTTTCCGCCGCCGTCGAGCCGCTTGCTCCGCTCTTGGTGGCATTGATGCTCTGCTGCATAGCCTTGGCCGCAGCAGCCGAAGCCGACGTTGATTTGCCCAGCAAAAGATTGATAAACGCTGCGATATACGCCGTTATCTGTATGATCTTTTGCATAAAAGCATTAATGATCGGCATTACCGTTTGTAAAATCGGCTGAAAAGCGGTAGCAAGATTACCCTTGATAATGGCGAGCGAATTTGCAAACTGCGTATTTGTCTGCAAAGCACCAGCGAGCTGCTGCTTTAACTGTGACAAGCCTTTATACAAAACGCTAAAAACAAATGCCGACATGATGGTGTTACCTATGCGCTTCGAGAATCGACTTGTAGTCTTTTCGAGCGAACCAAACGATGAGTTTGCCCGCTCCTTAAGCGAGCTAAACAAGCCGGAGAAGCTCTTTTTCGGCTGCTCGGCGGATTGACCGAGCGACCTTGTCTTTTTGTCGGCTTTATCGACCGCGGGGGCTATCTTACCGGCAGCAGCGGCAGCCTGCTCAAGCTGCTGTTTGGCGGCAGCAGCACTGTCGGCAAGCGAATTGTCGGGAGTGCCGGTGAATTTAATGGACTCGATTTTTTCTTTGAGCGGCAAAATCTGATTGTCGAGAACTTCGATCTTATTGAGGAAATCCTCTGCTTCTGTTTTCAAGCGCTTCAGATTTTCCTCGCCCTCTTTGGTGTCCATAAAAGCTTGAACCTTGTCTATCTTGCCCGTGCTTAACGCCTCTTTGGTCTCGACGAGTTTACGCTTTGTTTGAGTTATTTGCGCTCGTAACGCCTCAAACTGATTAATAAGCGGCAATTGCTTTTTTTCGAGCTTACCGACCTCCCGCTCAAGGCTGGCGACCTCTTTAGCGGCATTTGATGTATCAAAGTTGATCTTTACTCTTACTTCTCCGTCAGAATTGCTCATGCTCATCACCTCCTAAAATATCATCGATAAGTGCCTTCTCGTCCTCGGTGTATCGGGTTTTGAGCTCAACGACTTGAGGGTTGTTGCGAAGGTACTCCTTTTCCCAATCCTCGAGCTTTTTGCCTCGCTTTTGCTTGTTGCGAATGCCGGTGACAACAGCAAAGGCACAGTCGCCTATCTCGTAATAGGCTGCTATAAAGCTCCACCAATGAAGATACTCACAGCCGCGGCAGTCATAGCCGAGCACCCTATTGACCGGCGAAACGATGAGGGTGAAATCCTGCTCCCAGTCCATTATCTTTGGACGCTTCGGGGCGTTACCGTCCCGCTCCTCGCCACACCCGATAAACCACATAGCCTTTTTGAGCGCCTCCACTTGATCGGGCAGGCTTTTACGCTCGGGGTATATGATACGCAGACAAGCCTCTGCTTGCTCTGCTGTCGAGAGCTCCGGGTCATTAAGGGCGGCGATAGCGTCGAGCACTGCTCTGAAATCGCTGCGAATTTCAAAATTACGCCCCCTGATTTCAAGCGTTTTCGGAAGATAATAATTCATTTTTGATATTTTGCCGTGTACTTTGAAATCTTTGCCTCGGAAGCCTTTGCGGACTTATCGAGCTCCTCGTTAATAATAGGCATAAGATGGTCGATCAGCGCCTTGACATACGGCGTACCGTCTTTATCAACGGGGGTCAGCGGGGAGCAGCCGCCGAACAGGACGCTCGATACGTCATAGTCAAAGATGACATTTATCTCCTCTTTTAGCGCTTTGTCGATTGCTTCAAGAAAATCGGCGATCTCCTCACTTGACTGCGGTACCTCGTCGAATCTTTCGAGCAATTTTTCGATTGCCGATTGAGCCTTTTGAGCTCTCATGTAAATATTAGGGTCGGCGAGCCGCAGAAACACGGATTTGCCGTTTATTTTTATTTCCTCTCTGCCGTCGGAAAAATTGATTACTCGCATAATTGCCTCCTTAGAAATTAAGCGGGAGGCGTTGAGCCTCCCGCCGCTGTAAGCTGTCAGGCGTTCGGGGTAAAAGTGATATCCGAATCGTGCTTGTAGTCGTTGACCGTGCCGAGCACCTTGTCGTTGCTGTACTTGATTTCGACCGGCATATCGACGTTGCCCGAGCCGCCCTGTTTGGTGGGATAGATGGTGCAGTTTTTGTGGACTTCGGCGTGATAGCCGCCCGTTTCCGTGCCTTCTTTGACAAAGGCGCGAATGACCATTACCTCGAACTGCGAAAGCTCACTCTTAGCGTTGCGCTCGATGATGTCGTTGAGCTTAAAGAGGAACGGATTACCGCCTCTGATAGTCATGGGGTCAAGACTCTGAGAGGGCTCTATCTTTTCGACCTCGGTATCGGTTATGCCGAAGATATCGGTTTTGGTCGTGACGCTGGGATTATACTCGACCGCTGAATCCTCAACACCCACGCCGATGGGGAGCCATTTGGGCGTGCCGCTCGCCTTGTCTATGCTGTCGCCCATGTTAACGCAGGTCACAAGCAGCTTACGCTCGGCCTTCTGATTTTTGCTGAGGTTAAAATCCTCTGCGGAATAAGCCATTGTATCATTCCTTTCTTTTTTGCGTATTTAACAATATTCTGTATAAATGATCCTGCATTGCACCATGTATTTGGCAAGCTCGCCGCTGCGGCTCGTCTGCGGTGCGTTTTGCAGATTGCGAATTTCTTCGACCTCGCAATTATCGCCGAGCGACGGGAAATCCCGCTTTGAATTCTGCTCGGCGATCCAGTCGATGAAATTTTGCATTTGATTGAAATCGACAAGATTCTCGGCTCCGTCGTCGGTGATGTCGTCGATGTCATTAAAGGCGGTAACGACGAAATCGTAATACCTTACGGCATTGCCGAATATGTCGCGTTTAAAGACATAATCGCTCGCCGTGGGGATAAGGTGCTTACTTTGCGGCGTTACTGTTCCGAAGTTAAAGCATAGCCGGTTAAATCCCGGATAGCTTTTGAGCCAATCTCTGACTATAGTGTGCTTATCCATTGTGCCTCCTGTGACTGATATATGCCTCGATGTCCCTGAGGACGGTATCGCCCCGAGCCTGCCACGCTGCATCAGCCCAGTGATCGCAGGCGAGCGGGTGCTTGTCCGTCGTGTAGTTCAGGGGCTTGCCGCTCCTTGACTTACCATACCACGGATAATATGAGTACGGTTGCTTAAAAGTGATATTCTCGGCCGTTATTGCGGCCGTATTATACATGGTCAGGGTGTCGGCAGGAACATACGGCTCCATCAATTTGTAAAAGGTATTGTGTGCGAAAACCCGAACGTCATCGTCAACGCAGTCGAGCAGCTTGCGCTCGATAAGGTCGGCGTTAAAAGTAACCTCGATGCCCATATTACGCACCGCCTATCCATGTATGCTCCGGCGGGAACGCGCTGTTGTCGGAGGTGTAATTGACGCGGAATGCACAGCCCGAATATTTACGAAGCAGCTCGTTACCGCTCGTGTTGTCGGGGATAATATCGTCCACAACGCCTTTTACTGCGATACTGCCGATAGTGACGTTAACGCTGCCGGGCAGCCTCGCGGTCAGTTTGCAGCTCTCGAAAAGCTGCTTGTCAGAATACGCAGAAGCCTTTGAGACTTTGAAAAAGCAATGAGCGTATACGCTGCGGCTCCATACCGTGCCCGAGCCGTTGTTGCTCGGAGTATATACCGTCAGCGTGTCACGCCAATAAAGAGGGATCATCAGTCAACACCTCTGTAAGCAAGATTGCCCGCCACGGAGTCGATAAGCTGCGTGATATCATCATTGAGAGCCTTGCTGCGGCTCTCGAGCGACGCATAAGCCACGCTCACACCGTCGTTGCTCACGCTTGTAACGGCGGGGTCGCCCGAAGCGGCAGAAGCCGCGGAACTGATCTTGTCGATTATTTCAACGGCAAGGAGCTTTATATCGGAGGGAACGGGTTCGAGGAGCGAGACCCGCCCCTGAGTGCGATAATCAATCAGCGCCCGAGCTTTAAGCTCAAAGCGCTGAAAATCATCACATGGAGCTTTGCCGCCGAGTGCTGAATACTCGGAATAAGTGATCAGCATCAGCCGAGGACTCTTTCCGCGAGCTCCTCATACATGGTGGCGTAACCATAAAGGACGTCCATCGAGAACATGTCCTTCTTATACTTCATGTCGTAGCCTCTGGTGACTCTGAGGGTGATGCCGTTGTAAGAGGTGACATAGCTCTCAACGCCTGCGGGAACGGTCAGAGGACGGGTTACGAAGGCAAACGCCATCGGGTTAAACGCAAGGTTAGCGGTGTGATCTGCAAGCAGAGTTACCTCTTCGCTCGCCTTTGCGGTGAGCTTGGGATAAACGGAGACGGTGATCTCGTTGCTGTCCGCCACTGCGTCAGCCTTGACGACATAATTGTTGCCGCCGATGACGAGGATATCGCCCTTAACAAGCGTGCCGGTAAGCGTCGCGGACGACAGAGTTACCGAGCTTGCGTCGGTGACTGCGGTCTTGACGGCGATCTTACCGTTGGACGCGGGCTTGAGAGTGCCAGAGGTGTGATGCTTGATAGCCTGCGACATGTAGTTATGCAGGCCGAACACATCGCCGATCGCACCGTTTCTCAGAGCTGCGGTGGTGCCGCTCTTTTCGGCGTTAACGATAGCGGGGATAGTCTTGAGCTTGGCGTCTGCGGCGGTGTCCCACAGAGCGACTCTGTTCTCGGTCGGCACCTTGCGGTCGTTAAGACCCTTAGAGACGTCGGCGAGCTTTTCAAGAGAGTCGGCAGTGGCGCCAGGGGTGCCCACGCAGTAGGGGATGTCCTTGTAAAGGTCAAGGCCGTCGCGGTTTATCTTCTCGGCGAGGGCAACGGCAGCGGGCTCGATGAACACGCGGGTAAGGTCGTCAATGCTCATCGCCATATCAACAGCGGATGCCTCAACGTCAACGCTTGCGATATGGTCGAGAGTGACGGTCACGCTCGTGTCAACGATGCTCTGCGGCGAAGTGCCGGTAGAGGCGTCGAAGTCGGTTGCTTTAAGCACAACGGGCTTGCGCACCTGGATCTGAGTGCCCTTGCCGGGCTGAAAATCGTTGCTAAAATCCTTGTGGATAAGGTTCGGGAACACAAGATTCTCGATGAGTCGGGGAAGCGTCTGTCTTGCGATCTCCTTAACAGAGATAAATTCGTTAGCCATAAGTTATAGTCCTTTCTTATTTTTTGTTATTGGCATAATACTGAGCGTAAAATTCCTCGTCGGTCAGTTTGTCTTTTGCGGACTGTCTGACCTGCGGATTTACGCCGGGGGTATTGACGGGATAATAAGGCGACTCAAACACGCCTTCACGGTCCTTGACGATGCCTTCAAAAATATCGGCGTCGGACTTGCCCACGCTATCATCTTTTTCAAGTGCCGCCTTAAACTCGTTAAAAATCCCCTGTTGAGTGAAGTCGTTGAGATACTTCCGCTCGCCGTGCAGCTTGTCAAATCGGCTGCGGATAGCGGCGTCCTTCTGCGCCTGAAGCTCGTCGTTCTTGCGCTTCTGCTCGGCTACCTGATATTCGCCGAGCTGCCTTTTGATATCATCGTAATCGCTCTTGGCGTCATTAAGCTGCTTAATGGTCGTCTTGGCGGTTGCGAGCTGCCCCGACACGGCTTCGTAGTCCTTTTTAGCCTTGCCGATGTCTATCGAATTGATATCCAGCACGGACTTGAGCTGCTCGTCGGTGATATCGGGCAGGATGCCTTTGATTTCTTCTCTTGTCATTCGATTCCTTTCTCGCCTTTCAGTTTGGTATCGCAGTCCCTTTCTGCTCCGGCTTGGTAGTTTTTCGAGATTCCGCTCAAATTTTTGATATAAAAAAAGCAGGATGTTAAGCCTGCTTTGATTATCGTTTTCGCTTGTCAATAAAAGTGCTCATGCGGTTATAGTGTGAGTCGAGCCCCGCCGCCTTAGTGACTATGTCGTATTTTTCCTTATACGCCCGTATACGGCGCTTCTCTTTCTCGACGGACTCTTTGTCACCCGCCGCCTCAAACAGTCTTATGCGGTCCTTGGCCTTTCGCACGGCGGTCTCAAGCTGCCTTTGCAGCTGGGTACATTGATATCGGGTGTACTTCCTGCCGCCTATCTCGATGCGCTCCTCACTTTTTTGCTTCATGTGCAACAGCTCATATTCAGAATATGTAGGCGACGACACGCCGAGCACAATTGCGAAGATGGTGTGATAGCAGTTAAGTGTACCGATTTTACGGTCGAGCGACTCATTGAGAGCCTCGAAGGCAGCTTTTGAATACTGTCTGCCCTGTATATTCGCATGGTCGGGGGCGGGATTAACATGAGCCGATATCTCATATCCATCAGCCCCGAACTCATCACCGAGAAGTTTTTGCTCCTCATTTTTGAGCTGCCGCAGACCGTCCATGATGTTACGGCGTACGGCGGTGTCGAGCCGCTGAGAATAGCCGCTCTGCCAGTCGGCGACACGAATGCCGCTGTCGGCATACTGCTGTAATATCCGGCGCATCTCATAGCTGTAACTGTTATCGCCGAGCCTTATTGAGGTGATCGCCTTGTCTAAAACCTCTTTATAACCCGCTTGCAATGTGGTGCGTCTTATCCGCCCGTCGGGATCTTTGAGTGCAAAAGCAAATGACCCACTCAAATTAGAGCAGGCGAAGGCCGTTGAACGCACCATAGCGTTTACCGTCCGTTGCAGAGCTTTGTTTTGTTCAAACGGCACCTGCTCGATATCTCGGGCGAGATAAAACTGCTCGGCAAACTCATAATCATAGCGGGCGGCATCGGCATAAAGCTGCTCGATCTCGGCGACAGTCATGCCCGAAGCCTTTGAGAGCTTGGAGTTTATATCTGTCATACTCTCGCCTGTCATCTTAATTGCGATAAGTTGAGCGTCGCGGTAATTGTTGAGCGAGCGTATGCGGGCGATGTCCTTGCCGAGCCGCTCGAGGGTATAATCATTAACCTCGGTCATTCGGCGGGCTATTTGCTCGGGAATTTTGAAAAAGTCAATCATTCGTCGACTCCGTCATCGTTATTGCCGGGCATCCCAAAGGCGGCAACAGAAGCGGCAGCCTTTTCGGCTCGCTCGGCCGCGATCTCGTCAATAACCGCCTGTGCCTCCTCGAGTGTCTCCTCAGGATGATTATATCGGCGTATCTCGGCGGTGCGCTCCGCTCCGATGCTCTCGGCCTGCATGAGCTGTGAAAACGTCTGTGCAGGATCCTCAAGCATGGCGTATGACCAGCTGTACTCGACTTTGTACTCGCTGTAAGGCGCAAGCCCATAATAGCCGAGCAGCACGGCGCATGAATACATTAAATCGTCGAAATACTGTTTGAAATTGGTATGAACATCGTCGCAAAAGCAGAAGGTGTCATACATCGCCCGGCGTATCTCGGTGGCCGTTGCGCTCCCTGTTGAGAGCTTAGTAAGCACGCCTTCGGAAAGCCCGCACTCTTTTTCGAGCATTGCGAAATGCTGCGTTAATTTGGTGTAATAAGAGGTTTCGCGAAAAGCAGGGTCAAAGATATCAACGCCCAGGCGATCGGAATTATTAAAGGCAACGAATAAATCGTTGTTCTCGAACTCGTTGCGACGGGTTAGGCGGTCGTCGTCTATTCCCTTGTTCCTGATAAGCGCACGATCGGCGAATATCTTTGCTTTCTTTTTGTCGAATTCCCGCTCGATATCTTCCAGGCACTTTTTGATCTTATCAAGTGTGGCATCACAGCCGAAGGTAATCGGAACGCCGTCAAAGGCTCCCGGTCTCCTCGGGTTTTGCGGACAGCGGAAAATAGCTATCGGCAGTTTAGTAACGCCGCCGATCTGTATCTCCTCGGGGATAGCCGCCCACTCCTCGACCTCTGCAAGCTCGCAAGGTGCGCCGTCCTTAGTGGCTTTGCTGCGGATTGAATATATATCGCCATCGATGCTGTAATCAGTCCAACGCTTATACTCGTGACGGTCACGGACTATCTTGTCGGCAAGCACCACACACTGAGTTACGTCCGAGCCCTGAGAAGCGGTGATATAAAAGCGGTCTCTTGTCACGGTGTCGATATAAATCTTGCGTCCGAGGCCGTTATCGACAGAATAAGGGATTGAGACGATCATACCGCTGCCGAGTCCGCAGGCGATATCACGCTTAACGCCTGCCCACTGCCGGGCGGCAATATCAGCAAGCAGCGAGCTGAATGCCGAGACAGAACCGGCGGCGTCCGTCACCGTGAGTTGCGAATCACCAAAAGCGAGATTGGCAACTCGCCCGGCGATAAGAGCCGTTATATTCTCCGAGCGAATATCAATGTATCTGTCATTATCTCGGCGGCTCTGCTCTATCTGCGCTTCATCCTGCCTTACCTTGCGGCCAAACAGCCTCAAAATCAAATTACGAAAAAAATTTTCCATAGCTCACCACTCCAAAGGTTTCAAAATTGTATAACAGAAATAACGGATATCGTCCATCGCGTGGTCGTTAGCTTTGACCGGGCGATCTTCCGTCGCTTTTTCATCCCAGCAATAGACTCCAAACTCACTTATTGCGTCACGACAGCCGAGAGCGATCTTGACGTGCCCGCTCTTAAGCAGAGACCCCGTCGTCCTGATACCCTCAACCACGTCGTTTTTAGCCTTGCGGACGTCAAAAAGCCCGTGCTTGCGGATCTCGGCGATAAACGAGGCCGCCGACGGGTCTATAATGACGCTCTCGATGCTATAGCCCTTAGCAAGCTCCTCAAGCGCTGAGTAATACTCGGCGTCCGTGAGCTGCACGCCTTTTTTGCGGCCGTCGTAATAGTACTCTTTAATTCTGACCGCCGAGCGGGTCGTATAATTAACAGCCCATAACCCCATACTGCAAGGGTTGAGCGTGCCGTAGTCTATGCTGATATAATATTCGTCCGCCCTCTCAGGCGGAGAAGAAACGCAGCAGCTGTCGGTCGTGAAGAAGGGATATATAAGCCCCTCGGCAATGACCCATAACCCGAGGATATACCGGTCATAGAAAACACCGTCATAGCTGCTTTTATATCGCTCGATGATCCTCTGACTGAGACTCGGGTTATCATCCATAGTGAAGTGTAAATAGAGGCAGTTTTTATCGGCTGCCTTTTTTATCCACGATTGATAAAACCAGTGTTCGGGGCTTTCGGGGTTGCAGTTAAACCAGAGCTTGGAACCGTCCACGGAGCAGCGGGCGAGCGCCTGCTCCACGAAAGAACGCGGCATCAGGGCAACCTCATCAAGCAGCACGCCCGCAAGGGTGCGGCCCTGAATGAGGGCGAAGCTGCTCTCGTCCTTGCCGCCGAACACCTCAAAGAGGTTAGTGCGGCCGTTGACCGTTACGCTGAGCACCTTATCGGTGCGCCGCCATACCAGCTGATATTTATCTTTTGCATAGTTTAAAGTCAAAAACGGCATTATGATATTTTTGACCGCCGAATCGACGGTCTTACCACAAATGCCGAATCTCATGTTTTGAAAGTCACGCATCGCCCAGTCGATGAAAGCGACGGTCATTATCGAAGTTTTGCCTGAACGGATAGCGCCGTCGCAGATGATAGCGTCATAGTCCGAATATGGGAAAGCAAGTATCTTTTTTTGCTGAGCACTTATCATTTTGAATCCCTGTTAAACGGTGATATCTCGGAGAATAGTTTAACATAACTATCGACAAGCCCGGAATCGACCGTCAACACCGTGTTCTCGCTGCGCGGATTGGTATTGACATTGGCGGAGCTCTCAATTAGACAGTCAAACCGCTCGCCCTTGATCATCATTATTTTTGAGTGATTGCGGAAAACAACGAATCGCCCGCCGCAGTCTTTAACCAACTGCTTGGCTAATATAGTGGCCTCGGGATATGAGCCCTCAAATATTTCGCCGACGAACAGATCAATCCGCTTTATAAAGCCTCGCTCATGCCATGCGGCGAGATCCTTGATATCCTCGCCCGCCATACACCAAGTCGAAAGCCCCAAGTAATTTATTTTTTGCTGTTTGAGAACAAATTTAAGATAACTTAAACTATCGACATCGCCGAAGCTGAAGCAGTGGTAGCAGTCACCGTCGGAAAAATGCCAGTCTAAAGCGTCCTCAAGCGCTTTTTCGCTCGCGGCTTTACGCGTGAGCTGACGCCTGCCTGCCTTATGTACCTTGACGTGCTTTTCTTCGGGCGGCATCTCTTCAGTGACGGGCGCCGAAAAGTCAAAATCGAAATTAAAATCATTTATCGCTTTTTAGCTCCTTTGCCAATTCTTTTAGGCTCGCCGACAATTCGTCATCCGCTGCTGTAGCCCCTGCCTGACTGCTCTGCTCGGTGAGCTCGATCAGCATTTGCAGAGCCTTAATGTTACCGGCGAGAGCGTTTTTGACAAGAGTCAAAACTAAAGCATCCTGTACTTTTATATTTTTGCCGCTAATCTCGGCGAGGCTTTTTATTGATTTAACATCGACCTTTTTGCCGTCGCTGACAGACATATCGAGCACGAGGTTTGCAACCTCCCGCATAGTCCTTTTCGCTCGGCGAGCCTTGCCCGAAGCCTTACCGGCTTTGCTCGCGTTGGCTCGGCGCTCACTCGGCGTTCTTTCCGAATTCGGGATTAAGTTTTCGGCATTCGGCATATTACCACCTTAATTGTTACTACTTGGGCGCTTTTTTTGGGCGCTTTTTCCACTCCTGCGGCTCCTTGAATTTTGACTTAAAAGTGCCGGACATATCCTTGTTGCTCAAAGAATTATACATTGAATTCGGGCGATCTCTGTAAGTGGAACCGTCCCAGTATCTTTTTACCACTTTTCCTGTTATATCGGAAAACTCGACTACTGCCGCCCTTCTGGCTTTCCCTTCTCGCAGTGCTTTACTAAGCTGATTTGAGTTTTCTTTAAATGCTTCGAGCGCCGAGGGCCCGGTTGTAGCTCTGATTCCCGAACTCGCCCCTCTACCCCCGAAAAGCTGTATATTTATTTTTGTCATTAAATCACCCTTTCCCGTTTTTGGAGTATAAAAATACCGCTGACCATAAATTAGTCAACGGTAATAAACAAGCGCCCGGATTTGCACACGGGGTTCCCGATTAACGGTGTTGTCCTCCTGAACCACAACTTGTTTTATTTATTATACCATTTTTTTATTACTCTGTCAATTAAGATTTTTTCTTTATCAGAAGGTGTTGAAGCCGCTCCATCATGAAAATAGCCATCCTGAACATGAGGCTTTTCTGCTTTTCCATTTATTTTGTGAAAATGATCTAAATCAATTTGCTTGAATCGTTTATTGGCACGGTCATAAAATGTTATTGATTTTAAAGTGTTTTCTTTTTCATTAACCGTCACATACACACGACCTTTAGACATTGTTTCTAATGGAGCTGTGGGTGATCCTGCATTTACGGCGACAAATTTAATATTTCCGTCTTGTAATAGCGTATGGTATTCTGTCCCGTATAATTTACCTTTAGTCGACACTCCGCTCGATGCGCCTCTGCCTCCCATTACTTCACATCCTTTGATTTGAATTTTTCCGTAACATGATTATCATAGCAAACCGTTTTAATACCGTGATAATCGTATTCGACTTCACCGCCATATAGGAGGATAGCTGACGGCATAATACGGCGGATCATTTCATCCATGCCTGTTTTCCAAATGTCAAAAGAATTCTCCTGCCGTTTCACTCCGACAGTTGATACCGCAACGACAGAACCTGTCTCTATGCCGTCAAAAGCAAAATCGAATGTTGCGGGCTCTGCCCAGCTTATAGTCGGTATTACAACACAGCCGCAGTCTTGCATATACTGACCTATCAACCTGCTGCGATAGATATTCCACACCTTCATAGCTATCGGCATATCGAGGTAAAGCGAGAAATCAGGGGATAAAAAGCACTCATATTTAAGCAAGGGTTCAACATATTTTTCCGGCGAAGTCCACAACCTTTCAAATTGATAATCGTCAACAAAGCAGTGAATTCCGCAGCGCTTGTCTTTTGCGGTGAGCATATAGTTGAAGCCTATCAAATCATCGGGAATAAAATCTTCTCTTGCGATAATCGGCATTTGATAAAAGCCGCTGCAACGATCGACATCGAACATTGCAAGATTGTAGCTCTTGAGAGTTTTGTCTCTGTGAAATTCCGTCGGTTCATTGTCAAGTGATTCATTTTCAGCGGAATCTATAGAGAAATCAAATCCAAAATCCGACATATTGAAGTTGATAATATCTCCAAGCTCAATATTAAGCAAATCTTTATCCCATGTCGCTTTCTCGGCGACTTTATTATCCGCGAGCCGAAACGCCTTTATTTGCTCGTCAGTTAGATCGTCCGCGATGATGCACGGGACGGTTTTGAGCCCGAGCTTTTTCGCGGCGAGATAACGAGTATGCCCGCAAACGATGACATTATCAGAGTCGATAACAAGAGGGACCTTAAAGCCAAAATCACGAATGCTGTTTGCAACATAATCAACAGCCTCGGCGTTGTTGCGAGGATTATTTTTATATGGGTGTAAAGATTTTACTGAAATATCTATTATCTGCATGGTGTCTCCTTAAATAGAAGTTGCCCCGCAGTCGACCAAACCACGGGGCTGAAGAAATGGAGGAAAGAAAGAAGCAGAAACCCATCTACTCACTCGCATTTTATATTATAACAGCTTTTTCGGTGTTTGTCGTCTCATGTTTGTCTCATTTTATCAGAGCTCGGGTAATCCGAACTCGGCGATCGTATACCGATAGAGCGCTCTGCTGCGTATGCGGTAGATCTGCGCTCGCTCATAACCCAGCTCCTCGACAAGGCAGTCGATAGCCGCCTCCGGGCGCATGTTGCAGATCAAGAAGCGGTTGAGCACCGCCCGCTCGGCGTCATTGAGAGCGTTGAGCCCTCGCTCAATCAATTGCACCCTGCGCCAATTGACCTTAAGCAGCTCCTCGAGCCGTGCCTGCTCTGCCAGGCAGTCGATCAGGGCCTCTTCGTAACGGTTCCCACCGCCGATAACCGGTGTTGTCGACGAGGCTGCCTTGACCGACAGCGACTTGTCCTTGAGCATGACTATGCGCTGCTTTATGTTGCTGAGGCTGCCCTTGAGGTCTGTGTAGGCTCGCAGCTCTTCTTCTGCCGCCTTTCTGTAATTCACAAAATCACTCCTTACTTAAAAATTGATTTTTATGTTATACTCATCTTCGAGCATTTCAAAGATCTCGTTAAGGGTCAATGCCCCGTCCTTGACCTGATTGATATAGAGCATGGCTTTGTCCCATATCTTATGGCAACTCGCCTCGCAGTAGCCCATATCCGCTATAGCCGCCATCATACAAGCGACGGAGATATGTATCGCCCTGTCAAGCTCCTGCTGATTACTCTTTGGATTTATTATTCGGCATTTCATCAAAATCACCCCCGTCCATTCTCGCCCCGCAGCGGGGGCAATAATTTGATTTTCGTTCGTTCCACATATCGCAGCAAGAAGACACAAAACCTTCACTCACGGTTACTCCACTTTGATAGTGTTTTAACCACTGACCGTGTTTGACCTCTGCCACATCGGCGGTCGGCGCATTTAATATAGGACAGCTTGGTTTGTCGCAATATTCGTTATTGCAATGACAAAAATTTTCGCAAAAATTTTCAATATCAATATACCTGCTCATTTTCTCACTTCCTCGACATAGCACCAGCTCTGTGGTGGACGGGCAAGGGGTTCGCCACATCTGTTCGTTTGCCCCGCGCGGGAGCAATGACCTCTGTATGTGCAACCGTTTTCGGTCACATATGGGCACTTGCCCGCTTTCCAAAAGTCGCCCAACTCCATTGGTTTGTCATAGATAACAAGACCAGATATGTGCCAGCCGTATAGCGTCTTACCACTTGCGTACCTGTATAAATCCTCTTGCAATAAGCAAGTCCTGTTTAGGTCATCGTCGGAAATGTCATAGGCAGACGAGTTATAATCGTCATGATAAAATTGCAAAACTTCGTCACACACAAACTCACCGATAACCTTACCGTTGAGGGAAAATTCTCCTTCCATCATAGTACCACAAGGATTTTCAACAAGCTTACCTTGATCCCACCTATTTGTTAAAGCCAAATCATCTTCGTACATTAGAATTCTACCAGAGTCTCTGATTGGAATTCGTGCCTGTGTACAGTAAATATAGCACTTGAACGGCGCTTCCAACTTGGGGCTGCTCTTACGCACCTCGATGGTTTTTCGACCGCTCGCAATCAGCTCACACCACTTCGGCTTTATGCTTATCATTACAGATTTCATTGTGACCTCCTTAAAACTTCAAGGTGATATTGCCCTCATCTGGATCAATTTCCTCGATTTCTAGCGGCAAGCAAAAGCAATCGTCGTCACCTATTCGACAGCCATGCTGGATTAGCTCTGCTGGACTTAAGCACACAGCAGCCGTGACTTCCGTGCCTGCTTCGGCTTGTGACAATAGGCTCATTAACTCATAGACTTTCATTTTTCCACCTCTTTTTCCTTGCCCTCGCACTTTTCGCCACGAGAGCAAAAATCGTCCTTATCCACATAAACGCCATCTCGTGTGCAAAAGGCAATTTTGATGCCATAAAGCCAACCTCGATATTTGCAGTCTTCGCAAAATATAACTTCTTTCACTTTTGCTCCTCCTAAAAAAATCGTAATTGTTCTGCTGCGTTTTCTTTTTCGCTTAAGATTTTTAGCCACTTTGTCCTTATGATATGGTCGAGGTAATCGGCATTGTATTTCGGGTTGGACGATATAACTGAAAACGGTCTGCCGAGTTCTCGCTCTCGTATCTTTTCTGTTTCCCTCATACGCTCAATCATAAATTCAAAGTTTTCGGGATAGTATTTGAGTAAGTACGCCATGTTCATTTTGGAAGCCATCGGGCAAAACATACAACCGCAACGCTTATTTGTTTTATAATAATTGTTATAAACCGGCTGCTCTTTTGCCCATTTCCAAATCTCGCTTTCGTTGATGTTGTTTTCGACAAGCGGATAAATTTCACGCATTGTCGGTGTCATACGTTTCAAAAAACGCTTTTCTTCATCTGCGCAGTATCCGATGTATCGCACTCTGTAACATCCGACAGATTTAAGAAATTCATCAAGCTGTTTCCCAGCATCCATTTTATAGCTGGAATTGCACCACCGACATGTTCTCGTAGGGAAGCCCCAAATCTGCCCTGACTGTTTATGCTTCGTGTAAAATAATTCGTTCCATGTCTTACGTGGCTTAATCCTTACAAAACGAATACCGAAACGCTTGCACTCACTCTCCATATAGTCGATAACATCGTGGATGAACGGATAGTCGATTTCCAATTCAAAATGTACCACACCGTCAAGCGGATAACGGTCAAGGTTATGCAGTATCAAATTGAGCATATACAGGCTGTCTTTGCCGCCGCTCACACTTGCCCAATAGGACGGGCGTAATGCAATTTTGTTACTCATTTTCTGCACCCTCAGTTGTCGACATCAAGGATGATACAGGGCTTCCAGTATGGGTCATACTCTGCCATTTCCTTTTCCACGAGCGTGTCAAATTCCTCGTCGGTGCAATCCCAATCATCGAGAGTGTCGACGAGACAATCAGCCAGCGATTCTCTAAAGTCGTCTCTGTCGGTAAAGCACATACAGTCGTTTACAACCTGAGCACAGTCAAGATACTCGCCCTTGCGTGCGTTGATATAACTGCAACTCGTATATGGGTAATCCCCGATGTTGGCCGCTTCGCCCGCAAACACAAGTAGCGGGAGGGTGGGATATTCACGGATAAGCCGACGCAATTCGTCGGCCGAATGGAGTAGCCCTGTCGGGCGGCGTTCTTCGTTCGTCATTTCATTATCCTCCTTCCACCGCCCCGGTTGCAAAGTAACCACGAGGATTCTTTCGGGGCGGCGGTGATTTTAATTACAAAAGCTCGAGCTCTTGTATGTTGATATAGATTCCCGGGACGGCAGCCCAAAACTTCTCGGTGACTTCCGAGGCGACCAAGGCGTCGTCCGTCCAAAAGCCAACAGCAGTCATGCAGTCTTTGAGCAGCTTTTGCAGATTATCGGTGTCGGGTTTTGTGATACGGTATTCTCCGTCGGCATGACGGCCTCGGGGAAAACACCACTTTGTCACGAGCCTCACTCCGCAGGTGTACGGCTGCTCGGGCTTATGCGCTGCAAGATAAGCGGTCAACTTCTCGCGAGCTGCCCTCAGCTCGGGCGGCTCATAAAATATCGGCTTACCGTTTCGCACGCTGACCTTATGCTCCTGATGAGTTGCTGTCGGGGGGATGATCGAGATAAAAAATTCGGTTGTCATTTTTCGCTTCCTTTTATTTTTTTTGTGCGCCATGGATGTGGTGTCAAAACTGGGGTATGTCAAAAGTACTATTTATAATAGTACTTTTGACACCCAGCTTTTTGACATCCATCTGAGGGGTGTCAATTGATGTTTTTTGACATTTTGACACTTTGACAGTTAAAGGTGTCAAAATTAGTGTTTTGACACTTTGACAATGCCTTTGTTGTCACGCTCAAAATTCGGGTGTCCATCGATAACGGATTTTAAGGTGTTACGCGAGAGGGTCGTATATTGCAGCAGCGCACCGACGGTGACGGGCGTTTCGAAGCCGAGAGCTGTCGAGGCGCTTTGATAGGCTTCTTCGAGGATTTTTCTCCGCTCGCCTTGCTTATCTTCGGGCGACTTTTTCTTCGAGGAACTTTTTTTCCACGGTTGCTGTTCCCCGTCGGGATTAACGTCCATCAGAGCGCCGCAATCGTCGATGCGGTGAATCGGGTAATCAAACCAGAGGTTGACCGGCTCAAACTTCGGGAACTCTCGCAGGGTGCCCTCGATGCGCCATGCGGTCAGAGTCTTGCGACTCTCTCGGAGAGCGTCGGCCTCCCGCTCCATCAGACGGTATGTAGTCTCGGAAAGCTGCTCACGGCATAGCCGCAGCATCTCACGCTCGGAGCAGCGTTCATCGGGGGCGACGTCAACATGAAAACGGTCGAGATATTTGCCGCAAACGGCACACACGGCCTTGTCTGTTTCGGCGGTAATATTAGCGTCGTTTATGCTCAGCTCTATGAGATCAAGCAGTGCGTCGGGGTCTCGGGCGAATACTCCGCTGCCTGAGGCTCTGTCCATTGATTTCTTGCTGCCCTGAGTGCCCTTTGAGTGATGATGGCAGTAAATGACGGCGCAGCCGAGCTCGGTGCAGACCTTGTCGAATTGGTTGCAGAAATGTGCCATCTGATCGGCGCTGTTTTCGTCGCCGGTGATAACCTTGTAAATCGGGTCGATTATGACGGCAATGTAATTCTTTTTGAGTGCCCGCCTGATGAGCTTCGGGGCGAGCTTATCCATAGGTACGCTGCGGCCTCTTAAATTCCAGATATCAATGTTTGAAAGGTGACGGGGCGGCAGCCGCAGGGCGGTGTAAACGTCCTTAAAACGGTGCAGACAGCTCGCACGATCCAGCTCGAGGTTGACATAGAGCACTTTGCCTTGAGTGCAGCCGAAGCCGAACCATGACGAGCCCTCAGCTATAGCACAGCACAGCTCGATAAGCGCGAAGGACTTGCCCGCCTTTGAGGGCCCGGCGACAAGCATTTTATGGCCTTGCCGCAGGATCCCGTCAATCAGCGGCGGCGAAAGCTCGGGGAGGTTGTCCCACACGTCGGCGACGCTCTCAGGGTCGGGCAGGTCGTCGTTGATAGACTCGATCCACTCTTTCCACTCGTTAAACGATTCTTTCCCGATGTTGACGTCGAGTAAATATTGCTTTTCGCCGTTGCGCATGACACCGGGCATACGAGAGAGTCGTGAGGGGTTTTTATTCTGCTTGTCAACCTTGAGCCCGTTTTTTTCGCAGACGCTATATAAAAAGTCAACTCGCTTGCGATACTCTGTGTAGTCAATAGCGTCTATCCTGACAATGGCGTGTATGCTTTTGCCGCCCGAATAGACAAGGCAGGCGATCGGCAGCTCTAAGTCCCGCAAGATCTGATTTTGATGCGTTATATCGGTTACATCCGACTCGACAAGAGCGTAACGGTATTCGGTGACGTTGGCGTTTTTAACGCCTTTGCCGTCGAGCGGGTTAAAACGGATCCAGGCACCCGCCTCGGGCTTATAATCGCCCACAACGGAGCCGATATCGCTGCCGCACTTTGACAGAGCCTCGATGAGCTCGCCTGCCGTTCGGCTGTATACGCCGGAGGTCGGGATATATTTGCCGTCTTTTTCCCACGTCTCAGTGACATAACCGACAGTTTCGCCCGCCTCGAAAAGGGTCTCAAGGTATTTAATGAGCTGTTTTGCGGGCTCCCACTTGTCGGGAATACTCAGCTCCACGCCCTCGAGCCAGGCGTTATCAACGACTTTATAATCGCCGCCGATAACGCCGTCCCAGTCGAGGGGATCGTCATCGTCACGCCGTGACGGGCGCCAGCCCGCCTCCTTTGCCATTTGGACTATAGTGCCGCCGGTAACAGGAGCAGCGGAGCCATTAAATGACTGCCATTTTTGCTCGCAGTCGCCCGGGTGATATCTTGCCGGGTCACGCGCCGACCAGCGGTCCCACTCATCGATGCTTATCCCCTCGTGCTTGAGCGCCATGCCGACATTGACCCACTCCTGATAAGTAAGCACCGCAGGGTCGATATAATCAAGCAGCGGTATTAAATCAAATCCATCTGTCGTCAAAACGCTTTACCTCCTCGGGAACGTAAGTGTGCGGGTCAATGCCTATAGGCGTACGCCAGCTGTTGGCGGCTATGCGGTCAATGAGCTTCCTTGCCTGCTCGAATTGCCATGTGCCGACATGCTGAAAGCCTTTGCCCTCGAGAAATCGTATCTGCTTCGGCGTTGTCAGCCCCTCACAGCGGCGTTTGTCGAGACGGTCAAGCAGTTTTGCGGCTTTTCCGGCGCAGTCGATCTCATCGGGGAATATACCGAGCTTTTCGAGGGCTTTAACCTGCTTTGCGCTCGGCGGGGAAGCCTCCCAGCCGAAAGCAGGAACATAATTACTCAGATCTTCGGACTGAATCGAAAGTTCGAATTGCAGCGGGTCAACGAGCTTGCGCTTGCGGGTTTTCATTTCAGCGAGCTTCTTGGCGAGAGCCTCCTCTCGCTGCGCCACAACATCGCTCTCCGCCTGCTGCTCGGCTTGCTCAATGTCGACGGGGCAGCCTGCTGCCTCAATGTTTTCGGTCATTTTTTTGGCGACCTCGTCGCTCTCGCAGATAAGATGAGCGGGGTGACAGAGCTCATGTCTCTCGGTGTGCCACAGAAAATCAAGCAGAAGCAGCTCAGTTTTGCCTTCACAAAGTCGGGTGCCGCGCCCCACCATCTGAGAGTAGAGCGAACGGACTTTTGTCGGGCGCAGGACGATAACGCAGTCAACGCTCGGACAGTCCCAGCCCTCGGTCAAGAGCATAGAATTGCAGAGGACGTTATAATCGCCTCGGTCAAACGCCGAAAGCACCTCGGAGCGGTCCTTGCTGTTGCCGTTGACCTCCGCCGCTCTGAATCCCTTGGAATTGAGAATGTCTCTGAACTTCTGCGAGGTTTTTATAAGCGGAAGAAATACGACGGTCTTGCGGTCGGCGCAGTGCTTGAGCATTTCGTCGGCAATCTGGTAAAGGTAAGGGTCAAGAGCGTTGTCAAGATCCGCCGCTCTGAAATCTCCGTTTTGCATTTGAACGCCCGAAAGATCGAGCTTTAACGGCAGAGTTAACGCCTTTATAGGGGATAAATAGCCCTCTTTAATAGCTTTTGGCAATGTGTACTCATACGCCAGTGAATCGAAATAAGTGCCGAGATTACGCATATCGCCTCGGTCGGGCGTTGCGGTGACGCCGAGTACGTTTGCGTTGTCAAAGTGTTGTAAAACAGTCTGATAACCGTCCGAAATGCAATGATGAGCCTCATCAACGATTATGTCGTCGAAATAGTCGGGTGTGAATTGCGACAGCCGCTTTTCTCTCTGTAGGCTTTGAACTGAGCCGACGGTGATGCGGTGCCACGAGCCGAGGCAGCTTTCCTCGGCTTTCTCCACGGAGCATTTTAGCCCCGTGGAGCTGTAAATCTTATCGGCCGCCTGCTCGAGAAGCTCGCCCCGGTGAGCGAGTATCAAAACCCGCTTGCCGGAGCGCACGCAGTCCTCGGCGATCTTTGCAAAGACGATAGTCTTGCCGCAGCCCGTCGGTAAGACGAGCAGGGTTCGCTTGTTGCTCTTATCCCACTCCGCGAACACTGCCCGCCTTGCCTCCTCTTGGTATGGTCTGAGTTTCATTATTTAAAGCTCGGGGGAGCGAAGCCGACAGCGGGAGCGGGTGCCGCAGCAGGCTCGAGGAATCTCTTGATTTCGTTATATTCGTTGCCGTTATAGGTGCGAATTCCCACCTTACATCGCCCCTTTGCGCCGGGTACGGCAGCCCAATTCATACGGAGCGGCTCGCCGTGCTTTTTGAGTCCGATTGCAATAAAGAATTCGCAGAGGATCCCTTCAGTGCGGCGGGAGATAAAGAGGTTGTGCTTGACGGTGCTCTTGCCGAGCTTGCCGCCGTCGATCTCAATTGTGAGAATAGCCTTGTTGCAGGGCGGCAGCTTGTCCGAGCCGTTGTGATAGCCTCTCTCAAACGAGGCCACGGAGAATGGATATTCGCCTTCGGGGAGAATAGTGTAACTGCTTTCCTGGGATATTTCGCTGTCCCAATCAAGCTCACTGAGGGTGTCGGGTATGTCTCTGTATTCGCTCATGTCATTTAGTCCTTTCTGCTGTTAATTATGATTTTTGAAATATCCGCCCAGTAGGCGATAAGCCATCCTGCGACGAAATCGGGCGCATAGTTTTTAATGGGGGTATCTGCGGGGTAGTGACCCTCACGGGCGACAAGCTGCTGTATCTCATAAGCCGATATGCCGCTCGCCCTCATCAGGTCGTTGAGCTCTTTCGGGATGCCGTCGAGATCGTCGTCAACAAATGCGTCGATTTTGGCTTTAAGCTCCGCCCGCCTCTCTTCGGCTTCAGCCGCTGTGGGGGCGGCGTTTGCGGGTGCTGTTTCAACGGCGTTTGACTGCGTGGAGGGAATAAAGGGGGAGATTACCGAGTAATCAAAATCGCATTCGTCCGGCAGCCCGTAACGGTTTTTGGCGTCCCAGCAAGCCGAGTGAGTTGTATACATGATCCGCTTCTGGCCGCCCGTCGCCTTGTTCTTCTCCATCTGCTTCTGTGATTTGACGACGAAGGTTTTGAAATTAATAAAAAGAACGCAGTCAGCCCACTCCTTGAGCATTGCGGCGACCTTTTTTGAGAGCTTAAGCTCCCAGCGGTCGTACGCTCCCATCTCATCCGGCTGCTCAAACTTGCGCATGGCAGCGTGAGCCGTGATAACTATGTTGATGCCCAGGGCGATAAGCTCCTCGAGCTTATTAAGCAAACGCCCGAATTCCTCGGCGAGGTATGTGTAGCCCTTGGAATAGCCAAAGCTCTCAATGCCGTTGACCTTGGCCTCGGAGCATATCTTAGTCGACGCGAGCTTTTCCGCCCAGTCGGCGGTGTCGATCACGAGGCTTGAGCAGAGCTCGGGATGATGCTTGACATAATCGACCTGCTCAAGCAGCATAGCCCAGCTTGACGGTGCGTCAAAACGGCGCACATCAAGTCGCTTGGTGCTGCCCTCGGTGTCGATAAAGAGAGGCTCAGGGAACTTTGAGGCGAAGGTCGTTTTGCCGATGCCTTCGGCGCCGTAAATGACGATTTTTTGAGCAGTGTTAATCAATCCGCTTGATATCCTCATGCCTGCGCACCTCCCCATTTAGGCAGCCCCGAGGGTGCCTGTATTTTCGGCTCGTCTTTGACGTAACCGTCCTCGATGATCACTGAGCACTCGTCGCCGGTGCTCACTCTTGTGGCTATGACCTGCAAGCCCTCACCCTCAAGCCATGCGCCGAACTCACGCAGAGTATCTATATCCATCTGCTCGAGCTTATCGACGAGCACGAAACCGCACTGAGGGTTGATTTTGCGGGCGATAGCCGTTGCTATTTTAAGCTGATCGGAGCCGCTGACGGAATCCCACTTGTGGCCGTTATATGTAAGCTCCCCGTCCTCTACCGACAGCCCCGGGAGCGGCAGCTCCGCGCCGTTGAGCAAGGCGAGCTTTTCTTCCCTCACATCGTCGAGCTGCGCTGTGAGGACGTTATATTGGGCGGCGTATTCCTTGGTGTCGTCCTCGGCCTTTTCCTTGTCGAGATTTGCACGCACTTTGACGTTTATCTCATCTATCTCGGCGATGTTCTTCTCAAGCTCCGCCGTGCTCTCGTCTTGTAAAAAAAGCGCATCCTTACGGGCGATTTCGAGGTCTGCGAGTGCGGTTGTGAGCTGCGATTCAAGGCGCTGCAACTCAGCTCTGAGGCGGTCAATATCACTCTGCAACGATTCGGCTTTCGCCTCGATTGAGCGCATATTCTCGCGCTTGCGCTGATTCTCAGCGTTGCGGGCGAGTATATCCTGCTGCTGCCTGATAAGCTCCGAAGCCGACACAAGCTCGGCGGGGGCGTCGGGATAAAACACCATTTCGGCGGCAAATTTTCGCTTTTGGTCGGCGATCTGACCGACGGCGTGGCGCTGATTGTAAAGCTCCTTTTCGCGGCGCTCAAGCTCAAAGAGTTTATCGCCGACGCCTATTATCTGCAACAAGATGTTGGCCTTGTCCTTATTATTTGCCTCCATAAAGCGCGGCAGATCAAGGGCGAGTTGCGAGATAAACTCATTAAGGAGCTGCTGCCCGCTTTTACGTCCGTCGGGGTCAATGACCTTGAGGTCTGCATTCTTGCCCTTGCGCTCGACCACAAGGCCGTTTGACAGGGTGATATGCAGTGTAGGCGGGATTACCGAGCCGTCTCGCTGAGCGGCCGAAGGACGGTAACGGTCGCCGCCGAGTGCCCATGCGATCGAATCGAGCACTGAGGTTTTGCCCTGCCCGTTCTTGCCGCCGATGACGGTCAACCCATTCGGCGAGGGCTCGAGCTTGACTGCCTTGATCCGCTTGACGTTCTCAAGCTCAAGGCTGTTGATTTTAACTGACATATTGACTTCTTCCTTTCTTTCTGTTACTATGTGGGTGGATATTTTCCTTTGCCGCTTTACGGGTTGCAGCCGTGAGCGGCTTATTTTTATTTGCGAGTGTAGTTGCGCCAGTCTCCCATGACCCTGACGGGCATTTTAACGGGCTCGTCCTCGTCGGTAGGGTAAAGCCATGCCCTAAACTCCGGGATGTGCTTCAGCGCCCATATGAGCGCCTTGCGGGCGGCTCGCTGCTCCCACGCCGCTATGTGCGGTTCGAAGATGAGCAGAACGATAGCCACAACTACGAGCAACAGCTCAATGATCGTGCGGATGGTGTCGGCGGTGTTCATTTTCCCCCTCCTTTATGAGAAAATATCGTCACCAGTATGAAGGTAACGGTTATAGCCGCTATCACGCCGAATATGACGGTTCGCATAATAAGGATTGCGGAAATCAGCTCGGTAAAGCTCACTTCGTTGCCCCCTCCGCAAACGCCCGAATGTCATCACGGCAAAATCGGTAGATCCTGTCCAAGCGAAAGCTCTTAATCGTACCGTTGGCGGCGAGCTTGACGATGGTTGACTCCGAGCAGTCGAGCAGCCGAGCCACGCCCGCCGTGCTGAGTACCAGTGGCACATCCTCCCAGCGGTAGTAGGGCTTTGGTCCTTTTAACATGTTGATTCCTCCTTACTGCAAAAATTTATTGATGAAATACGTCTGACCCTTGCCTGTGACCTTGGTGGTCTTAGTTACCCTCACGGAGCCGTCGGGGTTATTTATCGTGGTTTCCTTGACCTCGAAAAGCTCCTGATCCATTGAGCGCTGAGTCGGCATGTTTTTGCTCGAACCGCCCTTTATGAGGTAGCCGTTCTGGCGCATCCACTCAAAAAGGCGCTTCTGACCGATATCTACGCCGTTTTGCTTGATGATCTTTGCGAGGTCGCCGATGAGGATAGAGGTGTGGGCGGTTTCAACGGCGTTGGCGAAAAGCACCTTCGGCGCCTGCTCCTTAAGCTGCTCGCTCATGCGCTTGCTCTCGTCAAACATCAGCGTTAAAGCGTGCTTCTGCTCAAGGTTGAGCTGCCCGAAATAGCTGTCAACGAACTGTGCGGTGTTATTGACATAGCCGCCGGTCTTGCGTATAGTCGGAAGCACCTCCGACGTCACCCAGCGCTTGAATTCTTTAGCCTTAGGCAGCTTGCTTGAGAGGATGAGACTGTAAAGGCCGGATTCGTTGATGATAGTCATTTCCTGTGTTCCACCAAGGGTGTCACATTTCGTTACCCCCTTATCTTCTGCGTCCACATGGTCGATCATCGCTTTGCGCGGATTGCTGTACCCCAGTATCTCTGCAACATCCTTGCCGACAAAATACGGCTCGTTGTCGATACGGACAGCTCTTACGCTGCCGAATGCGGGGTTTCTGAAAGTTGATATGTTGTTCATTGGTTTGCTCCTTTCTTGTGACAAATAGTCACAATTAAACTTGCCTTTTTAATTATTAAGCAAATAGTCGACAGATGTATTGAACAATTCTGCCATCTGACGAATTTTTACCTGCGGAATTCTGCCTTTAGTTACCCAATTGTAATAGGTTTTTCGAGAAACATTGAGCAATTGGGCTAGTTCCTGTTTTGATATTCCCAGTCTTGCTCGCTCCGCTTCAATGTTCGGGTATCGCATGTTTGCGCCTCCTTTCTACTCGTTATGAGTAGATTATATACCCGAAACGAGTATATGTCAAGCAAAAAAATACCCAAAACGGAGAGCATCAAATTGTGCATTATACCCAAAGTGTGTAGCTTTCTTGTTTTTTTATTGACAAGTTACCCGCTTTGTGTATAATAGTATTGAGGTGATTAATTTGTCACGAATTAAAGAACTGAGAGAACAACGCGGAATAAGCATGAGAAAAGCAGCTGAGGAAATCGGCATCCCATATACAACCTACGTTAATTACGAAAAAGGCGAACGAGAGCCAAACTCGGAAATGCTTATTGTTCTTGCCAATTATTTTAGCGTTTCAATTGATTATCTGTTGGGTCGCTCGGATTCGCGTGTTGATGATAGTTTACTCGATACCGTGAACGAAATTGATGATGATATCCTTGAGGCGAGCGACGGGAATTTATTGCATGCCATTCAAAAGCAGAAAGAGCGTAATTATAAAAAAATTTTTGATAACATTATTCCTTTGCCCAAAACAAAAAAAGTCCCCCTGATCGGCGCAATAGCCTGCGGGGAACCTATTTTAGCTGTCGAAAATATCGACTCATACATTAACATGGCAGAGGATATCAACGCCGATTTTGCACTCAAGTGCAAAGGCGACAGCATGATCAACGCCCGTATTTTTGACGGCGATTATGTCTACATAAGGACGCAGGAGGATGTTGACGACGGCGAGATCGCAGCGGTGCTTATCGGCGACGAGGCTACCTTAAAGAGGGTGCATAAGTACCCCGGCAAGCTCGTCCTGAGCCCTTGTAATCCCATGTATAACGATCTTGTATACCGAAACGAGGAGCTCAACGATATAAGGATCCTCGGCAAAGCGGTGGCATTTTTGAGCGCTATAAGGTAAATACACCCGACAGGGTGATAAAAAGGAGAGTATATATGTTTTGTCAAAAATGTGGTAAAGGAATTAAAGACGGTGCAGTCTTCTGCGAGTTCTGCGGCGCAAATCAGGTAGCATCTGCGCCTGTGCCGAATGCTCAGATGGCAGAAGGCGAAGCCCCTAAAAAGAGACGAAAGCAAAAAGGAAAAAAGAAGGGCAAGATAGGCACAATTGTTGCAGTTCTGTTTGTCGTCCTGGCGATTCTTGCGTTTGTTGGAAGCCCGAAAGATTCAGCTTCTGACGCCTCAGCGAAAACAACGGTCGAGGAAACCACGGAAGCGGCTATCGAGATATCTGCGACAAAACTCGTGAAGGCTTATATAGATAACGAGGTCAAGGCTGATACCTTATATGATGGAAAGACCGTAATCATAAACGGTTGGGTCAACAGAATCGAACAAACCGATTATATGTTGATGAAAAACGAGCTTATTGTCTATGTTGGAACGGGTGAGGATATCGAGAGCTGCCTGCGCTGCTATATATCCGCAGAGCAGAAAGACGTCGTCGCTGAACTTGAAGCGGGTGATAAAATCGCTGTGACGGGAAGGTGTGCCGGCATAGGCTCGGCCTATTTTAATTTGAAATGCGTTAATATTTATGATTGTGTGATTTCTGAATAAAAAAAGCCCCCGGTGAGGCGACACCGGGAGCTAAAGAACCAATCATAAATCCGAACCACCAGATGAACGAAAGGTCATATTCATTATAACCTCCGTTCAGGTGAATTGCAACCATTTTTTAGAACAGGAGGTTATTTTTGTGCCTAAAAAATCAAATACAAAGCGCACCGACGGCAGAATAGCCGTGCAGATCTACCTTGGAAAGGACGAGCAGGGTCGGCGAAAGTACAAAACCGTCTACGGTGCCACACAGAAAGAAGCTAATCAAAAAGCCGATGAGATCAGAGCCATGCTTGGTAAAGGGCTTGACGTCTCTGCCCGAAGTGACACTTTCGGCGTATGGTGTGATCGGTGGCTTCGGGGGAAGAAGGCGGAGGTCAGCGCCAGCCACTACGGCAATCTTATAAGCACTGCAAAACATTTGGATGGACTTAAAAACAGGCCATTATCTGAAATCAGGCTATTTGATATCTCAGATATCATTAATGATCTCGCTGCTTATAACCCCAACACGGGCAAGCTTGCGAGTAAAAAGCTGTTAATTGATGTTAAGGCGATAGCCTCACAGGTCTTTTGCCTTGCAATTGACAACCGCATTATAGATTATAATCCTGCGCAAAATGTCCGCATACCCAAAACAGCGCCCAAATCGCGCCGAACCCCGATAGACGATGAGCAGATCCAGTGGATTGAAGAAACTCCGCATCGGGCGCAAACTGCGGCGATGATTATGCTTTTTGCGGGGCTCAGAAGGGGAGAGGTGTTAGCGCTGACTTGGAGAGATGTTAACTTTAAGGATAGCACTCTGACGGTAAGCAAAAGCATTGAATACGTCACTAATAAACCGTCAATTAAGGCGACAGCCAAGACCGAGGCAGGTAACAGGATCGTGCCGCTGCCTTCCGTTCTCTCCTCCTATCTTCGGGAGCAGCCTAAAGAGAGCCTTTATATCAGCCCGGGAGTAGATGGCGGAATAATGACAGAGTCAGCATGGCGGCGAATGTGGGAGTCATACATGACAGAGCTTGATGTAAAATACGGGGCAAGGCTGCGCCCGGTCGGCAGCAAATATGACCCATATAAGGGGCGTAAAGTCATTAAAACTTTTACTGCGCATCAGCTCCGACATACTTATGCGACAATGCTCTATGACGCCGGTGTTGATATTCTGACAGCTAAAGAGCTGCACGGACATTCAGATATCAAAACCACGCTCGATATATACACTCATTTGTCACGCACGCGTAAGAAAAAATCAGTGGTAGCTTTAGACCAATTTATCTCGTGCAAGTCAGATGCAAGTCAGACAAATTCTAATGCCGTTGATATATAAGGGATTACGCCTGCTTAGTAATCTGCTTCCGATTCTGAAGATCGGGGGTTCGAATCCCTTCGAGCGGGCCAAGAATCCCGTTCACTTTAGTGGACAGGATTTTACTTTTTACTTCTTACCTCTTCACTCTTACTTCAAATAAAGTTTGATACGGGATTTTTGGGAAGTAATAAGTAAGAAGTAATAGGTAATAAGTTAGGTGTGCCTACGGCACGAATTATAAACGCAAGGTTGATACCTTGCTTTTTTTATTTTATAGTGTTATAATCGTAATAGAAAAGGCGGTAATATTATGGCAGATAGTCCTTTGATTATAAAATCCAAAGAATTTGCTTTGCAGATAATTAAGGTTTGTAACTATGTAAAGCAAACTAAAAAGGAAAGTGTACTAACCAATCAACTTATCCGTAGTGGTACAAGTGTTGGTGCAAATATTCGCGAAGCGTTTTACGGTCACGGAAAAGCCGATTTTATCGCTAAACTTCAAATTGCTCTCAAGGAATGTTCCGAAAGCGAATATTGGATAGAGTTGCTTATAGAAAGCGGATATTACAAGGACAAAACATTGCTCAATAAATGCACGGAAGTCAAAAGAATTTTGATTTCTTCTATCAATACGGCAAAGGAGAACAAATGATAATCAAGGCTATTACCGCATCTAATGAAATGTGGAACAAAGTGAAAAATTATGCAGATAGTTGTTCGTGGAAAGCAGGAAAATCATTAGCGAATGCTATGATGAACAATGGTTTTAAAGATTGGGAAAGAGTTATTGTCGCCCTTAATGATGATGAGATCTGTGGATATTGCACTGTTGCAATAACAGATTGTATTCCTGATGTACATTATACGCCTTATATTGGGTATTTGTTCGTTGACGAAAAGTGGCGTGGTAACAGGTTGAGTCAAAGGCTTATAATATATTCAATGTCATATTTAAAATCGGTTGGTTTTGATAAAGTATATCTAGTGAGTGATCACGAAAATTTATATGAGAAATATGGATTTGACATTATTGATAGGAAAATGTCTCCTTGGGGTTCGGAAGAAAAGATTTATTATCAAAAAATACAGTAGTACTTCATATATATTGGAATTGTAATTGTGCTATTCCGTCGCGTAATCACAAGAAACTTCTCGCCTCACCGAGGCGGGGAATTTCTTTTTTAAGAAGGGATTCAAAGGACGAGCGGACGAAAAAAGCACTTCATCGGAAGTGCTTTTTCAACGAAATCCACCCTTTGGGTGGGTGAAATATTGCTTCGCAATGTGAAATGCGCCTGAGGGCGCGTGAAATCGCTGCGGCGACGGGTGGATTTCATTTCACTTTCTGGAAGCAGAAAATTTCACAACCGTGGAGCGGGTATTTCACATTTTGCACATGCAAAATATTTCACTTATCTTTGAACTGCTTCGGCGGTTCTTTTTTGTTTATTTGGAAGCTTAAGTTTAGTTTTTGATCCGCCTACGGTACACCTCATCCGTCTCGCTCCGCTCGCCACCTTCTCCTCAAGGAGAAGGCAAATTTTGCCGTCAGTTCAGCAATTTTGTGGGCAAATATAGTTTGCTTATACGATGTTAATAACATAAAAAATTCTTTTTCGGCATCTTTGAGGTGTCGAAGTGCTTATTCTAATAAAAAAGATATTTCTTTTCCCTTAAAATCGGATTTGCCGTCATAAATAATGGCTATCTCATTTTTGGCTTCGTAGACCAGCACGGCAGTATATATCAAGCCGTCGACAGAAACTTTATTAAATGGCTTAAATGGCAGCTTTTCAGAAAGAATCAGAGATACGTATCTACCAGCTTTGTATGTGTCGATAATTTTCATTTTTTAACCGCCTTAAATTATTGTTGAAATATTTTGCTTGTATAGAAATTGTAAATGTCGTTTTAACAAATGTCAAGTTTTTTCAGGATAACAAAATTGCTGCTTTGATTTTTTTCTGAGTTGAATTCGATTTTTGGTAGGCGAAACAATACTTGCCTATAGCGTTGATGATCAATAGCGTTATTTATGCCTAAGCTTTTAATGTTCATGCGAGGGGGGATAGCGCTGCATAGTCAAAATGCTCAAAGGGTCGGTTAGCAGTGGCTAACATTTTGAGCAGGCTGACGAAATTGGAAAAAGGCTGCTTTTTTTCGGCAAAAACTATTGACACAGGGCGAAAAGAGTTGTATTATACTTCTTGGTTAGCGGGTGCTAATCAATATTTTAAGGCTATGATTAGCTGCGGCTAATCATTTTATTAAGGTCTAAGGTTAGCGATTGCTAATCGTTCCCGAAATACCCCGACAGGCGGGGCTCGGGGCTCGGGTACGGCAAGCGTTCGGCGGCGATGTGCCGTCGGCGTAAGCCGAAAATTTTGAAGCCGGGGTTAGCGGATGCTAATCCGAAAGTGCTTCAATACTCCCGAGTGCCGAAAAAAACTCGGCAAGCGTTCGGCGAAATATCGCCGAGGCAAGCCGATTATTTAAGGGCTTCGGGTTAGCGGGAGCTAATTAAGAAACGGTCGCCGCAAGCGATATATCACAGAAAAGAGAGGATATAAGTTATGATGCCTTTGGTTTTGGCGGATATCGGTAAAGAGAATATCATAAAGAAGATCGGGGGCAGCCCCGAGGTCAGGCAGCATCTCGAGAATCTGGGCTTCGTCGTCGGCGGCACGGTCACGATAATCAATTCACTCGGCGGCAACGTGATAGTCAACGTCAAGGAATCGCGGGTTGCTGTCAGTGAAGAAATGGCAAGAAAGATCATGGTGTGAATTCACCGTGTAAATCAAAAGGAGGATACAGGCAATGAAAACTCTCAGACAGGTCAACATAGGCGAGACGGTCAAGGTCGTCAAGCTCCACGGTGAGGGCGCGGTCAAGCGCCGCATCATGGATATGGGCTTGACAAAGGGCGTTGAGGTTTATGTCCGCAAGGTTGCGCCCCTCGGCGATCCCATCGAGGTCACGGTCAGAGGCTATGAGCTTTCGCTCAGGAAGGCTGACGCCGACATGATCGAAGTCGAATGATCGGTTAATGGTTAATTATACTTATCGTATAAGAAAGAGAGGAAACAGACATGGATCTCAGAATTGCCCTTGCAGGCAACCCGAACAGCGGTAAAACAACACTGTTCAATGCGCTGACCGGCTCGAATCAGTTCGTCGGTAACTGGCCGGGCGTTACGGTCGAGAAGAAGGAAGGTAAGCTCAAGAAGCACGACGGCGTTATCATCACCGATCTTCCCGGCATTTATTCACTTTCACCCTACACTCTTGAAGAAGTAGTCGCAAGAAATTACCTCATCAACGAGCGCCCCGACGCGATACTCAATATCATCGACGGCACGAACCTTGAGCGTAATCTTTATCTCACCACTCAGCTCACCGAGCTCGGCATTCCCGTCGTCGTTGCCATCAACATGATGGATGTCGTCAAGAAGAACGGCGACAAGATCGACACCGCGGAGCTTTCACGGCAGCTCGGCTGCAAGATAGTTGAGATATCGGCTCTTAAAGAGACAGGCATCAAGGAAGCCGCCGAGGCTGCTATAGAGGCTGCAAAGAGCGGTAAGACGATCCCGCAGCACAGCTTCTCCGGCTGCGTTGAGCACGCGATCGCTCATATCGAGGAGGCTGCCGTACATAACCTGCCCGAAGAGCAGCAGAGATGGTACGCCATCAAGATCTTTGAGCGTGATGACAAGGTGCTCGCAAGCCTGAATATCGACAAGCTCACCCTTGAGCATATCGAGAAGGATATCAAGGCTGCCGAGGCCGAGATGGATGACGACGCAGAATCCATCATAACAAACGAAAGATATATCTACATAGCTTCCGTCATCAAGGCTTGCTACAAGAAGAAAAGGGTCGGCGGGCTTACAACCTCAGATAAGATCGACCGTATAGTCACTAACCGTTGGCTCGGTCTTCCGATATTCGCAGTTATCATGTTCCTCGTCTATTACATTTCAATGGTTAGCGTCGGCTCGGCGGCTACCGATTGGATGAACGACGGAGTGTTCGGCGACGGCTGGCACCTGTTAGGCATAGGCACTAAGGCCTACACCGCAGACGCAGACGACTACACCGCAGCCTCCGAGGCTGTCGGCGCATTCACCGGCATCGACTTCGGCGCAGAGGATTTCGACGCTGACGCAGCTCTCTCAGAGATAAAGAGCTTCACCTCAAGCGAAGAGACCGCCACCATCGAGGTGGAGGATGAAGAGACCCTCGCAATGAAAAAAAAGACCGCTTACTATTCATCAATTCCCGCAGAGGCTCTCCGCAAGAAGAATGCTGACGGCACTGTTGCAATGACTTATCTCGACGCAGTTAAGCTCTTTGAAGAAAAAGGCTTTGACGAGCCCGATCCCGCAGATTACGGCGTATGGGTTCCCGGTGTTCCCGTCCTTGTAGGCAATCTGCTTGAGAAAGCGGGCGCAGCGGAATGGCTCAGCGGACTTATCAACGACGGTATCGTTGCCGGCGTCGGTGCAGTCCTCGGCTTCGTTCCTCAGATGCTCGTCCTCTTCCTGCTTCTTGCATTCCTTGAGGCTTGCGGATACATGGCCCGTATAGCATTCGTGCTTGACAGGATCTTCCGTCGCTTCGGTCTCTCCGGTAAATCCTTCATCCCGATGCTTATCGGCACCGGCTGCGGCATACCCGGCATCATGGCCTCCCGTACCATCGAGAATGAGCGTGACCGCAGGATGACCATTATGACCACGACGTTTATCCCCTGCGGCGCCAAGGTACCCTTCATCGCAATGATAGCCGGCGCCATCTTCGGCGGCTCGGCTCTCGTCTCCACCTCCGCTTACTTCATCGGCATGGCGGCGATCATCTGCTCCGGCATTATGCTCAAGAAGACCAAGATGTTCGCAGGCGAGCCCGCTCCCTTCGTTATGGAGCTGCCCGCATATCATATGCCCACCCCGAGCAATGTTCTCCGCTCCATGTGGGAGCGCGGCTGGTCCTTCATTAAGAAGGCGGGCACGATAATCCTTCTCTCCACCATCGTTGTTTGGTTCACCACCTACTTCGGCTTCACGGAGGACGGCTTCCGTATGCTTTCCGAGGATGAGCTCAGCTCTTCGATCCTCGCAAAGGTCGGCAACGCCATCGCATGGATCTTCATCCCGCTCGGCTGGGGCAACTGGCAGGCGACCGTCGCATCCATCACCGGCCTTGTCGCCAAGGAGAATATCGTCGGCACTCTCGGCATCCTCTACGGCGGCGGCGACGCAACGGTTTACCAGAATATCGCTCATGCGTTCACCGGTATCACCGGCTACTCCTTCCTCGTCTTCAACCTTCTTTGCGCTCCCTGCTTCGCGGCTATCGGCGCAATCAAGCGTGAGATGAACAGCGCAAAATGGACTTGGTTCGCAATCGCCTATCAGTGCGGCTTCGCTTATGTAATCGCTCTGATGATAAACCAGTTCGGCAGGTTCTTCACGGGCAATGTCAGCGTGGTCGGCCTCATCTTTGCGCTCGCAGCCCTCGCATTCATCATCTATATGCTCGTTCGCCCCTACAAGGAGGCAACGAAGCTCACCGCAAATGTTAAAACCAAGTAATCACAAAAAAGATTAATTTCTGAAAGGAGTCGGTCGGAATGTTTGCGTGGATAGCGGAAAATTTAGCAACCATCATTATATGCCTTGTGCTTGCAGTTATCGTCGCCGCCATAATCATTGGTCTGGTGAGGAATAAGAAAAAAGGCAAATCCTCCTGTGGCTGCAATTGTGCCCACTGTGCAATGGCGGGCTCCTGCCACAACAAGAAGTGATAACATCACCCGGGAGGCGCAGCCAAAAATCGGTTTGTGCCTCCCGCGCTCTTTTACCGGGAGGTTAGCAATGACTAACTCAAATACCTTGACCGCCTCGAATATCCGTTATCTGCTTACAATGAAGGAGCTTGACGGTGACGGCAGAGGGGTGCGATGCATCGCTCTTGCAACGGCGCTCGGGCTGTCCAAGCCCAGCGTGCATAATATGATGGGCACCTTCTCCCAAATGGGGCTTATCAGCAGGGATTCCTACGGGGCGGCGTTTTTTACCGATGAAGGCAACGAGCTTGCCCGCCGCTACAGCCGCTATTATGCCGGCGTTGCAAGGCTGCTCAGGCGCAGCTTCCCCGGCATGGCGGATGTGAGAGAAGCTGCCTACAGCCTGCTCTCCGAGGTGCCCGAAAGCTGCCTTGAGGAATTGGTGCAGGCGGATTGAATTCGGGAGGCTGAATATGGCTATAGTTGAATTCAAAAACGCGAGCCGCGTCTACACGAGCGGCGACCATGAGCTGAAAGCGCTCAAGGGCGCGGAATGATCTGGATAGGGGAGATAAAGATGACAAAGACTACTCTTAAAATAGACGGCATGATGTGCGGAATGTGCGAAGCGCATATCAATGACGCGATTCGCGGCGCTTTCCCCGTCAAGAAGGTATCGGCTTCCCATTCAAAGGGCGAGGCGGTGGTCATCACCGAGGCGCCCTTGGACGAGGGCAGGCTGCGCGAGGTCATAGGCAGCACAGGCTACGAGCTCAAGAGCATTGAGAGCGAGCCGTATGAGAAGAAATCGGGGCTTTTCGGCTTCTTCAAAAAATAATTAAGGAGGCGCAACGATGTCAGAGGAGCTTATCGTTTCCCATTGCTCGCCCACAATGGCGGGCCTCAAGACAGGCAACTTGTTTGCTTGCCCCGTGAAGGACAGAGAGGAGCTTAAAGCCTCGCTGCGCCGCATGAATCTGCGCCTTGTGCCAAGGGGGATTCGGATGGTCCCCGTCAGGTACTCCGATAATAAGGCGCTGATATATATGTATCGCCCGGATAAGCTGCGGAAGGATCTGACCGACCCGCTTGCAAGCACCATTCTCACGCAGCGCAGCTATCCGACGGGCAGCAGCGAGCGCTGCGTTGCGGAGCTGGCAAGGCGGCTGAACGCCGCAGAGGAATTCCCGCACGAAATAGGGTTGTTTTTGGGCTATCCGTCGCAGGATGTGGACGGCTTCATTCGCTGCGGCGCACGGGAAGCAAAGTGCGTCGGCACATGGAGAGTTTACGGCGACGAGGAGGCCGCCAAGAAGAAATTCAGCCTCTATAAAAAGTGCAAGCGGGTCTATCTCGACTCGCTCAAAAGCCATAGATCCTTTGACCGACTGATAGTCAAAAGCTGAGTAAAAAAACCGCGCCTTTCCTTTTGGGAAGGGCGCGGTTTTGCTGTCATATTCAATCGGGCAGGTCCTTGTCGAGTATGCCGTAATTCAGCTCCACATAGAATAAGTCATTATTCACGACCTGTATCTTGCCGGGCTGATAGCTTATGTTTCTGACGGCGAAGCTGTCATCAAAGTCGACGGAGAGCAGGCCGTCGGCGAGGATGAGGGTGAGCGGCGGCGCGAATTTTGAGCCTTTGAAGAGCTGAGCCACGGTGGCGGCGGCAGGCTCAACGGCGGCAAAGTCGGCGAAAGAGGATCCCTTTTTGATGTCGGCGAAGTCGGCAAACGAATTCTTGCGGGTAATATACGCTGTGTGCGAGAGAAGCATTTCGTCGGAGAAGAAGGCGTAGAAATAGCCGCCCTCGTTTACCCTGTATACGGCGTAAAGATTGCCGTCGAGGCTGCGCACGCAGTCGGTCGGATATTTGTGTGTGAAATCCTTGAAAGAGAACACATGTGATGATGACTGGCTGTTAAGCAGGGCGTAGTAGAGAAAATTTTTCACAATGTCGTCCGCAGCGTAAGAGGCCGCGGCGCTCTTGTCGATATTGTTGTTGTATTTGTCATACTTGTTCGGCACGAATTTCCTGCTGTATTTCTCGCCTCGGGTGCGGGTCAACGACGGATTGGATTGATATAGTATTGTTGAAGTCTCGGTCTCGGGTATCGTCACTCTTGTTGCCGGAACGGTTGTTGTTGTCTTGTTGTATTCCTCCAGCGCTTTGCGATACCAAGCGTCATACGTTTTATGTTCGTAATCTTTACCGAATATCTCAACAAACAGCTTTTCGATCTCCTTATCAAAGTGATATTTCCTGTTCATCACTTTGTGAAGCTGCTCAACTTTTTTATCTTGCAGTTCATTGAATTGATCCAGCAGCTCCTGACCTGTAGCGCCGCTGCCGCTGATCGAGTCTTTATCTACATTCTCCCACTTTTTCATCACACAATCTTGTAGAAAAAAACGATATTTAGATTGGCAGCGACTTCTGATCACCTCGGTGTAGTCAAGCCCCTTGCTTTCAATCAGTTTTTTCATATGAAGACGTTCTCGGTACATTTGGTCGAACTCCTCTTCACATCTCTCCGTCTGCCACTGAGCCATGTCATATTCGGTTCCCTCGACCTCCAGCTTACAGACGAGTGTTTCAAGCACCTCGTGTATTAGTTTATCTTTATCTGTCAGCCCCTCCGTAAAATAATATATCACCTGTCTGCGGGCTATTGTATAATAATCGAGGTCAGAGGTTATCTCCGGTATGGTTTGCCATAGATTCTCTACATATGAGCGAGTAGTGCTTTTGCCGTCCTCTTTCCCTCCGCAGGCGGCGAGGCCGACGAGCGAGAGAATGACGAGGGCGAGTGCGATAAGTCTTTTCATTTTGTCCTCCTGTTTTGCAATACTCATTAATCAAAAATACGTTAACTGCCCTGCTTATCTGATATCTCGGTTTCCACCCCCCCCAATGCAAAAATTGCCGTTTCTTGTTTCCATAATATCAGAAAAAACGATTATATTCAATAGAAAAATATAGAATTAATAAATAATTAAAATTTACATTTTCTTTAAAATAACGCCGGAAACGGCATAAAGGAAGCCCCCTCGGGCATTGCGCTCGAGGGGGCGTTGGTGCGATTGATTATTTAATGGTGCAGTACATGAAGTACTTGTAGCCGAGAGGATTCGAGAAGAAGCCGTCGACATTCTTGCTGATCATGTAAAGATCGGTGTAGAAGTAGAGAGGAACGATGCAGCCGGTCTCCATAAGCATATCCTCAGCGAGGTGCATGAGCTTATGGCGGACTTCGTTATCGGTGCAGCCCTTGATGGTGCTGATGAGCACGTCATAGGTCTGAGCCCAGGTGCCGTTCTCAACCTTTACGTCATAGCCGTAAGGAGTGAGGTCAAGGTTGTAGATAGCGGTCTTGGCGTTTGCGCCCTTACCGAACTGGACGTCGTTGTTGCCGGAGCCGGAGACCCACATGTCAAGGAAGCTGATGGGGTCGTTGTAGTCGGCGACCCAGCCGTTACGAGCGATCGAATATTCGCCGTTCTTTCTGGTGTTCAGGAAAGTGTTCCACTCCTGGTTCTCAAGTTGCATGTTGATGCCGACATTGGCAAGAGCACCCTGGAGATACTCAGCGATAGCCTTGTGGGCGTCGTTGGTGTTGTAGAGGTAGGTGAGGGACGGGAAGTTGGTGAACTTCTTGGTAGACTCATCATACTTGTAATACTTCTTGAGAGTATTTACAGCGGACTCGAAGTTGCTGTTGAAAGCGTCAGTGGCAACATTGTAGTAGCCGTCGAAGCCGTCGTTGTGGCCTGCGTTCTTATAGAATTCGGAGCCGTCGGGATCGGTGATACCCATAGCAACGAAGGAGGAAGCGGGAAGCTGGCCGCCCTGAGCAACGTCGTTGACGATGTAGTTGCGGTCGAAGAGAAGAGCGATAGCGTTGCGGATCTCTTCCTTAGCCTTCTCAGCCTCAGCGCCGGTGAGGGTGCTGTCAGCGGGAAGGATATTCTCGTTGATGTTCCAGCAGACATAGTAAGTACCGATCTGGCCGACGATCTTGAACTCATCGGGATAGTCCTTCTTGAGGTTGGCTATCTCGTTGGTGGGAACGTCGTCGATGAGCTGCCAGTCGCCGTTCTTGAAGTTGGTGAGCTGGTTGTTGGCGTCATCGGAGAGATAGAACTTGATCTCGGGCATGGTGATGCTGGCGGCGTCTACGAAATGCTCATTCTTTTTAACGGTGATGCAGCTGTTGTGCTCCCAAGAAGTGATGGTGTAGGGGCCGTTGCAGACATAGGTGGAGGGGTCGGTCGACCAGGATTCGTTGGCGACGACATCCTCTCTTACGGGGTAGTAGCAGGGGAATGCAAGCAGCTCGTTCCAATAAGCAACCGAGTTGTTGAGGGTTACTTCAAGGGTCTTGGCGTCGAGAGCCTTGACAGCGAGCTTAGCGTCGGGGTTGATGAACTCGGGGATGGGGTTGCCGTCCTCGTCGAGCTTATCGGAATCCTTGGACTCCCAAATCTCGGCGTAGCCCTTAACGACCTCGAACATATAGCCGTAGTCGGCTGCAAGAGCGGTGGAAGCGGCGCGGTTCCATGCGAATTCAAAGTCGTTTGCGGTGACGTCCTTACCGTCGGACCACTTCAGACCGTCTCTGAGAGTGTAGGTATAGGTGACGGTGCCGTCATCGTTGACTTTGCCCTCGGGCAGCTCGGTCGCTGCGTCGGCAACGATCTTGAGGTGACCCTCGGAATCCTGAGCCCACTTAGCAAGGCCCTGGAAAAGGTGAGCGACCATCGTTGCGCCGTCAACTGAGGAGTTGAGAGCGGGGTCGATGGTGTCGGGCTCGGAAGCAAGGCAAACAGCGAGAGAATCTTTCTTTGTGTCAGTCTTGCCGTCTTTGTCTCCGCCGCAGGATGCCAGGCAGAAAAGCATAGCAACAGCGAGGAGGAGCGCCATGAGTTTTTTCATAGTTTGTCTTCCTTTCTTTTATTTTTTCAAAAGATGCTGCGCCGCCGACGGGGTATCGGCGAGCAGATCACTATGAACTCAGTCGTTTATCTCGGCCGTGCGGTGGCAGGCAACGAAGTGGCCTGCGGAGACCTCTTTGAATTCGGGCATGGTCTCGGCGCACTTGGGCTGAGCGTAGGGGCAGCGGGTGCGGAACGGGCAGCCGGAGGGGGCGTTCAGCGGGCTGGGAATATCGCCCTCAAGAGCTATACGCTTGTTTGCCCTTGCTATCTTGGGGTCGGGCACGGGCACGGCGGACATGAGCGCCTTTGAATACGGGTGCAGCGGCTTGTCACAAATGGAGGAGGCGTCCGCAAGCTCGACCATCTTGCCGAGATACATGACCGCTATCCTGTCGCTGATGTGGCGCACGACAAGCAGGTCGTGGGCGATGAAAAGATAGGTCAGACCGAGCTGATCCTGAAGCTCATCAAACATATTGATGACCTGAGCCTGAATGGAAACGTCAAGAGCGGAGACGGGCTCGTCGCACACGATGAATTCGGGGTTGACCGCAAGGGAGCGGGCGATGCCTATCCTCTGGCGCTGACCGCCCGAGAATTCGTGGGCGTAGCGGGCGGCGTGCTCGCTGTTGAGGCCGACGTGATCCATCAGCTCAAGAATTCTGTCGTGTCTCTCCTGCTTGGTCTTATAGAGATGGTGCACGTCGAGCGGCTCACCGATGATGTCGGAGACGGTCATCCTCGGGTTGAGGGATGAATACGGGTCCTGGAACACCATTGTAGCCTTTTTGCGGAACTCTTTTATGTCGGATTTTGTCTTGATGAGCTTGCCGTTGTAGTAAATTTCGCCGCCGGTGGGCTTGTAGAGGTTGAGGATCGTCCTGCCGACGGTGGTCTTGCCGCAGCCGGATTCGCCGACGAGGCCGAGGGTCTCGCCCTTGTTGATGGCGAATGAAACGCCGTCGACCGCCTTGAGAGGCTTGCTCTTGAATAAGCCGACGTTGATGTTGAAGTATTCCTTGAGGTCCTTTACTTCGATAAGGGGCGTCCTGTTGTTATCAGCCATTTGCTTCGTCCCCCTTCTTTTCTTCTTCATATGCTTTCTTGACATTCATCCAGCAGGCGGCGTAGTGGGAGTCGTTGATGCATTCGCGCTCCGCACGCTGCTTAATGCATATCTTCATTGCCGCGTCGCATCTCGGGGCGAACGGGCAGCCCGCCGGCATATTCAGCAGGTCAATGGGTGTGCCGGTTATCGGCTGCAGCTTGGTGCCCGCCGTGTCGGCAGTCGGTATCGAGCGAAGCAGACCCTTGGTGTATTCGTGGCAGGGGTTGTAGAATATCTCGTCCGCAGTGCCCTGCTCGCAGATGGAGCCTGCATACATTACTATTATCTCGTCGCAGAGCTGAGCTACAACGCCGAGGTCGTGGGTTATCATGATTATCGCCATGCCCAGCTCCTTTTGGAGCGAGGTCATAAGTTCGAGTATCTGAGCCTGAATGGTAACATCGAGTGCCGTGGTGGGTTCGTCGGCGATGAGGATATCCGGTTCGCAGGCGAGCGCCATTGCTATCATAACTCTCTGACGCATACCGCCGGAGAATTCAAACGGATACTGCTTCATGCGCTTCTCGGGCTCGTTGACGTTAACGAGGCGAAGCATCTCGACCGCCCTGTCATAGGCTTCCTTCTTGTTGCGGTCGGTGTGCAGGGTGATGGCCTCCATGAGCTGGTGGCCTATGGTGTAGGTGGGGTTCAGCGAAGTCATCGGGTCCTGGAAGATTATCGAGATCTTGTTGCCTCTGACATCCTTCATGACCTTTTCGCCTGCGCCGACGAGCTCCTGCCCGTCGAGCTTTATCGACCCGCCGACTATCTTGCCGGTCGAGGCGAGTATCTGCATTATCGAGTATGCGGTGACGGATTTGCCCGAGCCGGATTCGCCGACTATGCCGAGCACTTTGCCGCGCTCAAGTGAGAACGAAATGCCGTTGACCGCTTTAACCTCGCCCGCGTCGGTGAAAAACGAGGTATGAAGATCATTTACTTCCAACAAAGCCATAATTCATACTCTCCTTTCTCAGCTGTTGAGTTTCGGGTCAAAGGCGTCACGCAGACCGTCGCCGAAGAGGTTCAGCGAGAGGACGATGAGCGAAATGACCACTGCGGGGATAACGAGGCGGTAGGGGTAGGCGCTTATGCCGTTGAGCGCGTCGGAGGCAAGCGAGCCGAGCGACGGCATCGGGGCATTAACGCCGAGACCGAGGAACGAAAGATAGCTCTCGGTGAATATTGCGTTCGGGATCTGGAGTGCGGTCGAGATTATGACGACGCTGATGCAGTTAGGCATAAGGTGCTTTCTGATTATCCAGCTGCCCTTTGCGCCGGTTGCCTTTGCGGCGAGGACGTATTCCTGCTCACGCAGCGAGAGGATCTGACCTCTGATAAGACGGGACATCGAGACCCAATAGAGCAGACCGAATACGATGAAAAGGCTGATGATGTTGCTGCCTATCTTGGCGAGCACCGTGCCCTCTATCGCGGGCTGGAGCGAATCCTTGAGCACCGCCGAGAGCAGTATGACCATGAGCATATCGGGCAGGGCATAGATGATATCGACTATACGCATTATCACCATATCCACCTTGCCGCCCACATAGCCCGCTATCGAGCCTATCGTCATACCGATTATAAGGACGATTATGCTGGCGAAGAAGCCGACCGCAAGGGAGATCCTCGTGCCGTAAACTATACGGATGAGATAATCTCTGCCGGCGGCGTCCGTGCCGAAAATGTGGGGGAATACCTTTTCGCCTGCGTCGATCTTGGCCTGCTCGGTGCTGCCGTATTCAAACGGAGCAAGGTTGTTGTAGGACGGATCAACGGGGGCGCCGGGGCTGATGCCGAGCTGCTGATCGTATGAATACGGCCAGAATATCGGCAGGATTATCGAAGTAAGCGTGATTATTACTATTGTAATAAGGCTTATCGTGGCTATCTTGTTTTTGAGCAGTCTCTTTACGCCGTCCTTGAAGAAAGTGGTGGAGGGGCGCATTTTGACCATGTATGCCTTATCCTCGCTGCTTGCGGGAAGCAGATCGTCGACATTTATCTGGATGTTAAACGGTGTTTTTTTCATTCTGCTTTCCCTCCTTATTCAAGATTGATGCGGGGATCGACAACTTTATAGAGGATATCGCCCACAAGGTTCATTATGACTATGAGCGCCGCAAGCACTATAGTGGTGCCCATTATCAGCGGATAGTCGCGGTTGATTATACTGTTGACGAAGGCTCTGCCTATGCCGGGCACTGCGAATATCTGCTCAACTACGAGCGAGCCGGTGACGATATAAGCGAGCATCGGGCCGAAGTAGGTGATGACGGGGATGAGCGAATTCTTCAGCGCATGGCCGAAGATTATCCTCTTGCCGGGCACGCCCTTTGCCTTGGCGGTCCTGATGTAATCCTGGCCGAGCACGTCCAGCATCGAGGAGCGGGTGAGCCTGGTTATGTAGGCGGTGGGGTAGAGCGCGAGGGTGATGACCGGCAGGATAAGTCCCTCGGTCGTGGAGCCGTTGGCGGGCAATATCGCGAGCTTTATCGAGAATGCGACAAGCATCAACGAGCCCATTATGAAGGACGGCATCGAGACGAAGGCGGTCGTGATGACCATTATCACGCGGTCGATGACCTTGTTGCGCCTGAGGGCGGCTATTGCACCGAGCACAACACCGCAGATGAGTGAGGCAAAGGCGGCGATGACGCCGAGCTTGGCGGAGGTTTTTAAGCCGTCGGTTATAACATCAATGACCTGGCGGCCTCTCTGCTTGAGCGAGGGGCCGAAGTCAAAGTGCAAAACTATATCTTTAAGATAAGTCGTGTACTGCTCCAGGACAGGCTTGTCAAGGCCGTATTTCGCCTCAAGGGCGGCTTTAGCGGCGGGAGTTATCGCCTTTTCGCTGGCGAAGGGGCCGCCGGGCACCGCGCGGGTCGCAAAGAACGTCACCGTAATGACGACCCAGACGGTCAGCACTGCCAAAAGCAGTCGCTTCACGATGTAAAGCAATGTCTTTGAATTCATTTTTCTCAGTCACCTCAATTAATTTGAACCGTATAAGGCTATATAATTAATAAAATTATAGCGCAAAACTTTGCGAAATTCAACATGAATATTTATGAAATGCGAAAAATTGCATCAAAAGACAAAGCTAACAATCAAAAAAACTATATAATACAACAGCATAACGCTTTTGTGCAAAAAGCAGGAAATGTCTGTATTTAGGTAATTAAAATTGCCGAACAGAAGCAAAATGAATAAATATACACAATTCCTGCTATAATCTAATAAGAAAATTTACGACGGCGGCACAAAACCAGCCTTTTTTGACAGGAAATCCGCCGTTTGTCCGAGAATAACAGTATTTTTATTCACCCGGAATGCGACAGATATTGTCGTAAACTCAGGAATAATGCGCTAAAAAGGCTTCACGACGTAAGGATAGGCAGGGGCAGGCTGCTGATTTACAGTAACATTGCAAGAGGCGGCGTCCTTGACGCTCCGTTAATCAAACAGCAATGTCAACTATACAACGGTAGGCGCGAACAGAGTTCGCCCGCCGAAATCACACCGGACTGTTGCTCTGTGCCGCTCGTCCTTCGAGTCCCACTCATGCGTTCCGAATAAACAAAAAAGGAACCGCTGACGCGATTCAAAGTTCAAAGATGAGTGAAATATTTTGCGTGTGCAAAATGTGAAATAACCGCTCCGCGGTCGTGAAATTTTCTGCTCCGCAGAAAGTGAAATAAAATCCACCCGTCGCCGCAGCGATTTCACGCGCCGTCAGGCGAATTTCACATTGCATAGCAATATTTCACCCACCCGAAGGGTGGATTTCGTTGAAAAAAACACTTCCGAAGAAGTGCTTTTTTCTGGTGCCGGTGGTGGGACTCGATTCGCGCGCCTGCGGGCGCTTGGTCGCTCGCGGTCACAACAGTCCACCGGACTGTTGCTCTGTGCCGCTCGTCCTTCGAGTCCCACTCATGCGTTCCGAATAAACAAAAAAGGAACCGCTGACGCGATTCCCTTTTTGTTGGTGCCGGTGGTGGGACTCGAACCCACACGATGTCGCCATCAACGGATTTTGAGTCCGTCACGTCTGCCAATTCCATCACACCGGCGTATCAACTTTTTTATTATAGCGCACCAAGCGGTAAAAATCAAGAAAAAGTTTTGCATATTGTCTCAAAAGGAAGCTATTTACAGATTGTTAACTTGAATTCGGGTCAATATTATGTTATATTATGGATAGCGTTTAAAATTACTGTTTTCGGAGGAGTCAGCAATGTCTGAGCTTAACAACAAAAAGCGCTCCCGCTTATCCCGCTTCTTAGCGGGCAATTCCTATTGCTGGGCGGCGTGCCTGTGCACGGTCGGCGTAATGATGCTGGTGTATTATTGTTACGACCTTTTCCCTTTCGGCGACACGACCATACTTCGCATGGATCTTTACCATCAGTACGGCCCGCTCTTTGCCGAATTCTATGACAGAGTTACGGGGCTGAAGAGCTTTATCTATTCGTGGCAGACGGGTCTCGGCTCGCCCTTCCTCGGCAACTACTTCAATTATCTTGCCAGCCCGAGTGCCGTCATAATGCTTCTCCTCGGTCACGAGAATATGCCCGAGGCGATAGCCGGCATGATAATCGCCAAGGCTGCCCTCGCCGCGGGAGCATTCACCTATTACCTCAAGAAATCGCACGGCAGGCACGACTTCATAACCGCCGCTTTCGGCGTGCTTTATGCAATGTGCGGCTACTTCGTTGCGTATTATTGGAACGTGATGTGGATAGACGCCATGGTCTATTTCCCGCTCGTGATACTCGGCATTGAGAATATCATCAACAAGCGAAACGCCAAGGTCTATATCCCGTTCCTTGCGCTCACGCTCCTGTCGAACTATTATATGGGTTATATGACCTGTATATTCTCGGTTCTGTATTTCCTGATGTATTATCTCGGCAAATACGATCTTACGACGCTCGACGCAAACACCCCGTTCACCGTCGATGAGAACGGCAAGAAGCAGATAAAGGGCAGGGAGAAGCTGAAGCACAGCATCTTCCTCAAGAGCGGCTTTGCCTTTGCTTTCTCGAGCGTTGCCGCCGCCTGCCTCGCGGCGTTTGCGCTGATACCGACCTTCATCATCCTCAAGAGCTGCTCTGCGACCTCGGGCACGATGCCGCAGAATTTCAAATCGTATTACGATATATTCGACTTCCTCGCAAATCACCTTGCAAGCGTAGTGCCGACCATACGCAGCAGCGGCGACGACGTGCTGCCCAATGTCTACTGCGGCATTGCGACCGTGATGCTCGTGCCCCTCTATCTTTTCACCAGGAGCATATCTCTCAAGGAGAAGATAGCGAATGTCGGTATGCTCGGCGTGCTCTATATGAGCTTCAATATCAATGTGCTCAACTATATCTGGCACGGCTTCCATTTCCCGAACGACCTGCCATACCGCTTCTCGTTCATGTATTCGTTCATCCTGCTGACGATGGCTTATAAAGCGTTCATCCGCCTCAAGGAATTCACCGGCAGGCAGATACTCGGCACGGGTGTTGCCGTGCTGGGCGCGATAATCCTCATTCAGAAGATAGGCTCCAAGAATGTGGAGGATATCACCGTCATCATCAGCGTCATCTTCGTTGTGACCTATTGCCTTGTGTTCTTCCTGATGAAGGACGAGAAATATCAGCGCTCGGCGATAGCGGTGCTGCTGCTCTGCTGCGTTATAGGCGAGGTCGCCTGCGCCAATACCGACCGCTACAGCATGAGCCAGACCAAAACAAATTTCGTCGGCGACTATGCCGAATTCAGGGAGCTTAAGGGCAAGCTCGACGAATACGACGGCAGCGACGATTACCGCATGGAGCTGACCTATAACCGTGCGAGGATGGATCCCGCGTGGTTCGGCTACAACGGCGTCTCCACCTTCTCGTCAATGGCATACGAGAAGCTCTCGAACGTGCAGAGCGACCTCGGTCTCAACGGCAACTATATCAACAGCTACACCTATAATCTGCAAACTCCCGTTTATAATATGATGCACTCGCTCAAGTATGTGGTCAATAACAACACCGACGTCACCGTTGAGAACGACTACTTCAACGAGCTTATGACCTCGGGCAAATTCACCGCATACGAGAATAAATACTGGCTGCCGATGGGCATGGCGGTGAACAGCGACATCAAGGAGTGGTATACCGATTACAATAACCCGTTTACCGTCCAGAGCGACTGGTTTGAATATGCAACGGGCGTGTCGGATGTATTCTCGATGATGACGATAGACGACGTGCAGTATTATAATATGGATGAAATAACCTCGGGTCTTGACACGGGCGATATCTATTTTACCAAGACGGGCAGCGGCAAGGGCGAGCTGACCTTTGTGCTCACCGTGCCCGAGACCAAGCACTGCTACCTGTATGTCAATTCCTCCGCTTTCGACAGCATTTCGATAAGCAAGGGCTCAACGAGCGTTACCCAGAACACCGACGAGCCGTATATCTACGATCTCGGCATTCTGAACCCCGACGAGACCGTGTCCGTGCTCGTTTCGATAGAGGACAGCGAATACGGCTACATCGACTTTTATCCCTACTATGTCAATGACGACGCTCTCAAGGAGGGCTACGAGATACTCAGCAGGGGCAAGCTGGATGTGACTTCGTTCAGCGACACCCGAATCACCGGCACCGTCGAGGCGGCGAAGGATTGCGTTTTCTACACCTCGATCCCCTATGACAAGGGCTGGACGGTCAAGATAGACGGCAAGGAGATAGACAAGGACGATTATATCTCGCTCGCCGAGGCTTATTTGAGCTTCAACCTGCCCGCGGGCAAGCACACCGTGGAGCTTTCGTTCAGGCAGAGAGGCCTTGCCGAGGGCGCCGCGATATCCGCTGTAACGCTTGTGATCCTTATCGCGCTTTGGGTCTATACTTCACGCAGAAAGAAGAAGGCAGCCCTGCTGCCCGCACCCGAGCCGACCGATCCAGTTGTAATGTCGGAGGAGCCGACGGAGCTTGACGGGCTTACCGACGAAGCTCAGGAGACCGACGGAGCCGAAAGCGCCGAAGCGGTTGATGAAGTCAAAAAAACTGAAGAAATAGAAGAAGCCGAATTGACCGACGAAGCCGAAAAGGCCGAGGTCGAGGAGGCGGTCGACGAGCACGCCGAGGATCCTGCCGATGAAGCGGCGGAGATCGACGAGCCCGAAGGCAAGACAGAAGAATAAGCAATAAAAATTCAGCAGGCCGAGCTTAAACGCTTGACCTGCTGATTATTTATATCCTGTTTACTTATCTCCAGATGAACCAGATAAGCAGATAGCCTGTCACGACCGCCGAGAGGGTGAAGGGCACGCCGTATTTCATAAATGTGCTGCTCTTTACCTCATAGCCCGCCTTCCTCAGTATGCCGATGCCTGCGATATTTGCGCTCGCGCCGATGGGCGTAAGGTTGCCGCCGAGTGTCGCGCCGCAGAGCAGGCCGTAGTAAAGGAGCTTCGGCTCGATGCCGATATCCGCCGCTATGACGGGGACTATCGAGAGCATTGTTGCGGTGTAGGGTATGTTGTCAATGAATGCCGAGAGCAGCACGGACATCCAAACGATTATGGTGTAGACCGCAAAGACCGAGCCTGAGCCGAGCTTTGCGATAGCGCCGCCGATAACGTCGATAACGCCTGCGCTCTTGATGCCGCCGATAACTATGAAAAGACCGGTCAGCAGCACGATGGTGTAGTAGTCGATATCCTTGAGCGCGTTTTTGACTATGTCCTTGTTCTTCTTGAAGAAAAGCTCGCGGATAACGCCGATAAGGAAGAAGCCTATGCAGATAATGCCGTTGGTTATCTCGGGCTTATAGAATTGACCCTCCGCAGCGTTGCTCTTGTAGGGGATGAATGAAACGGCGATGAGCATGAGCACGGTGCCCACGAGCAGAAAGGTGGGGAATTTATCCTCGACCTTGGTGCGGCCGTTGAATTCGATCTTGTCCGTCTCCTTGCGGAACATAAAGAGGATTATCATCGCGCTGACCACCGCACCTGCCTGGACTACCCAGAACATACCGGCTCTGCCGTCGTCAATAAAGAAGTCGGAGAAGTCGAGATTCGCAGCCTTTGCAAGGAGTATCGAGGTCGTGTCGCCCACGAGCGTTGCGGCGCCCTGGAGGTTTGAGGATATCGCGATGCAGATTATCGAGGGCACAGGCGAGATATCGAGCTTCTTGCAGAAAGCCATTGCGACGGGGGCTATCATCAGCACGGTGGCGACGTTGTCGACAAAGGCGGAAACGATGCCCGCAAAGAGCGAGAGAGCCACGACGACCCACTTGACGTTCGGCATCTTTGAGATAAGGATATCCGACATGAGCTGCGGCATTTTGGATTCGATAAAGAGATAGACCGTGCCCATTGTGCCGGCTATCATCATTATGACGTTCCAGTCTATCTCGCGCAGCGCTTCAACGAAGCCGTAGGCGTAGGTTGAGTCGCCCACTGCGAAGAAGCCCTCGCCGAATGCGTTCGGCGCAACGGCGGATACGATGCCGAGACCGATGAAAATAAGCGCGGAAGCTATTGTGACATAGGGCCGTATCTTTTGAAACGCCATCATCAGAATGTAGGTGACGGCAAAGATTATCAGCGCCGCCAGGGTGATTTTGCTCATTGCTTCATCTCCAGTGTTTTGAGTTATGCGGAAATTATATAACTAATTGTATAAAAAGTCAATATTTAAGCAAAATTTGCCGCAGAGATATATCAAAAATCATATATCCTGCGGCATTGTTTCTTATTTCAGTTTCCAAGCGAGGTCAGAGAGGAAAAGCTGCTGCTTCAGAGCCTCGAAGGAGGTGTCTTTTGATATGTGAACATACTCAATGCCCGCCATCTCGGCGAAATCCTCAAGCATCTGCGGCGTTGCGTCGTAGGAGAGGACGGTGTGGTGAGCGCCGCCGGCGGCTATCCACATCCTTGCGCCCGTGCAAAGGTCGGGCATCGCCCGCCACATGACCCTCGCCACAGGCAGATTCGGCATATCCATTATCGGCTTCACCGCTTCTATATCCTGCACTATCAGGCGCAGCCTGCCGCCGAGGTCGACCAGTGAAGCGACGACGCCCTTGCCTGCCTTGCCCTCGAACACGAGCCTTGCGGGGTCTTTTTCGTTCATGCCGATGCCGAGCGGGTGGACTTCTATCCTAGGCTTGTCCGCCGCAAGGGTCGGGCAGACCTCGAGCATATGAGCGCCGAGCGAGTATTCGCTGCCGGGCAGCAGGTGATAGGTGTAATCCTCCATGAAGCCGCTGCCGCCGCCCATGCCCTCGGTCATCGCCTTGACTATGCGGGTCATTGCGGCGACCTTCCAGTCGCCCTCGCCGCCGTAGCCGTAGCCCTGCTCCATGAGCCTTTGGCTTGCAAGCCCGGGGAGCTGCTCCATGCCGTAGAGATCCTCAAAGGTATTGGTGAATGCCTTTGCGCCCTCTCGGTCGAGCATATGCTTTATCGCTATCTCCTCACGAGCCTGATAGCGTATGGCTTCGATATCGTCGGTGCAGACGGTGTATTTCTCTCTATAGAGATCGACAAGCTCGTCTATCTCGCCGTCGCCGACCGACGCCATCTCCTTGACGAGGTCGCCGACCGCCCAGGTGTTGACCTGCCAGCCGAGCTTTATCTGAACCTCGACCTTGTCGCCCTCCGTGACGGCGACGTTACGCATGTTATCGCCGAAGCGCATTACCTTGAGCGACCTGCTCTCGGCGTAGCCGACGGCGCTTCTCATCCACAGACCGAGCTCCCGCAGGACGGGTTCATCCTGCCAATAGCCCATGATTATCTTGCGGGGCAGCCTCATTCGCGCGCCGATGAAGCCATGCTCCCTGTCGCCGTGAGCCGCCTGATTGAGATTCATGAAGTCCATGTCTATCTCTTCGTTCGGTATCTCGCGGTTATACTGCGTCGCAAAGTGGCAATAGGGCTTTTGCAGGAGCGAAAGTCCGTTTATCCACATCTTGCTCGGGCTGAAGGTGTGACACCATGTAACGATGCCGAGACAGTTGTCGTCGTAATTCGCCTCTTTTATAATGCTTGTCACCTCGTCGGCGGTCTTGACCGTAGCCTTGTAGATGAAGCGGCAGGGGATGAATTCGCTTGAATCAATGACCGCTGCCATTTCGGCGGCTCTCGCGGCGACTGTTTCAAGCACCTCCGGGCCGTAGAGATGCTGGCTGCCGACTATAAACCAAAATTCTTTTTTCTTCATATCCACGGTTATCACCTCGTTGTCAGAATGCCTCGACCGCCGCTTTCTCGACGGGCAGGCTCTTTTTGTAGTTGTCAAGGAATTTTTTGAATCCCGCGATATCCTCGGGGTCGGGCTTCACCTCAAAGGCGTCCTCATTTGAGAAGACCCTGCTTTCGAGGAAGGCTTCAAGAGTCTCGCCCTCGGCCTTGTTTTGCATATATGACGCGAGCAGAGCGATACCCCACGGGCCGCCCTCGCCCGCGGTCTTCATGACCGATACGGGCGCTTCGAGTGCCGCCGCCATTATCTTTTGACCCGCAAGCGGAGCCTTGAAGTAGCCGCCGTGGCCGAGGAGCTTATCAATTTTAACATGTTCGCCGGCGAGAATTTCCATGCCGATGCTGAGCGTCGCCGCCGCGGAGCAGAGCTGAGCCCTTGCGAAATTCGGCAGGTCGAATTTGGATTCGGGGCCTCTGAGGAAGAGTGGCTTGCCGCTGTCAAGCCCCGTGATGACCTCGCCCGAGAGGTAGTTGAACGCTACCAGCCCGCCGCAGTCCTTGTCGCCCGAGAGGGCGGATTCAAACATCTTGTCGAGCACCTTATAGATGCTGATATCCATGCCGAGGGCGCTGCACATGGAGGTGAAAAGCCCCGCCCATGCGTCTATCTCACCTGAACAGTTGTTGCAATGCACCATCGCAACGGGCTTGCCGGACGGTGTGGTGACCATGTCTATCTCGGGGTAGAGCTTTGAGAGCGCCTTCTCGAGCACGACCATGAGGAATATAGACGTGCCGGCGGAGACGTTGCCCGTCCTGACCGCTACGGAATTCGTCGCGACCATTCCCGTGCCTGCGTCGCCCTCGGGCGGGCACATGGGCACTCCGGGGCGGAATTCGCCCGTCGGGTCGAGCATAGCCGCACCCTCCGCGGTCAGTGTGCCTGCCCTCTCGCCCGCAACGAGCACTCGGGGCAGAATATCGCGGAGCCTCCACGGGAAATTCTTATCGGCAACGCAGCCGTCGAATTTATCGAGCATGGCAGCGTCATAGTCGTTTATGCTGCTGTCTATCGGGAACATACCGGAGGCCTCGCCCACGCCGATGACTCTTTCGCCCGTCAGGCGGTAGTGGACATAGGCGGCGAGGGTGGCGATGAAATCGACCCTGCCGACGTGCTCCTCGCCGTTCAGGATAGCCTGATAGAGGTGAGCTATGCTCCAGCGCTGGGGAATGTTGAAGTCAAAGAGAGCACTGAGTTTCTCGGCGGCCTCGGCGGTTATCGTGTTGCGCCAGGTACGAAATTCAGCGAGCTGAGCGCCGTCCTTGTCAAAGGCAAGGTAGCCGTGCATCATGCCGCTGATGCCCATTGAGCCGACGGTCTCGAGCTTCACGCCGAATTTGTCGTAAACGCTCTTTTTGAGGGCGGCGAACGAAGCCCTCAGACCCTCAAAAACCTCGTCGAGCGAATAGGTCCACACGCCGTTTTTGTAGGAATTCTCCCAGTCGAAGCTGCCCGAGGCGAGGGGACTGCCGTTAAGGTCGACAAGCACGGATTTAATCCTTGTCGAGCCGAACTCGATGCCGAGGGCGGTCTCGGCGTTCAGAATGATATTTTTGACATTTTCCATAATTGCACATCCAATCCGGAATTAAATTCTGTCTATATAATACCAAATACTTGCCGTTCAGTCAAGAAAAAATCGCCCGCGCGCCGCAAACGCTATTGATTTTCGGCGGCGGATGTGATAAAATCAAAATACAATGTAAAAATACCGATTTCGGGAGGAGTTTTCACCGTGAAAAAGATAATTGCCGTCATAATGGCTCTTGCCTGTATAGTCTGCGTTTTCGCCTCGTGCGGGAAGAAGGACGACACGCCGAAGGAGCTAACCTCTGGCGACTACACCTACGTCGTGCTTGAGGACGGCACAGTCAAGATAACCAAATATAACGGCACCTCCGACGAGATCGAGAGAGACCTGCCCTCCGAGATAGACGGCAAGACCGTCACCGTCATAGGCAAGGAAGCCTTTGCGGGCGCAGAGGGCCTGACGGTCGTGAATTTCCCGACCGGTCTTGTCAAGATAGAGGAGAGAGCCTTTGCCGAAAGCTCGATAAAGAAGGCCTTCATGTATAGATCCAAGAGCCTTAAGGAGATAGGCGCCGAGGCATTCAGCAAGTGCCCGAATCTCGTCCAGGTCGATATGTCGTCGAGCCTTGAGACAGTCGGCGAGAAGGCGTTCTTCTATTGCACCAAGCTCAAAGTAGCCACTTTCAGAGGCAATACTCCGAATATAGCGGACTTTGCCTTCGACGCCTGCCCGAGCCTTGTTATCTACACCAAGGAGGGCATGGATAAGGTCATCGCCTACGCCGAAAAGAGCCTTATAGAGCTTAAATATCTCACCGTCTGAATTTAATACTCAAATAATAAAACGATCTGCCGCCTCATATGATTTTTTGAGGTGACAGATCATGTTTTTTCGGCTCAATGAAGCGATAGGGGCTTTCGTTTGGGGGCCGCCGATGCTGGCGGTGTTCCTGCTCACAGGGCTTTATCTCTCGATAAGATCGGGATTTTTTCAGATAAGAGGGGTCAAAACGTGGCTCGGCGGCACAGTGCTCTCAAAGCCCGCCCCCGCCGAGGACGGCGACGGCTCGGTGAGCCAGAGGGGGGCGCTTTTTTCGGCGCTCGCCGCCTGCCTCGGCACGGGCAACATAGTCGGCGTTGCGACCGCGATATATTCGGGCGGCGCAGGGTCGATATTTTGGATGTGGATATCCGCCGTGCTCGGCATGATGACCTGCTGCTGCGAGAATATCCTCGGCGTTCGCTACAGGGTCAGAGCCGCCGACGGCTCGTGGCTCGGCGGGCCTATGCTGTATATCGATCGGGGGCTTGGGATGAAAGGCCTCGCCGCCGTATACGCCGTGCTGCTCATCGGCGCGTCGCTCGGCATGGGCAACATGACCCAGGCGAATTCCGTAGCCTGCGGGCTTGAAACCTTCGGCGTGCCGAAATATATTTGCGCCGCCGTGCTTGCTACCGTGGTGCTCGCCGCCGCTTCGGGCGGGCTTCGCCGCATAAGCGCGATATCGGAGAAGCTCATACCCGTGCTTTCGGCGGTGTTCATCCTCGGATGCTTCGCCGTGATCATCGCCAATATCCGCAATTTCGTTCCATGCGTGAAGCTGATCGTCAGGGAGGCCTTCACCGTCAGAGCGGTGTCGGGATTTGGAATGGCGAAGGCGATGCGCTACGGTATTTCGCGCGGCGTTTTCTCCAATGAAGCTGGTCTCGGCAGCAGCGCCATAATCCATTCCTCGGCGCGGTGCGGTAATCCCGCCGAGCAGGGGATGTGGGGCATCCTCGAGGTTTTTATCGACACGGTGCTCATGTGCACCGTCACCGCCGCCGCGCTGCTGATGAGCGGGGTATGGCAGAGCGACCCGTCGCTCAACGGCGTTGAATTCTGCTCCGCCGCGTTCTCAAGCGTTTTCGGCGCCGCGGGCGGATATTTCCTGAGCGGATGCATCAGCCTCTTTGCCCTTGCCACCCTTGTGGCGTGGTCATATTACGGCAGCAGGGGGGCGGCGTATCTTTTCGGCGAAAAGAGCGTTAAAATTTACAATATCCTCTATGCCGCTGCGGCGGCTGCGGGCTGCGTGCTGCGACTCGAGAGCGTCTGGAGCGTGTCTGACACGCTCAACGGGCTTATGGCGGTGCCGAATCTCTTTGCGCTGCTGCTGCTCTCGGGCGAAGCGATAAAACTGCTGAAGGACGGTAAAAAGAATTATGGGATTCACTCAAAAGGAGCTGGACTCTCTCATCGCCGTGATGAAAAAGCGGGCGGATGAAAAATATAAGAAATTCAACGACAGCTTAATTCCCGGGCTGAACGAAACATCTATCGGTCTGCGCGTGCCCGCCGTCAGAGAGCTGGCGAAGGGGATAATGCGGGGCGATTGGAGGGGCTTTCTTGCCCTGACGGGCGGCAGCGATATCTATGAGATAAGGCTGCTGCGGGGCATGGTCATCGGCGGGGCAAAATGCTCTCTCGACGAGCGGCTCTCGCTGCTTGCCGACTTTATCCCCGAGATAGACAACTGGGCAGTGTGCGACGGCACGGTCGGGGAGCTGAAATGCTTCGCAAAGGATAAGGACAGAGCCTTTGGGTTCGCCGTGTCCTGTCTTAATTCGCCGAATGAGTACGAGGTGCGCTTCGGCTGCGTTGTGCTGCTGCGGTGGCTTATCGACAGCGAGCATATCGCCGATATTCTGCGGCTTTACGACTCCGTGCGCCACGACGGCTACTATGTCAAAATGGCTGTCGCATGGGGAATATCAATGTGCTTTGTTAAATTCAGAGAAGAGACCCTTGCCTACCTCCGCCGCTGCTCGCTTGATGATTTCACGTTCAATAAATCGATTCAGAAGATGACAGAATCCTATCAGGTCTGCTCCGAGGATAAGGAAATGCTCAGGGCGATGAAAAGAAAATGCCGCTGATTTTTCTCAGCGGCAATTTTAATTACGGAAACGCTGCGGTCAACAGGATATCCTTGGCTTCGCAGCTTCAAAGGAGGAGCCGCCGTCAGCCGCTTTTACGAATTATAGCATCATCTGCCGCCGTCAAATCGTCAAGCACGCCCTCGACAGCGCAAAAAAGCGCAAAATTTACAATATGTTAACCGATTATCGAGAAAAATAATATAAAATATAACAGAATACAATTCTCGGAGTGTTTTATTTGCTCGGATATGTCAGGGCGTTCAAGCCCGAAATGAAAGTGAAGGATTACGAGCTGTACCGCGGCGTTTACTGCTCGCTCTGCCGTGTGCTCGGCAGGGAATATTCGCCGCTCGCTCAGCTTTTTTTGAGCTATGATTTTGCTTTCGCCGCTTTGCTGCGCTTATCCGTCGCCGAGGGCGGCTGCCGCTTCGCTCAGAAGCGCTGCCCATATAATCCGGCGAAAAAGTGCATGATCTGCGGCGGCAGGAGCGAGATAGAACTGTGCGCCCATGCGCTCATCATCACCGTTTATTATAAATTGCTCGACGACCTGCACGACAGGGGAGCGCTGCACAAGCTCGTCGCCGCGCTGCTTTACCCTGCGGTCAGCCTGATGCACCGCAAGGCGGCAAGGCTTGCGCCGGAGGCGGAGAGGGCGATAGGCGGCGCAATGAAAGAGCAGGCGGCTGCGGAGACCGACCCCGAGTGCGGGCTTGACAGAGCCGCAGACCCCACCGCAAAGGCGCTCGGCGAGCTTTTTGCCCTCGGATTTGAGGGCGAGAGAGCCGAGGCTCTTAAACGGCTCGGCTACATGACGGGCAGATTTGTCTATATCCTCGACGCTGCGGACGACCTCGACAGCGACACCAAAGACGGCGGCTTCAACCCATTTAAGCGTGAGAAGCCCGAGCTTAAAACCGAGCAGGGGCGAGGGAAGTTTGCCGCCAGAGCCGAGGGGGCATTGAATCTGACCCAGGCTCAGGCAATAGAGGCGCTTGAAGCGGTCAAGCCGAACCGCTTCGGCGATATACTTGAAAATATAGTTTTCGACGGATTCACCGCCGCCGCAAGGGGAGTGACGGCAAAATATATGCCGCCCGTACCCCGCAAAAGAGATTACACAGTTGATTGAGGTGTGGTTACATGAGAGATCCATATGAAATACTCGGCGTGCCGAGAGGCTCGGGAATGGACAAGGTCAACGCCGCCTACAGGGAGCTTGCAAGGAAGTATCAGGACTCCGACCCGAAGAAAATGGACGAGATAAACGCCGCCTACGACGCAATAGCCATGGATTCCCCGAGCACGGGCGGCTATTCCTCGGCGGGCAGCTCTTATACCTATGCCGGCACGGCCGATTACTCCGATATCAGAGCCAAGATCAACGCCAACAGGCTCGAGGACGCTCAGGTGCTCCTCGACGGCATACCCGAGAGCGTGCGCGACGCGCAGTGGTATTACCTCAAGGGCACCATTCAGCAGAAAAGGGGCTGGCTTGAGGAGGCGGCGAATAATTTCGGCAGAGCCTGCGACATGGATCCGACCAACAACACCTACAAAATGGCGTTCAACAAGGTCAATCAGGCTCGCTCCGGCGGCTACAGAGCCGAGAGACGTAAGGATAGCGACAGCGGCTGCTCCGCCTGCGATATCTGCTCGGGGCTGATGTGCGCCGACTGCTGCTGTGAATGCTTCGGCGGGGATCTCATCCCCTGCTGCTGAAAGGATTGAATTAATTGAAGCAAAGCTCAAAATGTGCCTTGGGCGGCATAGTCTCCGCCCTCTCGCTGGTGCTGATGATATCCGTCGCGGTCATACCGTTCCTGACCTATGCGCTGCCTGCGGCGGCGGGAATGCTGATAGTATTTATGGTCATCGAGACGGATAAGAAGTGGGCGTTCGGCGTTTATGCCGCCGTTGCGATACTCGGCGTGCTGCTCGTGCCCGACAAAGAGGTGGCGGTGATGTATCTCGCCTTCTTCGGCTATTATCCGATACTCAAGGCCATCATGGAGTCAAAGCTGCGCCCCGTGCTCTGCTGGGTGCTGAAGATAGGCTCGTTCCTGCTCACAATGGTGGTCTCATACTTCCTGATGATAAAGCTCATGGGCATTACGATAGACGAGATAGACGAGTTCGGCGTGATGGCGATACCTATGCTGCTCGGCCTCGGCACATTCGCTTTTGTGCTCTATGACATTGCGCTTTCGAAGCTCGTCACGCTTTATATGCTCAAATGGCGGAAGTATTTTAAAAGATATTTTAAATAACCGTTGATTTTTTTCCGAATATTTATATAATTAAATTATAACACCTTTGGGGAGGAAACTCTGATGAAAGATACAGTTAATATAGGCGTTATCGGTATCAGCGGCAGGGG
>ULTX01068334.1_pt1 | contig 59946 bp, 45 predicted proteins | sample 1958041 | NCBI WGS metagenome assembly ULTX01 (sample SAMEA4835747, study PRJEB28245) | human gut metagenome | biome: gut microbiome; material: fecal sample | place: Denmark | collected 2008
AGTCCTGACTGAGCGAAGTTTGGGCTTGCCCGATTTTTTTTTGCAGACACAAAAAAGCCGTCTCACTTCATTTTGAGACGGCCTCAGGTTGGCAAACCAGTAAGAGTAGGTACGTACCTCTCCTGTGTCGAGTTTGATATCATAGCTCTCCATGAAAGGCTCTCCCAGGCGGAAAGGAACCGGATATGAAAATATCGGACCGTCGTAGCAGAAGGTGTGGTATTCTCCGTTTTCTCCGTTGGGGTCGCAGCCGGAGGGAAGGGAAGCGATGAATTCGGCATCGAGGTTTTTTCCGATAGCTTTTTTTCCCAATCCGTCGTGCATGGTAGTGACAATGATCGTTTTCAGCCGGGTCTGAAGGAAATCATCCATCACCTCTACCGTATTTTTCCCCCACAAAGGTTCCACCACCTGAATCCCCATCGGCTCCAGTTGCCTTTTCCGGTATTGCATCACGTCGTACAGGAAAATATCCCCGAAGATAAAATGGGTAATCCCCATTGCTTTCAGCTCTTCTACGGCTTCGGTCATGGCCCGGTTATAGTCGTCCATGTCTCCCCGCGGACGGAGACCGATTATTTTCAGTGGAATACCGATGCTCCGGCTCTGTGCCTGCAGCAGTTCCATCGGGATACCGTGCATGGTAGAGCGTGTGGTTTCCTGATTGACAGTAGTGAGCAGGAAGAGTATTTCATATTCGTCCGACTGCATGATTTTCCACAAGGCATGTGCAGAGTCTTTTCCTCCGCTCCAGTTGAAGACAGCTTTTTTCTTTTGCATGGCTGATACGGTGATTGATGAATATGTATATAAAAAAACTTGCATGCAGGAATACTGCATGCAAGCAAAGAATAATTGGTTATTTGTTCAGGTCACTGCTCAGCAGGAAGCGTTTTATCGGGATGATTGCATCCAGAATTGTTCCGTTCACAGATGACAGCTTAATGTTCAGGGTAATGCCTCCCTGATCATCCTTTTCTATCGACTGGTATTCAATGATTACATCTTTGAAGTAAAGTGATTTTTCATTGTCATTGTACAACGAGTGTCTGTCTGAACCGTAAGTCAGTGAGGTACCGTTGATAGAGAATGAAAGATCCTTAATACGCTGGGTGAAGGTCTGTTTGATAAGGGCTTCTACATCTCCTCCTTTCTTAAGTGCATTACGGATGTAATCGGAATACTTTCCTCCGGTGATAATCAGTTCATTTTTCAGGTTGGTCAATGCTCTGAATCCGTTTACTGCTACATCAAAACTTGCAAGTTCCTGATGGCTGGGGCTCAGCAGTTTTACCGAATAGTTGATATAGTCTCCGGCCTCCTGTGAGGACTGGTATTCCACCTGGAAATCGTTACGTGCCGTAATGAACTGGCTGAACAGATATCCTCCGCTTCCGGTTTCTTCCGTATAATGCAATACGCCACTCTGGTAATACTTGCCTACCTCTTCCTGATTTACAATGATGAAAGTCTTGTAATATTCATTGTGGTCGAAAGGCAGATACAATTCCGGACTGGTGTAGTTTTTATACTTTACTTTCAAATATAATTTCTTTGCTCCGGATTCATATCTCAGTTCCGTGAGCGAAGTGTGCTGCATATCTTCCTCGGTATATGCATACGGTGTTCCGTCGTTGTCAGAAGAATGAATTGTCAGAAAACCTTTCAACTGTACGGCAAAGTTGTCTGTCTGGTGCTCGCGGTAAAAGGCATCGAAGTTGGCCTCATAGATATTTTTGCCTTGGGCAACCTGTATGCTGGCTCTTTGTGCCATATTGTAGTCAGACGGCTTGTCCGCCGGTTTTTCTTCATCTTTCTCCGGAGCAAAACCAGTGAATTCCAAGGTCTGCTCAAAATCCTTCTTGTGGTTTACGTTTCCGGTTACGACAAGCGTGAAAGTACCGAGCTTCGCATCCTGCTTTTGTACGCGTATCTCATCAATGAATACCTGTTTGTGGTTAATCTGTTTTTCTCCCTTGAACTGTTCCAGGCTGGCAAGTGCCACGGTAACCGTTTCGCTGGTATCGAAAATGAAAATACTTCTGAGTTCTTCCTGAGTGAGGGTATTGTCTTCCTCTCCGCCTCCCTGTTCCGGATCTTTTTTCTTGAATCCTTTGAAAGCCAGTGTCTCCTGAAAAGGAGTGCGGTTGACTGTTCCTGCCACTGTCAGATTGAAACTGCCCTGTAAGGCATCGATGTCTTCAGGAGTCAGCTGGCTGATGACAATGGTCTTTCCCTTTATCTGGTACGGCTTTTCTTTGTCGAATGAGTTGAGTGACTGCAGGTTCTCGTACACATCCTTTTGCGTGTCAAAACGGAACAGGGTGCGCAGTTCTTCCGGAGTGACCGAAGCGATTTCGTCTCCTGCCTTGTTCTTATGACATGCAGTAAACAGGACTGCTAAAAAGCAGAAAAAGGAAATTAATTTTACGATTTTCATACTGAGGTTTTATACTTAATAATTAAAAGATTCTTTTATTGTTTACAATAGTAATTGGGTAATGATAAGAGTTAAATAGGTATGTGATTTTTGAAAAAATAACAAATGAAAATTGCCTTTAGTTTATGAATCTTTCCTTATTTAACTTTTTTTATTGGAACAGCACGTTTTTCCGTTGCTCAGAAAGGAGATGAATGGGGCCGTCACTTGCATTGCAAAGCCGGGGGTGAAGAGAGGACAGGGTTTCAAATTAGTTTGTCTGCCGGATTATACAAGGAGAGGATGAGATAATGGTTAAAAGAAAGAGGCTGTCTCAAAATAGAATTGCAAAAGTAAAAATCTTATAGATTAAAACCTAGAAGTAAAAAAAACTCCTGCTTTAGCCCTTGTTTATTGTAATTATAGGACTAAAAGCAGGAGATTTTTATGTTGTAGCTTATAGATTGTAAGTAACCCTATCTCTATTTTCTATTTTGAGACAGCCTCTTTTTCTATTAAAACAGGGAACAAATGTCTTGTCACACATCTTCTTACTCTCTTATTTTCCCTTTGCAGTTTTGAAGAATCATCAGAAAAAAGGTACAGACTCTTTTAGATGGAAAGAATTTTTTAAGTTTCATTGATGATTAGATGGATTTTTTCTACTTTTACAGAAAGATTATGGAATCGGCCTCTGAGTCGGTCACATGTCAGATTTAGAGACAAATAATCATAATCCAAAGACATAGGAAGGCATAGGCCTGGACACGTATGTCAGTAGCCATAAAATCATTATGGTATAAAAATGGATGCATTGTCTAATGCATATTCCCAGCGAGGCAGGATGAAGTCTCTATGCTATGGATTTATCTCTATAGCCCTCTCCGAAGTTAATTATTTGAATGTAGGGGTGTCCCCCAGATGTGTGCTCATCAGAGGGTCTCAAATGGGAAATACCTGTGGCTTGTTCTTTGAACCTGTATCATCCAAGTGATTGGACACTTGGCTTGTACCGATGTGCATAGGATAAGACGTGTGAAAAACATGCTGAGATTCTAGTTGTAGTCATCAGAAAATTAGAATATATAATCTCAAAAATACATTTTATGTGGAGAATCATTTTTATTTTATTATGGGCGTCTTTAAGTCTTGCGTCTTGTGACAATAAAAGGACCTGTCCTCTCTGTCAAGGAGAAGGAGAAATCCTTGTAGAAGGAATTATGCGGGAATGCATTGTCTGTAAGGGAGAAAAGAAAGTCGATGAGGATACATACAAGAATTTCTTCAAGGCACTGGAGCGTATGCATTCCGGCGGTAGCATGTCAGAGCCTGCATACGGGAATGGGGCCCAGGACATGGTGGATTGTCCCATGTGTTCGGGTACCGGGATTTTCTCATTTTATGGTGAGTCGCACCCCTGTAACGAATGTCGGCAGACTGGCAAGGTGACTCCACAGCGAGCTGCTCAATTGCGTCAGACTTTGCGGCAGGTGGACCAAATGACGGGTGGAGGCGGATATGATGACACAAGTATTCAGTACGGCAGTTCGTCGGGTAATGGTTCCGGTCGCGGATCTTACGATAGTGGAAGCGGGAATGAGTGCCGCTCTTGTGGTGGAACCGGCGACTGTACGTATTGTAACGGGGTGAAGGTTGTACCGTATGATGGAGAGTACGCTGAAGAAGGAGGATTCATGAAGTGTCCGGTGTGTAAGGGGAGCGGAAAGTGTGGCGTTTGCCATGGATACGGAAAAATCCGATAGTTACTTTAGTTGTATAATCATAAGGGAATGAGATATGGGACAGAATGAAATAAAGTTTACCCTGGTCGATACTAAAAAAGTGTGTGTATCAGGATTTCCCGAGTTGGAAGGAAGGGAAGGCTGCTATTTAGGGGAAGGTATGGCTATGTTCTGGGGAAAAGAATGGCGAAATTATGAGTTGTTTGTAGCCAACACCCACACTTGCAAAATCCGGAAATTGTCAACGGAAGGAGGAACCATGCTGGTGGACGACAGGGAGATTGACCTGGACTTGATAGAGAAGAAATGTCCTCATGGGTATCGCAACGCCAAAGATAAGGTCCTGAAGTATGGGGGAGTGAACCGATACGGTGGCTTTGAAAAGGGGGTATGTGCTATTTCATGGATGTTGTATCCGGAGGGAAGATACTTTGCGGATTCAGACGGATTTGGGGGAGAAGACAATGAGGAGGAATGTGTGTATGCCATAATGGATACCCATCTTGATTTTATCGTACCTTTTCGTCCGGTAGACAATATAGAGAAGCTCCTGGAAGAGGTGAGAGCACACACTTGTGGATCAGAACTGTAGCGCGCTGTTGCATCCTGAACCATACTTCAGGGAGGAGACGGATGCTGCTGTGGGGAGATGGTTCTTCTAAAGGGATTGGGAGGAGCTGCCCGGTTATTAGGATGGAAGGAAGATGACCATGTGACAAAAAGAAGGCCTGATTTTGATAGATTTTGTGACATTTATTTATACATTTGTAAAAAATGTTTTATTCTCGTATTTAAAAGCTTGAGAGGACAGACAGAAGCTGTACTATGGAAAGGACCTTTTACAAGGTAGGGAGAATGAAAGGGTGTAAATGATGAGAAGCACAATCTATGGCAATCTGGGATATATTCACGAAAAACAAGACCTCGCGTTATGCCATTGTGGACGTAGAGGTGGGATTGAAAGACCATAAAATTCATGATATAGGGGCTCTTCGGCAGGACGGTGCCACTTTTCATAAGGCATCGAAGGAGGAGTTGCTTGATTTCCTGCGCGACACGGACTACCTCTGCGGACACAACATCATCCATCACGATGCGAAATACCTGTTTTCCGACAGGGCTTGCCGCTGGACACTGGTGGATACGTTGTATGTCTCGCCGCTGCTGTTTCCGGAGCGTCCTTACCACCGGCTGGTGAAGGACGACAAGCTGGTGTGCGACCAGATGAACAATCCGGTGAACGATTGCGAGAAGGCGCGCGACCTGCTCTTGGATGAGATGGCCCGGTGGAGTTCGTTGCCCGAAGAGAAACGGAAGGTGTTTGCCTCGTTGCTGAAGGGCAAGGAAGAGTTCGACGGGTTTCTCAGCCTGGTGAAAGCCGAACGGGTGAGCTGGGGATTGCCCGGGCTGATACGCCGTCTTTATGACGGGAAAATCTGTGCGCATGCCGATGTGGACATGCTGGTCCGGCAGCATCCTTGTGAGTTGGCTTATGCGCTGGCATTGATTGATACCACCGACCATCGTTCCGTGACGCCCGGATGGGTGCTTCGCAATTATCCGGAAGTGGAATATGTGATGAAGCTCCTGCGGCATACCCGTTGTGCGGAGGGCTGTGCGTATTGCCGCAGCCAGCTGGATGTGCTGCGTGGCCTGAAACTGTTTTTCGGATATGACCAGTTCCGTACGTACGGGGGCGAACCGTTGCAGGAACGGGCGGCCCGGGCGGCGATAGAAGGGAAGTCCTTGCTGGCCATCTTTCCGACAGGGGGTGGAAAATCACTGACTTTCCAGTTGCCGGCACTGATGGAGGCGCGGGCGGTACACGGACTGACGGTGGTGATTTCGCCCTTGCAGTCGCTCATGAAAGATCAGGTGGACAACCTGGCCGACAGGGGGATTACGGATGCGGTGACCATCAACGGACTGCTGGACCCCATCACGAGGGCGCTTTCTATCCAGCGGGTGCAGGAAGGGGATGCTTCGCTGCTGTATATCGCTCCCGAGATGCTGCGCTCAAAGACCATCGAACGGATTCTGATGGTGCGGAATGTGGTGCGGTTTGTCATCGATGAGGCGCATTGTTTCTCTTCCTGGGGACAGGATTTCCGGGTGGATTACTTGTATATCGGCAAGTTCATTCAGGAGTACCAGCAAAAGAAGGGTTGCCGGACGCCGATACCGGTTTCCTGCTTCACGGCGACGGCCAAGCAGAAGGTGGTGCAGGATATCTGTGATTATTTCAAGCGGACGTTGAACCTGGACCTGGAGCTGTTTGCTTCTACGGCTTCGCGCACGAACCTGCGCTATTCGGTGATTCATGCCGAGACGGACGATGATAAGTATGCCAAACTGAGGGAGCTGGTGGCGGAATCCACGTGCCCGACCATTGTGTATGTGTCGCGTACCCGGCGCACCAAGGAGCTGGCTTCGAAGCTGACGCGCGACGGGTACAAGGCATTGCCTTTCAACGGGAAGATGGATTCGGACGAGAAGATTGCCAACCAGGATGCGTTCATGAGCGACCAGGTGCGCATTATCGTGGCGACGTCGGCCTTCGGAATGGGGGTGGATAAGAAGGACGTGGGACTGGTGGTGCATTATGATATTTCCGATTCGCTGGAGAATTATGTGCAGGAGGCTGGTCGGGCGGGACGTGACCCGCATCTCAATGCGCGGTGTTATGTGCTTTACAGTGACAACGACCTGGACAAGCATTTCATTCTGCTGAATCAGACGAAGCTGAGCATCAGCGAAATCCAGCAGGTGTGGAAGGCGGTGAAGGACATGACGAGAAAGCGTATGCGGGTGTGCTGTTCGGCGCTGGAGATTGCCCGGAACGCCGGATGGGATGACTCGGTGTCGGACATCGAAACGCGGGTGCGGACGGCTTTGTCGGCACTGGAGCAGAGTGGTTACCTGGAGCGGGGGAACAATGTGCCGCATGTGTATGCCACCGGCATTACGGTGAAGAACATGGACGAGGCCCGGCAGCGCATCACGGCATCGGTCTTGTTTGGGCAGGATGAGATAGAGAAGGCGGTGAGAATCATTACTTCCCTGATTTCGCAGAAGTACATCGCCAAGGCGCAGGATTCGGGAGCGGAATCGCGGATTGATTACCTGGCCGACATTCTGGGGCTGACCAAGAAAGAGGTGGTGTCGGTGGTGGAACGGATGCGGCAGGAAGGTATCCTGGCCGACAGCAAGGATATATCGGCTTATCTGATGGATGCCGGTGATTCGGAACGGAGGGCCCGGATGTTTCTGGAGCGTTTTGCCAGGTTGGAACGGTATATCCTCAGCCACATTCCGGATGAGGCTCTGCGTATCTCGTGCAAGCAGCTGAATGACAATGTGGTGCATGAGGGTATCGACACATCGAAGGAGAAGGACATTCGGACGTTGCTTTATTTCCTGACCATCAAGGGGTATATCCGCAAGAAGGAAGATGCGGAACACCACATGGAGCTTAGCCGGCGGGCAGATATGGAATCGATTCTTCGGCGTGTGGAAAAGCGGATTGAGATTAGCCGGTTTGCCGTGGGATGGCTGTACAAGCTGGCAAAGGAGGGGGAAGTGCAGGATGCTGGGACCGAGAAGGCGGCCGTACAGTTCTCGGTGGTGGAGTTGCTGAACCAGTTGAAGGCGGGTTCCCAGTCTCTTTTTCATCCGGGGGAAGAGTTGCAGCTGGAGGATGTGGAAGAGTCGCTTCTGTATCTGTCGAAAATCGGGGCACTCAAGTTGGAAGGGGGCTTCCTGGTGCTTTACAATGCCATGGACATCCGGCGTATCAAGGACAATAAGTCGCGCTACAAGCAGGATGACTACCGGATGCTGAACGAATTCTACAAGCAGAAAATCCAGCAGGTACACATCGTGGGGGAATATGCCAACCTGATGGTGAGGGATTATCAGGCGGCGTTGCAGTATGTGCAAGATTATTTCCAGATGGATTATAAAAAATTTATTGCCAAGTATTTCAAGGGGGAGCGGGTGAACGAGATTCAGCGCAACCTGACGCCGGAGAAATACAAGCAGTTGTTCGGCCAGCTGTCCAAGCGGCAGATGGAGATTATTTCGGACAAGGAGTCGCGCTGCATCGTGGTGGCGGCAGGGCCGGGAAGCGGGAAGACCCGGGTACTGGTGCACAAGCTGGCTTCGCTGTTGCTGCTGGAGGATGTGAAGCACGAGCAGTTGCTGATGCTGACTTTCTCCCGGGCGGCTGCTACGGAATTCAAGCAGCGGCTGATGGAACTGATTGGCAACGCGGCGCACTACGTGGAAATCAAGACCTTCCATTCCTATTGCTTTGACTTGCTGGGACTGATCGGCAACCTGGAGGAAGTGAAGAACGTGGTCGGGAAGGCGGCGGAAATGATTGAGCTGGGAGAGGTGGAGCCCAACCGCATCGGCAAGACGGTGCTGGTGATTGACGAGGCGCAGGACATGGGAGCCGAAGAACATGCGCTGGTGCGGGCGTTGATGCACCACAACGAGGAGATGCGAGTGATAGCGGTGGGCGATGACGACCAGAATATTTATGACTTCCGCGGATCGGATGCCGGGTACATGTTCCGGTTGATGCAGGAGCCGGGAAGCCGCTTTGTGGAGATGACCGAGAACTACCGGAGCAGCCGGCATGTGGTGGCTTTTGCCAATGAGTTTGTGAAGGGGATTGGCCGGAGGATGAAGACTTCGCCCATTGTTTCCATGCGGAAGGAAGACGGGTGGGTGACAGTGACCCGCCATTCGTCGGCTTGTATGTATCAGCCGTTGGTGGAGGAACTGTGTCGGAACCGGGGGGAAGGAACAACCTGTGTGCTGACCCAGACCAACGAGGAGGCGGTGATTGTGGTGGCGCTGTTGCGGAAACGGGGGGTGCGTAGCAAGCTGATTCAGTCGATGGAGGGTTTGCTGTTCTGGAACCTGGCCGAGATGCGGTATTTCCTGAAATATATCAGTAAGCGGGTCAGTACGCCACTGATTCCGGATGACTTGTGGGAGGAGGCGAAGCGTGCCACTTTTGAGGCTTACGACGGAAGTTCGAGCCTGGCCTACGTGAAGCGTTGTGTGGAGGTGTTTGAGCAAATCAACCGGACGAAGTATGTGACGGATTTCAAGGAGTTCGTGTTTGAATCGTCGGTGGAGGACTTTTGCGACGTGTCGGGGGCGGATGTGGTGGTGTCGACCATTCACAAGGCCAAGGGCCGGGAGTTTGACGACGTGTACATGCTGGTTGCGGATGGCTACCTGAAGAACGACCATTTGCTGCGCCGCTATTATGTGGGCATCACCCGGGCCAAGAACCGACTGTTCGTGCATACGAACGGGGATTTCTTTGCGGGTTTGAAAGCGGACGAGTATCGGGTGGACCCGCGGGAGTACGCGATGCCGGAAGAGATTGTGTTGCAGCTCTCGCACAAGGATGTGTTCCTGGACTTCTTCAAGTTCAAGGACCTCAAGCGGGTGGTGCTGTCGCTGAAAGGAGGAGACGCATTGGGTTACAAAGACGCTACCTTGTATGACGGGAAGCAGCGATCCGTGGCCCGTTTGTCGCAGAGCATGCAGAAGAAACTGGCAGAATGGAAGGAGCGTGGGTATGAGGTGAAGGCGGCTTCGGTGCGGTTTGTGGTGGCCTGGAAACCGAAGGATGCACCGAAAGAGGAGGCGGAGACGGCTGTGCTGCTGCCCGACCTGGTGTTGTGCTTGTGATTTATTTTCGTTACCTTTGCTTTTATAACCCACAAAACCCAAGAATTATGGACATACAAACAATACTATCCAACCTGAAAATTGACCAGTTGAACGCCATGCAGGAGGCCGCCATCGATGCCTGGAAAGACGGCAGCGACCTGATTCTGCTTTCGCCCACCGGCTCTGGAAAGACGCTGGCCTACCTGTTGCCGCTGGTGAGCTCGCTGAAGCAGGGAGTGGAAGGCGTGCAGGCCGTGGTGCTGGTGCCTTCGCGCGAACTGGCCCTGCAGATTGAGCAGGTGTTCAAGGCCATGGGAACCGGTTTCCCGGTGATGAGCTGTTACGGCGGTCGCCCGGCGATGGAGGAACACCGCACCATGAAGGGTATCTCGCCGGCCGTGATTATCGGTACGCCGGGACGTATGAACGACCACCTGAACAAGGAGAATTTCGAGGCCGGCACGGTGCGTACGCTGGTCATCGACGAGTTTGACAAGTGCCTGGAGTTCGGCTTCCAGGACGAGATGGCCGAGGTCATCGGCAAGCTGCCGTCGTTGCGCCGCCGCTTCCTGTTGTCGGCTACCGATGCGGAGGAGATTCCGCGCTTCACGGGGATGAACCGCACGCAGAAGCTGGACTTCCTGAATCCGGAGGAGACGGTATCGCAGCGGTTGAGGCTCTATAGGGTGACCTCGCCGGAGAAGGACAAGCTGGAGACGCTCTACAAGCTGCTGTGTACGTTGGGCAACGAATCGACGCTGGTGTTCTGCAACCACCGGGAGAGTGTGGATCGGGTAGGGAAGTACCTGCACTCCATGAAGGTGTATTGCGAGACGTTCCACGGCGGCATGGAGCAGGACGACCGCGAACGGGCGTTGTATAAGTTCCGCAACGGGAGCTGCCATATCTTCGTGTCGACCGACCTGGCGGCCCGGGGACTGGATATTCCGGACATCCGCAATGTGGTGCATTATCACTTGCCGATGGCCGAGGACGGGTTCATCCATCGCAACGGACGTACGGCGCGCTGGGAGGCGGACGGAAATGCCTTCCTCATTCTGCATGCCGAAGAACGTATCCCCGACTATGTGCCGCAGCCGCTCGAAGAGTTCGCCTTGCCGGAAAAGACACCGCAGCCTGCCTTGCCGGAATTTGTCACCTTGTATATAGGGAAAGGCAAGAAAGACAAGATCAACAAGATTGACATCGTGGGTTTCCTCTCCAAAAAAGGCGGACTGGGCCGGGAGGACGTGGGTCGTGTAGACGTGAAAGATCACTATGCGTTTGCGGCTATTTCGCGGAAAAAGGCTAAACAAACGTTAAAACTCATACAAAATGAAAAGATTAAGGGGATAAAAACTTTGATAGAACTGGCAAAATAATAACTTTGTGTCACATCAGCCCTCCGGCGGTGAGGGCTGCTTCGCATTTTGCTATGTCGCGCGAGTGTCCTCCCTGCCATGGCTTTCCATTCTCGTGTCAATATGTTATCAAAAAGACCTTTACTTGCATAATTTGAAAGTTAAAATCCGATAAGCGTGTAAAATTATCACGAATTCTTTTGGAAGTCTAAAAATAATCACTAAATTCGCAAGTGTTAGCTAAAATGATTGTTTAACCAAAACAAACTTCCAATGAAGAAACATAATTTTAATGCGGGACCGTCTATTTTGCCTCGCGAAGTGATAGAAAAGACAGCTCAGGCTATTCTTGATTTTAATGGTTCAGGACTTTCGTTGATGGAAATCAGTCACCGCGCGAAAGACTTCCAGCCGGTGGTGGATGAAGCGGTTGCGCTGTTCAAGGAACTGCTGCATATTCCGGAAGGATACTCGGTACTGTTCCTGGGTGGAGGTGCAAGCTTGGAGTTCTGTATGGTTCCCTATAATTTCCTGGAAAAGAAAGCGGCTTACCTGAACACGGGTACATGGGCTAAGAAGGCCATGAAGGAAGCCAAAGCTTTCGGCGAGACGATTGAGGTGGCTTCTTCCGAAAAGGATGGCTACACGTATATCCCGAAGAATTACGAAGTGCCGGCCGATGCGGATTATTTCCATATCACGACGAACAATACAATCTATGGTACGGAACTGCATGCCGACCTGGATGTGAACGTGCCGATGGTGGCTGATATGTCGTCGGATATCTTCTCCCGTCCGGTGGATGTGTCCAAGTATATCTGTATCTACGGAGGTGCGCAGAAGAACCTGGCGCCTGCGGGTGTGACTTTCGTCATCGTGAAGAACGAGGCACTGGGCAAGGTGTCCCGTCATATCCCGACCATGCTGAATTATCAGACGCATGTGGACAAGGGTTCTATGTTCAACACGCCGCCGGTAGTGCCTATTTATGCGGCTCTCCAGACCTTGCGTTGGCTGAAGGAACAGGGCGGTGTGGAAGAAATGCAGCGCCGTGCCAAACAGCGTGCCGACATGCTGTATGCGGAAATCGACCGCAACAAGCTGTTCCGTGGTACCGTGACGGTGAAGGAAGACCGCTCGTACATGAACATCTGCTTCGTCATGGCGGATGAATACAAGGATCTGGAGGCCGATTTCCTGAAGTTCGCTACCGAAAAAGGTATGGTGGGCATCAAGGGTCACCGTTCGGTAGGTGGTTTCCGTGCTTCTTGCTACAATGCCATGCCGATAGAAAGTGTGCAGGCGCTTATCGACTGCATGCAGGAATTTGAGAAAATGCATTAATTGTTGTTATATCTGAGAATAAGGGCGTGGAAGATACAAAAACACGTCCTTGTTTTCTTTAAAATCGAATATTATGAAAGTATTGGTTGCGACAGAGAAACCGTTTGCCAAAGTGGCAGTAGACGGTATCCGGAAAGAGATAGAAGGTGCAGGCTATGAACTGGCTTTGCTGGAGAAATATACCGACAAACAGCAGTTGCTCGATGCGGTGAAGGATGCGAATGCGGTGATTATCCGCAGTGACATCATCGATAAGGAGGTGCTGGATGCGGCGAAGGAACTGAAAATCGTGGTGCGTGCCGGTGCGGGATACGACAATGTGGACCTGGAGGCGGCTACGGCGCACGGGGTTTGCGTGATGAATACGCCGGGGCAGAACTCGAATGCGGTGGCCGAACTGGCTTTCGGCATGATGGTGATGGCGGTGCGTAACTTCTACGACGGCAAGTCGGGCACGGAACTGAAGGGCAAGAAGCTGGGTATTCATGCGTATGGCAACGTGGGACGCAATGTGGCGCGTATCGCCAAGGGATTCGGCATGGACATCTATGCGTACGATGCGTATTGCCCGAAGGAAGCGATGGAGGCCGACGGCGTGAAACCGGTGGATTCAGCCGAAGAACTGTATGCCACTTGCAACGTGGTGTCTCTGCACATTCCGGCCACTGCCGAAACCAAGAACTCGATTAATTATGCGCTGGTGAACCGGATGCCGAAAAACGGTCTGTTGGTGAATACGGCCCGCAAGGAGGTCATCAACGAGGCAGAACTGATCAAGCTGATGGAAGACCGTCCGGACCTGAAGTATGTGACAGACATCATGCCGGTGGCCAATGAAGAATTTGCGGCCAAATTCCCGGGACGTTATTTCTCTACGCCGAAGAAGATGGGTGCACAGACGGCTGAGGCGAATATCAATGCCGGCATCGCAGCGGCCCGTCAGATTGTGGGCTTCCTGAAGGATGGTTGTGAGAAATTCCGTGTAAATAAAAAATAACTTCTGTTTTACGCATAAATGAAACTGACGAGTGACGAACGGCATTTGCTGATTCCGTTGGGAATGGGCAGTTCCTTGCTGCTGGTGAATACGTTGTGCAGGTCGTTTTTGGATGACTTCTGGCAGGGTTTTCTGTGCGGTATGGCACTGGTATGTTTACTTTATGCGTTACGGACGTTGGTATTGTTTTTCAAACGAAATTTCAAACATTATGGCAACAGTTAAACCATTTAAAGGGCTTCGTCCGCCGAAGGAACTGGTGGAGCAGGTGGCTTCCCGTCCTTACGACGTGTTGAACTCGGCAGAAGCGCGCGCCGAAGCGAAAGGCAACGAGAAATCATTGTATTACATCATCAAGCCGGAGATTGACTTCCCGGAAGGTACCGACGAGCACGACCCGCGGGTGTACGACAAGGCGGTGGAGAACTTCCGGATGTTCCAGGAAAAGGGCTGGCTGGTGCAGGACGACAAACCGTGTTATTATATTTATGCCCAGACCATGAACGGCAAGACGCAGTATGGTCTGGTGGTGGGGGCTTACGTGCCCGACTACATGAACGGAGTAATCAAGAAGCATGAGCTGACGCGACGCGACAAGGAAGAGGATCGCATGAAGCATGTGCGGGTGAACAATGCGAACATCGAACCGGTGTTCTTCGCTTACCCGGAAAGCAAGGTGCTCGATGCGGTGGTGGCGAAATATACGGCGCAGAAGCCGGTGTATGATTTCGTGGCACCCGACGACGGCTTCGGCCATCAGTTCTGGGTGATTGACGACGACAAGGACATCGCCACAATCACGGAGGCGTTCAAGGAGATGCCTTCGCTCTACATTGCCGACGGACATCACCGGAGTGCGGCAGCGGCACTGGTGGGGGCTGAAAAGGCGGCCCAGAATCCGAACCACCGGGGCGACGAGGAATACAATTACTTCATGGCGGTGTGTTTCCCGGCCGAGCAGCTCACCATCATTGACTACAACCGGGTGGTGAAGGACTTGAACGGGCTGACGCCGCAGGAGTTCCTGGAGGCGCTGAAGAAGAACTTCGTGGTGGAGGAAAAGGGAACGGACATCTACAAGCCGGCGGCCCTGCATAACTTCTCATTATATCTGGATGGCAAGTGGTACAGTCTGACGGCCAAACCGGGCACGTACGACGACCACGACCCGATTGGGGTGCTCGACGTGACGATTTCCTCGAACCTGATTTTGGACGAGATTCTCGGCATTAAGGACTTGCGTTCGGACAAACGCATCGATTTCGTGGGCGGTATCCGCGGACTGGGTGAACTGAAAAAACGGGTGGACAGTGGCGAGATGAAGATGGCGCTGGCTCTCTATCCGGTGTCCATGAAGCAGCTGATGGACATTGCCGATACAGGCAACATCATGCCGCCGAAAACCACTTGGTTCGAACCGAAACTGCGTTCGGGATTGGTGATTCACAAATTGGAGTGAGATGCATAAGCTGGAGTGATAGATGCTCCTATAGAAAGAAATCAAGGGCTGTGGCCTCGTGAAAGAGGAACAGCCCTGATGATATACGTTATCATTTTTATAAATCCTCTTGTTTTAGTCGTGTATTTCTTGGGGACGGCTGGAAACAAGAGGATTTTTTGTTGCCTTATTTCGGCAAGGTCACGGGGAACAGGTCGTTCGGACGGTGTTCGCGCAGGATGACCTGCTTCATCTGGTCCACGAGCTCCGGATGCTGGGCAGCCACGTCGTGGTCTTCGTGGAGGTCGTCGGCCAGGTTATAGAGATGAGGCACGCCCTTCTTGACCACCATCTTCCAGTCGCCCATGCGGAGACCAATCTGGTCGGTTTCGTGGAACTCCCAGTAGAGGAAGTCGTGCGACTTCTGGATGGCGTCATTCCCCAGCAGGGTGGGGGCGAAGGAGATGCCGTCGAAGCAGTCGCCTTCCAGTTTCTTGTTCAGGTATTTCTTCGGGAAACGCTTGTCGCCCACCAGCTCGCAGAACGTCGGCATAATGTCGTAGAAGGCCAGCTGATGGTCGTTCACGGTACCGGCTTTCACCTTGCCCGGCCAGCGGACGATGAACGGGATACGGATGCCGCCTTCGTAGCACTGGCGCTTCAGGCCCCGCAGCTTGCCGTCGCGTCCGAAGAATGTCGGGTCGGCCCCGCCTTCTTCGTGAGGACCGTTGTCACTGCTGAAAATCACAATCGTATTCTCGTCGAGACCTTTTTCCTTCAGCTTGGCCAGGATTTCGCCCACGTAGGTATCCAGTCGGTTAATCATGCCGGCAAACTGGGCGTGAGTATGGTCGCTGGCATTGTAGCGGGAGCCGGCCTGTCCGCCCCAGGTCTTGTCTTCAAAGAATTTCTGCTTGTATTTCTTCAGGAGGGAGTCGTTGGGCTGGGCCAGTTCGGCGTGCGGAAGGGTATAGGTGAAGAAACCGTAGAAAGGCTGGGAAGCGTCCTGCTTGTCGAGCCATTCCAAGGCCTTGCGGTGAATGAGGTCGGCCGAGTATTGCGTACGCTTGAAGTAGTCATCGCCACTCATCGGATAGCGGATGTTGTCTTCTAGGATGATGCGGGTCACGGCCGTGTCGCCTGCAGCCCGGCTGTAACTGTTCAGGAAGTTCGGGTAGTAGAGGTGAGCCTGAAACTGGCACATGTAGCCGAAGTATTCGTCCACGCCGCGCTTGTCGGGAGTGGAGGTCGAGCCTTCGTAGCCGCCTGCCCATTTGCCGAACATGCCGGTGGTATAGCCGTTCTTCTTCATGATTTCCGGCAGGATGATGTGCTGCGGGTCGTAGGGTTCCTGTCCCGTCACAGCATAGTCCTTGTTCTGCCCGTACCACACCTCGCCGCTCCAGTATTCCTTGTTGCCTCTCACGTGGCCGTGTCCGCTGTGCTGGCCGGTCATCAGGCTGGCGCGCGACGGAGCACTCACGGGACTTCCGGCGTAGGCCTGGGTGAAGCGCATGCCTTCGCGGGCCATCTGGTCGATGCAGGGAGTTTGGATGAAAGGTTGTCCGTAGCAGCCTAAATCGCCGTAGCCCATGTCGTCGCAAAGAATAAAGATAATGTTGGGTTTCTCGGAAGCGGGAGTGGCAGCTTGTGCATGAGGAGCAGCTAGGGCCGCCAGCCCCATGCAGTAAGTCAGTTTCTGTAATTTTTTCATGCCATTAGTTTCTTAAAGGGGTTAATGTTGTGGACAAAGATAGTGCTTTCGGGGCAAAGATGAGCGAAAAATCACTAAATTTGCGTCCTGAAAAAAGACAAAAGCCATGCAAGACGATACCTATAAGACCATTGGAGCGCGTGCCGAGGCCATTTATACCGAGAAGCGCAGCAAGTTTATCGCCATCGCGTTGCCGGTGCGCACCCTGACCGAAGTCAAGTCGCTCCTGGAGGAGTACCAGAAGAAATACTACGACGCGCGCCACGTGTGTTATGCTTACATGCTGGGGCCGGAACGGAAGGATTTCCGGGCGAACGACAACGGGGAGCCTTCGGGGACGGCGGGCAAGCCGATTTTGGGACAAATCAACTCGCACGAGCTGACCGACGTGCTGGTCATCGTGGTACGTTATTTTGGGGGTATCAAGCTGGGTACGAGCGGACTGATTGTGGCGTACCGTACGGCGGCGGCTCTGGCGCTGGAGGAGGCTCCGGTGCTTGAGAAGACCGTCGACGAGGAGGTGGCCGTGGCGTTCGAATATCCTTTCATGAACGACATCATGCGCATCGTCAAGGAGGAATCGCCCGAGATTCTGGAACAGTCGTACGACATGGACTGCCTGATGCGGCTGCGCATCCGCAAGTCGATGATGGGTAAGCTCCGCGCGCGGTTGGAGAAGGTAGAGACGGCCCGTTTCGTGGATGAATAACAACCTGCTGCGGCTTCGCATCCGTCAATCGAGGAGGAGGAAGCTCCGCGCACGGCGGAAGAAAGTGGAGACGGCCCGTTTCGTGGACGAGTGACAACCTGCTGCGGTTGCGCATCCGCCAATCGATGAGGAGGAAGCTCCGTGCACGGCGGAAGAAGGTAGAGACGGCCCGTTTCGTGGATGAATAACAACCTGCTGCGGCTTCGCATCCGTCAATCGAGGAGGAGGAAGCTCCGTGCGCGGTGGAAGAAGGTGGAGACAGCCCGTTTCGTGGATAAATAACGGGTAGATGGAATTGAAACCGGAATTTTTTTCTTCGGTAAAAGTGCTGATTTTTTGCTATTTCCTGCTGTTTTTTAATAAATTTTATTACCTTTGTTCAAACCTTTTAATCTTTCCTTATGAAACATCTGGCTGGCCTTATTTTTTTTGTTTGTCTTCTTTTCGGATGCAGGGAGGAAGCAGACCGTGGCTTGGTACAGCCTGTGGAACAGTCGGTGGTGTCGGAAGAGGCAGCACCGGACAGTGTGGAAGCGGTGCTCCCGTTTGAGCGCAAACCGTTGACGGGCGCCGACATCATTTTGGTCAAAGAACTGCTTTTCGACAAATATACCTTGAAGGATGAATATCCGTATCAGGACACGGTGCGCTCGTTCAAGTGGGACGTGATTCGCAAGTGTCTGGCCTTCATCGAGAACCTGCAATACGAGGCCGCCCGCTGGGCCGTTTTCCAGAACTACAAGAACCGGAACCAGGAAGCGCCGCTGGTGAAGAGCTATGTGCGTAACGTGTACCGCCGCATTGCCGATACGCTGGGCGTGGAGCGCTACCAGTCGGTGCCGCTTTACCTGCCGACCGATACGCTGGTGCCGGAACGCTACGGACGCGACGGGGCCTTGGTTTCCATGCAGGGCGAGAACGGAGGATTCTACCGGGTGTCGCCGGTGAGCATCGAGGGAGAATGGCTGGTGCCTCGCCGCTATGTCAAGTTGCTGGCCGACAGCACGGCGTTTCATCATGTGGTGGTGGTAGACCGGGGCGACCAGAACATCGCCACGCTGGAACGGCTGGAAGAAGGTACCTGGGCCATCCGCAGCATGAATCCGGCCACTACGGGGATGCACCGTCCGCCGTATGCGCAGGAAACCCCTCTCGGCATGTTCGTATTGCAGGAGAAGAAGTCGCGCATGGTCTTCCTGAAAGACGGTTCCTCGGCCACCGGAGGCTATGCACCCTATGCAAGCCGTTTCACCAACGGGGCCTATATCCACGGCGTACCGGTCAATGTGCCGCGGACGGCCATGATTGAGTACAGCTGGTCGCTGGGCACCACACCCCGTTCGCACATGTGTGTGCGGAATGCCACCTCGCATGCCAAGTTCGTTTACGACTGGGCTCCGACGGAACGGGCACTGGTCATCGTAATTGAGTGATTTCTATAAAATTAACTCTCTTTCGGAATCGGAATGCCCGAAAAATCCGTACCTTTGCCGCCGAATATTCTTAGGTGGTCTATAATCATGCGAAATTCGATATTGAAACTTATTTTCTCTGCACTTTTTCTGTCTTTCCCCTGCGCGTATTTCACGGCGGAAGGGGAGTGTGTTTCTCCTGAAAACCCGGCGGCTTCGGTGAAGGCAACCGACGAGGTGACGTCGCTCTACCACGCCATGCAGCTGGAAGGAGTGGTCAACTGGAAGGCGTTCAAGCTGGCAGTGACGGGCTACAACCGCATCAAGGGACGGAAACGCGAGGTGCTGACGCTGATTGATTTCTCGAAACCTTCCACGGAAAAACGGCTCTACGTGTTCGATATGAAGCATCGTCGGATGCTCTATTCGTCGGTCGTTTCGCACGGGAAGAACAGCGGAGGGAATTACGCCACTTCATTCTCCAATGAATACGGTTCCTATAAAAGTTCGCTGGGTTTCTACCTGACGGCCTCTACCTATCAAGGGAAGAACGGCTATTCGCTGGTGCTCGACGGACTGGAGAAAGGCATCAACGACCGGGCTCGTGAGCGGGCCATCGTGGTGCATGGAGCAGCCTATGCCGACCCGTCTGTCGCCAAGCGTGGCGGTCGCCTGGGACGCAGTTTCGGCTGTCCGGCCCTTCCTACCTCCGTGGCACGTCCCATTATTGATACGATAAAAGGGGGCAGCGTCATGTATATCTATGCCGAAATCCCCTCTTACCTGGCCCAGAGTTCGATTCTGAGCGATTCGGATGTCAATGTTATCGTAAATCAATGATTTCCGCTTTCGGATACTTCTGTTTGTTGAAGCGGAACGTCGCATCGGGCAGGTTCACTCCCGTGCGGTAGGAAGAAATCTGAAACTCCTGTTTCTCGCCGTTCTGCAGCTGGATGGCAATGTAGACGGGCGAACCGTTTTCCTTTACATTCAGCGTGATGCTTTTCACATCCTGTGAAGCCTTGGGCGTGAGGATGATTTCCTGTCCCCGTTTGCCTTGGCGGGTCTTTTCACCCACATAGCGGTAGTTGAAGCTTTTCTTGTAGGTCGTCACCAGGGCATACGGATTGACGCTCTGCAATTCCTCCGGGGTAGGGGTGGACACGTTCACCTCTTCGTTCTGCTCCACGTAGCTCCATTGCGTCTTGCCGTCGAACCACGTCTGGATACCCCCGCTCTCCAGGTAAAACTTGTTGCCTTTCAGCAGCAGGTTGCCGCTTTGCGTACCTCCGAAGCTCAGGCTGATACCGCCCGCCTTCTGGTAATTCTCTGCCATCTTGTTCAAGATGCTTTCCGCTTTTGCGTCCTGCTGTGCTGCGGCCCGGCACAGGGCGATACCCATCAGCAGGATGACCAGAAAAATCTTTTTCATATCCAATCAGTTTACTAAGTTGTACGGATAAAGGCAGCCCGTCAGTCTTTCAGGCTGCTCATTCTCATTTGTAAGTCGTTTTCGTCCATGCAGAGCACGTCGCGCGCCTTGCTGCCGTTGGCCGGTCCCACGATGCCCGCTTTCTCCAGCTGGTCCATGATGCGTCCGGCGCGGTTGTAACCGATGGAGAACTTACGCTGAATCAGCGAGGTGGAACCCTGCTGGTGGTAGATGACCAGGCGGGCTGCTTCTTCGAAGAGCGGGTCGAGACGGTTCATGTCCACATCGGCCGCACTGCCACTCGCTTCGGCATTCTCGTCCACGTATTCCGGCAGCATGAAGGCCGTCGGATACCCCTGCTGCTTGCCGATGAAGGCCGCGATGCGTTCCACTTCCGGCGTGTCGACAAAGGCACACTGCACACGCACCGGATCGTTGCCTTGCAGGTAGAGCATATCTCCCTTACCAATCAGCTGCTGGGCACCCGGACGGTCGAGGATGGTACGTGAGTCCATCATGGAAGCCACACGGAAGGCCACACGTGCCGGGAAGTTCGCCTTGATGGTACCCGTGATGATGTTCGTGGTCGGACGCTGGGTGGCGATGATGGCATGGATACCCACCGCACGAGCCAACTGGGCGATACGGCAGATGGGCAGTTCCACCTCCTTGCCGGCCGTCATAATCAAGTCACCGAACTCATCGATGATGATGACGATGTACGGCAGGAAACGATGTCCGTTTTCCGGATTCAACTGTCGGTTGATGAATTTCGCGTTGTATTCCTTGATGTTACGGCAACCCGCATTCTGCAGGAGCTTGTAACGGTTGTCCATTTCCACACACAGCGAGTTCAGCGTCTGCACCACCTTCGTCACGTCGGTGATGATGGCGTCGCCGCCGTCGGGCAGCTTGGCCAGGAAGTGACGCTCAATCGGCGCATAGATGGCAAATTCCACCTTCTTCGGGTCGATGATGACGAACTTCAGTTCGCTCGGGTGCTTCTTGTAGAGCAGGGAAGTCACGATGGCATTCAGACCGACCGACTTACCTTGACCCGTGGCACCGGCCACCAGCATGTGGGGCGCTTTGGCCAAATCCACCATGAACACCTCGTTGGTGATGGTCTTACCCAGGGCCACCGGCAGGTCGTAGGTGGTTTCCTGGAACTTCTTGCTGGCCAGGATGGAACTCATCGGCACGATGTGCGGGTTGGCGTTCGGCACCTCGATACCGATGGTACCCTTGCCCGGAATCGGGGCGATGATACGGATACCCAGTGCCGAAAGGCTCAGGGCGATGTCGTCTTCCAGGTTGCGGATTTTCGAGATGCGCACCCCTTCGGCCGGCGTAATTTCATATAAGGTGATGGTCGGACCCACACTCGCCTTGATGGAACTGATTTCGATGCCGAAGCTGCGCAGCACCTTGATGATGCGGTTCTTGTTGGCATTCTGTTCCTCCATGTCGATGTCCGGCTCTTCGTTCTGGTACGTGTTCAGCAAGTCGAGGGTAGGGAAGTGGTAGAACTCCAGGTCCAGCCGCGGGTTGTACGGTTGGGTGAGGTCGCCCTTGTAGGCCTGGTCTTCTTCCTTGGTGTCGTTGCTCACCTCAAACGCCGGTTCCTCTTCAGGCTGTGCTTCCTTCCGGACCGGCTCCACCTCAAAAGGGTGGTCTTCGTCTTTTTCTTCCGGTTCGATGGGCAGGTCGATGGTCTTCGGCTGTTCGTCGGCCTCCTTCGGCATTTCCGGCTGAGCTTCCGGCTGGCTTTCCGGAGCCTTCACCGCATCCTCCGCTTTCTTGTCCGCTTCTGGTGCCTTGTCCTTCCGTTTGCGGTGCGTCCAGCTCTTCCAGAAACTTTCTTTCTTTTCTTCCTTCTCTTCTTCCGGCTCGGTCACTGGGACACTGACGACTTCCTCTTTCACGGGCTCCTGGCGAACCTTCGTTTCCACCTGCGGAGTGTCGGCAGCCGCGCCGTCCTCACGCTTCATCGTGGGATGCAGGGCCTTTCTCACCACTCCCATGGTCCGGCTGGTCAGTGCCACGGCGAAGCATACGGCCACCACCAGCAGCAACAGTATCAGTCCCGGTGCCCCGATTTGCGAACAAATCCAGCGGCTGATGTTGTATCCGTGCAGTCCCCCCGGATAAATAAAGGAGTCTTCAAACATACCTTCAAAGGCGAATCCCAGCGTGACGGAAAGCCAGATCATCACCGTGGCACACCCCACGAACCAGTAACGGATGCGGAACTGGTAGGCTTTCATCAGCTTCATGCCGGCCACCACCAGGAAAACGATGATGCAGTAAGCCGGTATGCCGAAGCAGTCGTTGATAAGGAACTGTGCCAGCTGGGCTCCCCGCGCTCCTGCGTAGTTCTGAATCCGGTTGCCGGTCTCCAGCAGTTCCGACGGGTTGGGATGCGTCAGGATGCTCTGGTCGTTTCCTCCGGTGAAAAAGAAGGAACTGAAGGCCAGCAGCATGTACACTCCGAAGATGACACACAGCAGTCCGATAACGAATGAAGTAGTCTCACTTTTCAACAGGGTCCATGTTTTTCCGGCCATGGATGCCGCCTTTACGCTCTTGCTTGTATCTGTTTTTTTTGTTTGCATGACGATTGAAATTAGCTAAACATTCATGCAAATGTACGAATAAAACTAGAACTGAGAAATTTTTTTTATACCTTTGCGCTTCAATTAGCGTGATTATGGAAGAAAACAATTCACAAGTGATATTCGATAAAAATGCGGTCGAGTTTGTGACCGTGGCCGCCGAATTTTGCGGTTTTATGGAACGGGTTTCCGACATGAAGCGCCGTGATTTTGTCGACAAATCCCTGAAACTCTTACCTCTTTTATACCTGAAGGCCTCGCTGCTTCCCGCCTGTGAGCGGATGGAAGAATCCGACCCCGAGACCTTTGTCACCGAGACCGACTATGAGGTGGTGCGGAGTTCGGTCGCCTTTCTTCTGGGCGAATACGACGATTTCCTCGAAGTCTTCCTCGACGACATGGCCTACAGCGATACGCCCATCCATCAGAATATTTCCGAATGCCTGGCCGACATCTACCAGCCCCTCAAGGATTTCATCTGCGTGTTCCAGCTCGGACTGGAGCAGACCATGAACGACTCGCTGGCCATCTGCCGCGAACTGTTCGCCGAGTTCTGGGGACAGCGCCTGGTGAACGTGATGCGGGCTCTCCACGACGTGAAATACCGTCAGCTGGCACACGGCGAGGAAACGGAAGAAGAATCATCTCCCCTTTATGAAGACAACTGCACCGAAGAAGAATTATACAAAGGCCTGGACATGGGCGACGACGATGAATAACCCTCAAATGCGAATCGAATGGTAGAAATACAGAGCAAGATAGACAAGAAAATGGTTGCCGAACTGCCCAAAGTTTCTTTTCCCGGCCGCATTTTTATAATTTATACCGAGGCGGATGCCCGCAAGGCCATCGACTACCTCAACACGCATGTACTGGTGGGCATCGATACCGAAACCCGTCCGTCGTTCCGGAAGGGGACCGTCAACAAGGTGGCCCTGCTGCAGGTCTCCACTTACGACACCTGCTTCCTCTTTCGCCTGAACCACCTGGGCCTGCCCGACTTCCTCGAAGACTTTCTGCAGAACGACGTGCTGAAAATCGGCCTCTCGCTGAAGGACGATTTCGCCATGCTGCGCCGCCGCAACCGCAAGGACCCGCGCACCGGCAACTGGGTGGAACTGCAGGACTATGTCACGGCTTTCGGACTCGAGGAAAAGAGCTTGCAGAAGATTTACGCCCTCCTTTTCCACGAAAAGATTTCCAAGAGCCAGCGCCTGTCCAACTGGGAGGCCGACACCCTGACCGAGGCACAGCAGCTCTATGCCGCCACCGACGCCTGGGCCTGCGTCCGCATCTATGAATACCTGGAGGAACTTCGGCGTTCCGGCAAATACCGCGTGATACGTCCCGAAGCCCCCGAAAACATTCTCGACGATTAACAACTTAAACCATACAAATGAGCTACAAGAAAGTATTTCTCAAACCCGGGAAGGAAGAATCGCTCAAGCGTTTTCACCCCTGGGTCTTTTCCGGTGCCATTGCCCGCGTGGAAGGAGAGCCGGAAGAAGGTGAGGTGGTCGATGTCTATACCTCGAAGAAAGAGTTCATTGCCTGCGGACATTTCCAGATAGGCAGCATCGCCGTGCGTGTGCTGTCGTTCCGCCAGGAACCCATCGACCATGACTACTGGGTGCGCCGTCTGCAGGTGGCCAAGGACCTCCGCTGTGCCCTGGGCCTGATTGGCAATCCCCGCAACAACACGTACCGTCTGGTGCATGGGGAAGGCGATAACCTCCCCGGACTCATCATCGACGTGTACGACCATACCGCCGTCATGCAGGCACACTCTGCCGGCATGCACCTCGACCGCATGGCTGTGGCCGATGCCCTCGAAGAGGTGATGGGCGATGTCATCCAGCACATTTATTACAAGTCGGAAACCACCCTGCCTTTCAAGGCCGATTTGCTGGCTACCGAAAACGGCTTCCTCAAGGGAGGCAGTCCGGAGAACGTGGCCATGGAAAACGGACTGAAGTTCCATGTCGACTGGCTCAAGGGGCAGAAGACCGGCTTCTTCGTCGACCAGCGTGAGAACCGTGCCCTGCTCGAACGCTATGCCAAGGGCCGCAACGTGCTCAACATGTTCTGCTACACCGGCGGCTTCTCGTTCTATGCCATGCGCGGTGGGGCCAATCTGGTGCACTCCGTGGACAGTTCCGCCAAGGCCATCGACCTGACCAACGAGAACGTGGCCCTCAACTTCCCCGGCGATACCCGTCACCAGGCCTTTGCCGAAGATGCCTTCAAGTTCCTCGACCGCATGGGCGACCAGTACGACCTGATTATCCTCGACCCGCCGGCCTTTGCCAAGCACCGCGATGCCCTCCGCAATGCCTTGCGCGGCTACACCAAGCTCAACGCCAAGGCCTTCGAGAAAATCCGTCCGGGCGGCATCCTCTTTACTTTCTCCTGCTCACAGGTAGTCAGCAAGCAGGACTTCCGCAATGCCGTGTTTACCGCCGCCGCCCAGAGCGGACGCAGCGTGCGCATCCTTCACCAGCTCACGCAGCCCGGCGACCATCCGGTCAACATCTACCATCCCGAAGGCGAATACCTCAAGGGACTAGTGCTTTACGTGGAATAACTCTCGTCTGGAACCGACATAAAAAAAGCTGTTTCCCGTGCGGACCCTCCGCCAGTGAAACAGCTTTTTCTGTATCCGGACCCCTGTTAGCCGAACAGTTTGCCCAGCAGTCCCTGTTTTTTCTTTTTCTTCTCCATGCGTCTTTCTTCCACTTCGCCCAGCTTCTCGTTCAAGGCTTCCTCCACCAGGTCGGCCAGCTTGATGCGGTTGTGGATAATCCGGTAGATACTTCCCCAGTCGAAAAGTCCGCCCAGGTTACGGTCGTCGATGAACACATCCGCCTTCAGCTTCCGCGAAAAGTGCTCGTGTCCCGACTTCTCCTCCGGATAATTCGTATTTACGGCATAAAACTCCAGTCCCCGCTGGCGGCAGAACTCCACCGCCTCTTCCAGTAGTTTGTCTTCTCTCACCGACCACAGAATCAGGCGGTGTCCCTCCCTTTGCAGCATCTTCAGTGTCTCGATGGCAAACGGAATTTCCTTGCCGATTTCCGGGTAGCGGTGTTCCACAATCGTCCCGTCAAAGTCCACAGCTATGATCATATTTGTTTCAGTTTAAGAAATGTACCTAAATATTCCGCTGCAAAAGTAGAAAAAGAAATGCAGAAATCCGTTGTGGATTCCTGCATTTTTCTTTCTCATATTCTGTTATGATACTTCTGCTGTTACTTTACCATCCGGATAATGGCCGCACGGCTCAGTCGCGGATTTTCGTGGAACATCGTGTCCACGCCGCCCTTGTGCTCCAGAATCAGCTGGTCCTTGTTCACTCCGTATTTGTCCACCAGCGTGTTGTACACGGCTTCTGCTCTCAGCTGGCTCAGGCGCTCGTTGAAGGCCTGGCTGCCCGTCTGCTTGTCGGCATAGCCCGTAATCACGAAGCGGTTTTCCGGATATTTCTTGATCAGGTGGGCATACGCCTCCAGGTTCACGGCCTCTTTCTGGCTCAGGTACGCCTTGTTGATGTCGAAGAAAGCCGTATATTCCATGGCATCCTGCAGCTTGTGGTCGGGGGTCATCACCGGTGTAGCCGGCTGCGACTGCCGTTTCTCTTCCTCCAGCGTGTTCACGCGGTCTCTCAGGCTCGCATTCTCTTCGTGCATCTGGCGAAGCTGGCTCTGTACGGCCTGCATTTCGGCTGCCGAGATGCCCGTGCCCTTGTTCCATCCTCTGGCCTTGAAGCGGTAGGTGGCACCCACCATCAGGGCTACCGAGCCTTCCATGTTCTTTCCTCCGCGGATGCCGTCCAGCACGTCGTTGTTCACCGTGCCTCGTGCTTCCAGGTTCAGGTCCCATGCGGAGTTCAGGCGGAAGCGGTTGATGAAGCCCACGGTACCGCTCAGCTCGTTGTCCTTGTGTTGGATGCCGCGCAGGTAACCGATTCCCACGTACGGGATGGCGTTGTACACCCGGTCCTCACGGTATCCGCAAATCAGGTTGGTCAGGTTCAGCATCACGTCGGTATGCAGGTGAAGCATGCCCCATTTCGTGCGATACAGGTCTCTGTCCACGTGCTTGTAGGCAAAATCGCCGTCCTTGAGCGAGTAGCCCTTGGCCTGGTAGCCGCCGAATCCCACACGCAGACCGATGCCCGGTGTGAACCATTTGCCTACGTTCACCTCAAAGGTCGGGGTAATCAGCTTGCCTGCCTTTCCCTTGCTGAAGTAGTCGCCCATGTACAGCTGCGCACCTGCGTTGACCCCTGCAAACCAGTTGTCTCCGAACAGGTTGGTCTGTACCGTGTATTTTTCTGTTTTTTCTGCTTTCTCCTTGTTCACTGTCGTGTCTTGCGCGAACAAATGCATTCCTGTCATCAGTGCGATGCCCAGCATGCAAATTGATTTCATATTCATATCCTCAATAGTTTAGTAAAATTCGTTTCTGTTTTATCTATTGCGTCCCCTTCGGGAGGGAAGGGGACGCAAGTTTGAGAATATAACAAGTGACCGAATCAAAATGTTCGAGGCACAAGAAAAAAATTACTTCCAGAAAGTGTAGCTTACGCCGAGGTTGGCATAAGGCATCAGGGAGAACTCTCCGTTGGTCAGGGTTCTGGCCCCCGGGATGATGGCTCCTTTGTATGCTCTCATGGCTTCTTCCGCAAAGATACCCCACCGGTCGTTCACCCGGAAGGTCTCTTTCAGACCGCCCTGCATGCCGAAGTAGTCCTTTCTGGCCGCTCCGTGGTGTGTGTACAGGATACCGGCAAACCCTTCCACCGTGCAGATTCGTTCGCGGTTGTATCCCGCAGCCAGGGCCGTGAAGTCCACCATGTAGTCTGCGCCGAGGGTTAGCGGGTAGGTATGTCCTCCTCTGCCGTATTGGAGGTGTCCCACTTCCAGGTTCCCTCTCACGGACGCATACTGGCTGTATCTCCGTCCGTAGCTCAGGCTGAACTGTTGTCCCAGGTGGTGCATCATCTTCTTCAGTCTTGTGTCACCGATACGCATCGGGTAGCTGGCCCCTACGGCCACCGAAGCAAAGTTGTAGGGCTCAAAGAAGATGTCCTTCTTGTTCACGTCTTCTGCCCGTCGTCTGTATTGCACACCCATTTCCACGCTCAGGTTCTGCATTCTGCGGTCCTGGCTCTTTCTGCCGCCCACGAACGTCTGTGTGTAGTTGTTCCGGCTCCAGCGGGCCTGTCCGAACACACCGATGCGGTCGTTCACGGCATACAGCAGCTGTCCGCCCGCCGTAGGGCCGATGAAGGGGCGTACTTTCTTGGCATACGTTTTTCCTCGGTGGGCCACGGCGCCCACTTCCACACCGCCGGTCAGGTTGACTTCCAGTTTGGGGTCGGTCACGCCGCAGTTGAACAGGCGGTTCAGGTTCAGCATTCCTTCCAGGCGCAGGCCGGCATACACCTCCTTGCGGGTATCCATCTTGCCGTCATCGGGCACCGTCCGGTGAAGACCTCCGAAAATTGTACCGCGTACTCCCAGCGGCAGGAACCATTTTCCGATGCCTATACCCATCGCCGGTCCCACGGGTTCCAGTAGACCGTTCATCTGCGGTGCCCGGCGGACTCTGGCCGAGTAGTCTCCCTGAATGCCCACATAGAATTCGTAGAACAAGTTGTCCAGCACGTCCGCGTTGGGGCGGGGCAGGTTGTCCATCGGGATGCCCGTAAAGCGGTAGGTCAGTCCCACCACAGCCTGTGCCCCGAGGTCGTATTTCTTTTGGGAATCTCTTCCGTCAATGCCGTCGGTAAAGAGGTTGAGACGCGGTTCGGCAAACATCTCCAGGTGGCTGCCCAACAGGTAGCTCACGTGCAGACCCCCGAAGAGGGCCCCTGCATAATGCCGGCTGTCGTCCTTTGTCAGCTGGGTCGTGTATCCCCCCAGTCCGATTACCGTTTCCACGTTCCAGGCCGTCCGGTCGTTGTAGCCCCACACGTAATCCATGATGCGGAAGAGGTGGGCTATTTCCACGCCGCCCCGTTTCATCTGTTTGTTCTGTGCGCCCTCCAGGGTCAGGCGGTAGCTGTTGAACGAGGTGACATCCTTGGTCAGGGATACCCCGAATTCCTTGCTCATCGGCATCCAGGCCCCTTCACCAGCCAGTTTGCTGGCCCCGCCGAAAGCCGATACCGACACGTTCCGTCCTTTGGCCTGCGGGTCCACCTTTCTGCCCTCGGGGATGTATCGTTTCTGGCGGATGTAGTCCATTGCATTGAAGAAATTCGCCTTCGTACTGTCGTTCGCTTCTTGTGCAGTCATGTGGCCGGGCAGGACGGCACATGCGCAGCAGGCCGCCGCGATATAATAATTCTTGATCGATTTCATGATGTTATTACTGATTGTTGTAGATATCCAGTGCTGTCTCTATGATATCCTTGTTGAACTCTCCGTCATTTTGTGCCTTGGTAATCATCTTGGCATCCTTGTTGAAGCAGCTCACCAGGCAGATGGCTGCATCCGTCAGGCCGGCGTCGCCTTTCCGGGCCGCTACCACCGCCTTCAGGTACCAGGTCACCGCCTTGTCGGCCGGCATTTCCTCTAAGGCCTTCTCCGCCTCGTCGTTGCCTGCCGGCGTTTCCAGGGCCAGATTCATCACCACCCGGTTCTGTACCGACGAGTTACAGATGGTTTCAAACGTCCGTTGGGCCCGTGCCCGTTCTTCGGGTGTGTCTCCCCCCTGGAAGTAGCCTCCCATGGCCCAGGCATACGCTTTCACCAGGTCATATTCCGTATATTCGTCGGGAATCAGTTTGGCCATCACGCTGGCATTCTCGAAGTCGCCCGCCTTGATGTACATGCACAGCTGGTTCACCACCACTTCCACCGGGTTGATGATTTCCGTTCTTCCCGTGTCGATGTTTCTCCGTTCATAGTTCACGGTGAAAATTGTGCGGTTGATGAGCGGTTCCAGCACCTTCTTGTCGATGGTGTCCCGTTTCAGGTACTGCACCGCCAGCGTGTTGCCGGCCAGCACCCACGGACGCTTCATCTCCAGCGATTCGTCGTACGCCTTCCGTGCCACGGCCTCAATTTCCCGGTCGTCTTTCAGCAGTTGCAGCAGCTTCCAGTATTCATAGCGGGTGTACGTACCCTTGAGTCCCTTTTCCCGGTAGGCCTGCATCACCTCCTCGTCGTTCGGTTCGCGGTAGATGTCGTAGCGGCACAGGTACTTCACCTGTCGCAGTCTCTCCAGGTAGGGCACAATCACCTCCCGGTATTCCGGGAAGGCTCTGACGCGCTGTCCCTGTTTGTCCATCTGTTCCGGCAGGGCTTCCACCACTTCCCGGATGCGGCGTGACAGGTCGGTCAGGCTGTCCTGTGCCAGCAGGTCGGCCACGTCGTTCCACGAAGCCACCTCTGCCTGCGGGTTTTGGTATGTCCGTTCGGCCACGCTGCGCGGCAGGCTGCCGATTACTTCCTGCTGGATTTTCAGCATACGTTTTCTCGCCAGGGCCAGGTTCTTTTGGTATTGCCCTTCCGGCGAGGAGGTACCCATCACGTGGAATTCCCTCAGCATGGCTCCCGGTTCGTTCAGAATCATTTTCAGTTTCTCGTCAATCAGCTGCAGGTTCTGCCGGTTCTTCGGGTCGTCGGTCAGTTGGTCCGAGTTGATTTCGAAGGTCAGTTCCACCTTGTCTTCCGTGTTACGCTTTTCCACCTGTGCCTTTTCCACGTATTTCTGGAAGTCCAGGTCTTTGGCCAGCAGGTCGTATTCCAGGAAGCCCAGCGGCCGCTTGTTCTCGCACGTATTAATCTGGTACGTCTTCCGGAACGGTACCCGGCGGTAAGTCTCTATGCTGAAATCCGCATAGCAGCTGTAGCTCCCGTTGGGGTCGGGCACGGTCAGCGTGTCCTGCCATTCGATGGTCATCCGGTCTGTGGTCAGCGGGGTCTCATTGACGAAGCGTGCCAGCGGGTCCCGTGACAGGTCGTATCCCATCAGTCGGGTTTGCGTGCGGTGGAATTCCTTTCCGTCGTATACCAGCGGCTTCAGAAACCCGATGGTGTCGTTGGTCGCGCAGTTCAGCACATACGGCTGGATTACCAGGCGCGAATACGTGTTTCCTTCCCGCCGCGGCACCACAAACGTGTTGTACGGATAAAACCGGTTGCCCATCAGGCGGCTGGCCTTCGGTTCCGGTTGAATCTGTTTCAGTTCTCCGGTCACGGTCACCTCCTGCAGCTGGATTCCTCCGTCCACCTCGAGGTCAATTTTCATCCGGTTGTTCACTTTCTCCAGCACCGACTTGCTCAGCCCCGGTTTGAACACCAGGGCGCCGTTGTCGGGCACCAGAATCTCGTAATACCCGTTGGCATCCGTTTCCACCCGTTGCCCTTCGTCCAGAAAGAGGGACATGTTCAGGTTATCCTTGTCCAGGTTTTCTTGCAGGTCTTCTGCCTCTGCCACTGTCTTGCAGCTGTAGATGTACACTGCGGCATCCGTGAAAGGCACCTTCTTCTTGTTGGCGATGTTGTACACCGTGCCGCTTACCTTAATCATGCGTTGCGCCCATCCGGCCACCGGAGTTGCCGTGAGCGTCGCTACCAGTATGTATTTACCTATACCCGATATCAATTTCTTATCCATAAGTCCAGATTGTTTTTAGAACACGTAGCTGCACGTCACAGCCACCTCTGTCGGTACGTACTTCATTCCCTTTGCGTTGTATTCCGCCTTGTTCAGGTTCGTACCTTCGGCGTACTTTTTCTCTCTGTACCACATCACGCCGACTCCGGCCGAGAATTCCAGGTTGAAGTGTTTGCACAGCGGCCATGCATACCCGTAGGTCAGTCCCGGTCCTGCAGCGTCTCCGCGGTGCGTGGTTCCTTCGTGCGCTACGAAGTACCTCATTCCGCTCACCGACAAGCCGACGAACGACCGTGCCATCGGCCTTCCCGATATCCAGTATCTGATTTCCGCCTGCGCTCCTTTGAGCTGCACGTCCAGCGGGTTCTTGTTCAGCCCGTAAAACACAGTCCCTTCCAGGCTGAACCGTGGAGCTGTCACCAGTTCCACCGAGAGATTGGGTGTCAGGTTTCCCCAGAGCAATGCATTGGTTTTCACCGCAGCCAGTTGGGCTTGAGCCGCACCGCTGCCGGCGAGCAGCATCCCTCCCAGGACTCCCCACCTAGTTAACCTTTTCATAAAATAAATTCTTGTTTTGTTTTGATTTATGTAGTTTTCGTTAAGTTCGTTTCGGTGCCGCGTACTGTCTCAGTAGGCATTCTTTTCGCCATGCAGCGCATTGGCCACGGTCTTGTAGATGATGAACAGGTCCAGTCCGAACGTCCAGTGTTCGATGTACCAGATGTCGCCGCGGATACGTCCCTCCATATCCTTCAGCTCTTTCGTCTCGCCGCGGTAGCCCGTCACCTGGCTCCAGCCCGTGATGCCCGGCTTCACGAAATGCCGTACCATGTACTTGTTGATCAGTTTCGAATATTCCTCCGTATGCTTCAGCATGTGCGGGCGCGGGCCCACGATGCTCATGTCGCCTTTCAGCACATTGATGAACTGCGGCAGCTCGTCGATGTTCGTCTTGCGCATGATGTTTCCCCAGCGCGTCTTGCGCGGGTCATCCTTGGTGGCCTGCAGCGTATCCGCTTGGGCATTCACCTTCATGCTTCGGAACTTGTAGCAGTAGAACTCCTTGTCGTTCAGCCCGTTTCGTTTCTGCTTGAAGAACACCGGTCCCGGCATCGTCAGCTTCGTGATAATCGTCACGATAATCAGGATGAAGGGGAAGAACGTACACAGGAAGAGCAGGGAGAACACGATGTCGAACGTCCGTTTCAGCATCTTGTTGCCTGTCCGGCTCAGCGGGTCCGGCCGCAGGCTCAGGAAAGGCACGTTGCCGATCATGTTGAAGTACACCCGGTTGTGCAGGTAGTTGTAGATGTTCGGCATGCTGTAGAAATGCACCAGGTGGTTCTCGCAGTAATTGATAATCGGCCGGATGATGGCGTGTTCCCGCGAAGGCAGACAGCAGAACAGGAAGTGCGTGTTACTGTCTTTCTCCAGCCATGGGATTGTTTCCTGGGGCGTGCCCAGGTACGGGCATTCTTTCGGGAAATCCGGGTTCGGCTGGAAGTCGAAATACCCTTTCACCCTGAATCCGATCCAGTCCTGGCTTGTCAGTTCGTAATACAGCTCCCGGTTGTTTTCCGAGCTGCCCACCAGCACCACGTAGCGCACATTGCCTCCTTTGGAGCGGTATTCTTTCAGCACCCACCGGACCAGGATACGGAAAACGGCCAGGCAGACAAACAACAGCAGCAGAAAGCTCAGGTAGAAGAACGACCACGTATCCATGAACTTTCCTACGCCCAGGATGATGCCCGACATAATGCCGAAGAACACCGTGCTCCGTAACACCTTGCCCAGAATCTGGTAGGCGAACACCTTCCGTCGGTAGAGCACGACGCCGATTTGCATGCCCGAAATGAAATAACATAACATTACTGTCAAAATCACCTGCAAGTGGGGTGCCATCAGAGTGTTGTGCCACGGCGTGTTTTCCGTCGCGAGGAACAACAAATCGAACAATCCTCCTGTAATCAGTGTTTCTATGGTTACAATAAATAGACTTACCCAACCATTGTACGAATCATATTTTGTTCTCATACGCTGTTTGTAATTTTTAGTGTATTAGTCAGATTGGCTGCAAAGTAACAGATTCTTTGGAGGATTTCCAACGAAATGATTAAGAAGTTTTGCCCAAAGGCGCTAAAATGTACCGTTATCCAAAAAAAATGTATTTTTTGTGACAAATGGGCCCTGTTTTTAGGGACATCTTCGGCTCCGACTCGCAGCTTTCTAAAAAAAACAGCTCCCGGTTTTCCGGGAACTGTTTCATATTCAATGCGAATAGCTGTAAAGTCCGCTGAGGAAGTTTTTTATTCTTTTCCTTTCACCTCGGTTCTGCGGGCTTTCACGGAGTACCTCAGTTCCTTTTCAATCACCCGGTCTTTGCCCAGTCCGTAGGTGTGCAGCCGGTCTTCTTCAATGCCCACTTTCACGAGCCATTTTTTCAGGGCCTCCGCACGTTTTTCGGTTACCTTCTTGTTGATGGCTTCTCCTCCCGTGTGGTCCGCATATCCGCAGATGTCGATTTCCACGTCCGGATTTTCCTTCAGGGCCTTTGCGATGGTAAAGAGTTCGCGGGCATACTTGTCGGTATCCAGTTTCCACTTGCCCCGTTCGAAGTACACGGCCGGCAGTTCCGGCAGTCCTTTGCAGACCACCACTTCCGGCGATTTCTCCGTAATGGCCTTTTCAATGTAGACCGTGTCGCGTATCACCTTCGTCACGGTCCGGGTAGCCCGTTTCCACATCGGCAGGTAGCCCGGAGCATACATCAGGTTGTCCTTCTTCTTTCCGTTGCCGTTGCCGATTTTCCAGATGACTCCGATTTGTGCCGTCAGCACCGTGTTGTGCTTGGTCGTATTGATGGAGTTGATGCCGTCGAACTTTCCGTTTCTGATCCAAATCATGCCGCCCTTCACCTGGGCGTCCAGGTGCGGGTTGATGCGGTATCTCACGGCCAGGTCACCTCCCAGTCCCAGGTCCACCTTTTTCCCGACCCCTTCGGCAAAGCGGCTGTCGTCGCTTCTGCGCTTCACGGTCGACGAGAAATGTTGCAGGTAGATGCCCGGTGCCGCAATCAGGGCCCATCTTCTGTCCCCGTCGCTTCTGCGGAACAGGTTCAGCAGGTTGGTTTCCCAGTTCAATCCCACGTTCAGCATCCGTACCTTGCTGTAGAGGTCCCTGTATCGCATGGAATTTTCCGGGATGTCCGTATTATAATAGGTGTTCCCGTTGGGCAGCAGCAGGAAATCATCCTCGTAATACTGCGAGCCGGCCCGGTTCACGCCATAATCCAGGCTCAGTCTCACGCCGAACAGCGGGCTGATTTGGTAGCCCCCTTGCAGGCCCACCATTCCTCCCAGGAAATTATAGTTTCCTCTGCTCAGCGAGCGGAAGTCACCGGCAAAATATGGAGAACCGATGTGGAATCCCACTGAAAAGCGGGAATAGTCCTTATACAGTTCTTCCTTGGTGGGATAATCCTTCCACGGGTCATCCACCTTTACCGTTTCTTGTGCGGCGAGGTTCACGACACCTCCCCACAGGCACATTGCAGCCACAATATATTTTGCGTAATTCATATACATCTCCATTAATTAAGTCCATCGTTTTTCATTTGCAGGCGGAAGCATACGTACGCCCGTTTCCCGTAATTCTGTCCGTTCTGTTTGGCCTGCAGTCCCACCACCATTTTAAAGCCTTCCAGTGAAGTAGGGGTTACTCCCGGAGTCAGGTTGCTCTTCATGCTCACCTGTCCGGCCGTAGATACCTCGATGTAGTTCCACAGTTCTCCTCTGGCCACGCCCTGCGTGTCGTAGATGGCCGCCAGGGAGTACACCACCGGCAAGTCCTTGCGGCTGCTGCCTTCCACTGTGGAAGAAGCCGTTACCGCCGCATTGAACAGAGACTGTATGCCCTCAATCTGGCAGATGGAAGCCCCCGACTGGTTGAGGATGGCTTTCAGCACCGGCAGCTTGTAGATTTCACTCTCTGCGAAGTTGCCCACTCCGATGTCCTCCTTGGTCTGCAGGATTTCCGTGCCCGCCATGAACGTATAGTCCGTATTCGTATCCATCGCTTCGTGGCTTTCCAGTCGCAGCGGTCTGTATTCAGTCAGCTTGTAGTTGTTGCCGTCGTTCAGCACCACAGCCACCTGATACGGAAGCGCCTGTCCACCTTCCAATGCCTCTTCCAGTGTGAAGCCCACTTTCACGGTCAGCTCTCCGTAGGCACTTTGCGTCACCTCCTCTACCGTCATTGCCGGCAGGCTGTTGCTGCTTCTCACCGGTATCACCTCCCTGCATCTCAGTCCGACGATGCCTTTCAGGTTCGTCAGTTTGCCGGCTGCGTCTTCCGGGGTGATTTCCACTTTCAGTTCCATGGTGTAGTGTCCCGGAGTGGTTTCCTTCACCTTCACCGTGCCGTCGTTGTAATCGGCCAGCAGTTCGAAGCTCTGTATGCGGTTCATCAGCGTTTCCACCTGCTGTTTCAAGGCGTCGTATTGTGAAGTCAGCTGGGCAATCTGCTGTTGCATTTTGTCAAGCTGTTCCTGCAGTTGCTGTGCAGCCTCCTCGATGGCCTGGTTCATGTCGTCCAGGGTAGGGCAGTCGTTGATTTTCTGGAACATTGCTTCCAGCTGGCGGTCGATGGCAGCCTTGTCGTAGTAATTGTCCAGCAGCTTTTCTATTTCTTCCTGGGTCACGTAGTTGCTTTGTCCTTCCTGCAAGTTCTTGATTCGGTTGTACAAATCCGTAATCTGCGATGCCTGCAAGTTCACTTTCGAAGTCAGTTCACCCAGTTGCTGGTTCGTCTTTTTCAGGTTTTCGTTCAGCGTTTCCACGAAACTATTGAGTCCGCTCACCTCCTTGCTCAGGTTGTTGTAGTTTGTCTGCAAGGCCAGGATGGAAGACTGCACGTAGTTGTTCAGCTGCGTCAGGGCCTCTGCCTGTTTCTGCTGGTCCCCCTTCAGGTTCAGAATATCCTGCGTCTGTTGGTCCACCGTCTTTTGCAGGGCGAGCAAGTCCTGTTTCAGTTGGGCCAGTTCGGCCGGGTCGCTTCCGCCTCCCTGCTGTTCCAGTGCGCTCAGTCTCTTTTCAATGTCAGTCAGTGTCAGCTGGTAGGCCGTCTGCATGTCCTGTATCAGTCCTTCCAGGGTGCTCACCTTGAGTCCCAGTTGGTCCAGTCTGGTCGACAGCTCGTTCAGTTTTTGCGTATGATTCTCCACCAGCTCCTTTGTCTGCTGCAAGTCATTGCCAAACAGCTTTTGTGTGTTGAGCAGTTTTTCCAGCTGTTGGTTCATGGCCGTCTTCAAGTCGTCCAGGTTCTTCTGCAAGGTCGTTACCAGCTCTTTCAGTTCGTTCAGTTCGGTGTCGCTTCCCGGAGTCAGTGCGTTGATGGCTTCCCAGATTTTGTAGATTTGCAGGTCATATTTTTCCACCAGGTTGTTCAGTTGCTCTCCCAGGTTGTCGTATTTGCTGTTCAGTTGGTTCACCTTGTTTCCGAGCGATTGCACCGTCGACGACAATCCGGCCATTTCATTTTCCACGTTTTGGATTCTTGCGTCCACCTCCGTTTTTACGGCAGTAATTTTTTCGATGGTATTTTGGCGCAGGCTTTCCAGGTTGGCGGCATTTGTAGCCGTTGCCTTCTTCACCTCATCCACGAGCGCCTTCAACTGGTTGATATCCGTGGTCAGCTTGTTTTTCACTTCCTGTAGCTGGGTGAGTGCTTCTTCCATTTTCTGCTTCTGGTCCGCCATGTCGCTGCCCAGTCCGGCCATTTCTGTTTTCAGGCCTTCAATGGCCAGTTCCACCGCCTTCTGCTTTTCCTGCAAGGCCTCCACCTGCATTTCCAGTTTGGCCACCCGTCCGTCCAGCACGTTCAGGCTGGTGTCGATGGCGTTGATTTGGTTGGAGACTTCCAGTAACCGCGTATTGAATTCCTGGTTGGCAATCTGGATATTCTCCTTGAGTTGCTGTATTTCTTCCGTATTGCCGTCAATTACCGCCTGGAGTTCCGCAATCCGGTTGTTCAAGTCCGTTTTCACAGTCTCCAGTTCCGTTTTCAGCCGGTCAATATCCTCTTTGTGGCCACTGCCACCCTCCGCAAGCGCTTCTTCAAGCGCTTTGATTTGTTGTTCGATGAGTGTCACCTTTTCCTTCAATCCGTTCAGGTTCACCTCACCATTATTGATTTGATTTCGAAGAATTTCCAGTTGTCCGTCGTAGTCTTTTTGGCAACTGGTAAGGAGCGACGTGCCACTTAAGCAGAGTAGCGCTGCGGCTGCCAGTAAATAGCCTTTTCTCTTTGTCATAACGATATAACCTTAATGTTAGTTAGAATAATTCAGTTTCATTACAACAAATATAAAGAAAAATTGTTAGAGAAAAGTGAAGAAATCCTTTTTTTTTGCTTAATTCTTCATTTTTCGCCAGCCGTAGTGCCAGATTTTGAAGAACGGAGCCCAGCATACCTCCTGCGGGTAATCGTGTACGAATCCCCACATCCTTTTCAGGGAAGTCGAAAACCTTCCACCGTCTGTCTGCATTCTTTCCCGCGACAGCCGGGGGTCGAACTGACCGAAATTGCCGGCCCGCATGATTTCCTCCAGCAGCCGTCTGCCTCTTCGTTCCGAAGGACTCACCGGCATGTATTTTCTTTCCAGTCCGAATATCGTTTCCAGTACCCACATCACCTCCGCCGCAAAATCCGTCATTTGCAGTGCGCGCCACTGCCGGGCCGTCCGTGCCCGTTCCTCCGGGCTTGTTTCTTGTCTGAATACATAGAAGATGTCCATCAGCTGCCGTAATCCTACGCCCTCACTCAGCAGGTGGCGGTAAGCGTGCAACACCAGAAACACCCGGTTCATTTCCCCCTCCGGTACCCGGACGCTTCCGTCGGTTCCTTCCAGGGTCGTTTCCTGTCCGAAGCCGTTTCGCTTCCATTGGCGGCATAAGGCTTGCAGCCTGTAGTTCGTCAGCGGGTTGAACATCCACGACGGCGTGGTGTGTACCTCCACCTCACACACTTTCGACAACTCCATGTCCACATGGTGATACACCACCTCCGCTTTCGGGTCCGTTTCCCGTGCCAGTCGGATAATCTCTTTCCGGCTTCCTTCCAGCCAGATGTCAATGTCACCCGGCATCCGTCTCAACGGGTGCGGATACAGTTGAGCCACTCCTTGTCCTTTCAGAATCATGGAGCGCATGCCTTTCCGGGCAAAGAATTCCGATACCCTGACCGCTTCCTTGTTGATTGCTTGGTTCACCCGTTCAATCTGGTGAGTCCGTCCTATCCATTGCATCAGTAAGGGCCGGGGCGGTTTGCTGGCGGCAGGAAGTACCTCGGCAGCTCCCAGCAATACCCCTGTCAGCTTCTGCTTTTCTGCCAGTTCCAGCACTTCAATCCATTCCTGTGCGGAAAGAGGAGTTTCCGGTGCACTTCCCGTCCCTACAGCCAGTTTGAGCAATTGGAAAAATCGGTTTTCCTTGCCCATCACATTTCCCTTATCACGTTGCGGATGAACAGCGTGTTGCCGATGATATAGCGGCGCCACATCCGTTTGGGTTCCTTGATGAGTCGGTACAGCCATTCCAGGCTATGTTCCTGCCACCACATCGGAGCCCGTTCCATGGTGCCTGCAAAGAAATCGAATACCGCTCCGATGGTACCGCAGTGACAATGGATGTGCAGTTCGTTCCAGTGGCGGTAAGCCCATTTCTCCTGTTTGGGAGCTGTCATGCCAATCCACAGCAAGTCGGGGTTGGCCCGGTTGATGGCCTCGATGATTTCCCGGTTCTCCGCTTCCGAGAATTCCGGTTTGTAGGGTGGGGAGTACGTTTCAATCCGGATGTTCGGGTACACCGTTTTGCCCTTCTCGCGAATCAGTTTCAACACTTTTTCGCTGCTTCCCATGAAGAAGCACGTTCCTTCCTTGCGGTTCAGGCGTTCCATTTCCATTGTAAACAAGTCCCAGCCTGCAATGCGTTCTTTCGGCTGGCTTTTGGCTTTCAGTTTCCGGCAGGCCATTACGATACTTGCGCCGTCGGGAATCAGCGCATCGCCTTTCATCAGTGCTTCGGCAAAAAAATCATCCTTCAATGCCGTGTTATAGGAATGTGCATTGATGGTGTTGATCAGTAATTTTCCTTCCGGAAGCGCTTCTAGTTCTTTTTTGGATTCAACGATTTTAAGTTCCTTTAATTTTAGCATATATCTGCGTGTTTTGAGGAAAGTTTATACATATAAATTTTGAATATCTTGTTTTATCCGTTGGAAGACAGGAGAGCATTGTTTGTAATCGTAATTCAGGTTCAACATATCTTCCATATCGCTCACAATATGCAAGTATTGTTGAATGCGATTTTTCTTATCTTGTGGTGAGGCGTTACTTTGCCTGATTTCTTGTAGATGTTTGTTTTTGGTTATTTTATGTACAGGCTCCAATACCGTCTTCAGCAAAAAATGGTGGATGTCATGTCCTCTTACAAAAAGATAGCCATTGTCTTGGTCTAACGTGAAAGAATGGGGAAGGGCACCCATCATTTGTCTTGTGAATTCCTCCTTTTCGTGCTCCTCCTCCGCATAAAGAGTTTGCAATTGCTCTATTTTGAGCGTCACATTCTGTTGCAGCTTTTGCAGGATGTCTGTTTCCGTACATGTGGTGCCGATACCCCGGTCACAAGGAAAAATCTCATTCCATTGCGTGGCAGTAAAATCTTCTCTTCCGTTGGCTTCCAGATACAAGGCCCAAATCAGGAGAGGATAAATGATTCTGGAAGTGTTTTTTACAAAGTTTTCAAAATCAAACTCTACACTCTCTTTGCATGTCTTGCAGCAAAGAGAATGCAGCGTTTCGGCTTGACACATTAAGTTCTCAATAGAATAAGTGTATGTTTGAAGCAGATAAGGGCATTGTGCGATTGTTTTTCCCTCGTCTTTGTAATCCTTCAGCAGGTAATCATAGTCACTGTCTACGCATCCAATGAAAAACGGGTTAAAGTCTCCTGCTTTTGCTTTGTCCAGAATATGTTGTTTCCCTTTTGTGAGACTGTTTATCCCCCCTTCTTCATTGTATGTATAAGGTAAGATTTTAAACTTTTTATTTTGTACTGTGTGCGTAAGCACATCATTCCAGAAAGGAACATCCAGTTCATCCTCTACCAGTACCTTGATGACATTCTGGTTTCCCGTCAGCACGCCCAGCTGCTGATAATATCGTCCATTGATATTTCCCAATAACGAATCGGCCATACTGTTATTTCTTTATCAGTTGTTGTACCTCTTTGACCTGTTCATACCATCCTTCCACCATGCTTGGAGCATGTGTCGATAAGATAATCTGCATATTGGGATTAAGTTTATGGAGTACTTTGACCAGTTGTTCTTTCCATTCCACATGCATACCCAGGTCCGGTTCATCCATGAAGAAGATGCAAGGCTCATTTACGGTATTGTTAACCATTAGCAGCAGCAGGAGCAGCTGTTTTTCGCCCATTGACAAATCTGTATAACTGAGCGGATTTTTAGAATCCTTTCTGATAAACCGCATGTTGTTGTCTATCATTACCGAATACGGTGTCATAAACTCTTGTAGCATCGTATAGAAGCGCATAAAAGCATTGACTTCTGTTCGTTTGATGACCGAACGTATGTCTATGGTTCTGTTTGAGAGTGTATTCAGCAATTCCTCGAATACACCGGCAAATCGGGAGTTCCGGATAAATAATTGCTCATGAATCAGGTAATCCAGATAAGTCCGGTCTTGTCCGGTTTCATCTTTAAACGGGTTGTTGTTCAGAAGGCGTTGTTCAAACGAATTGATTAAGTACACTTTCAGATATTCCAAGACATCCATGCTGCAGGGATTTCCACTTGCGTCAATCAGCTGACAGCGCTGGAGGATGATAAATCCGTCCTTGTCCACGTCGTTTGTGTTCAGATGATAAAGGAACCCTTCTTCTCGCTGATATTCGGCACTGTTGTATTTTTGTTTATCCCATGTCAATCGGTATCCGTTTGTAAAGGAAATGCAAATCCATTCCGACAGTTTCAGCAACTTAGAATCCTTGATGAATTTATCTTTGATGAGTGAGTAACAACTTTTCAAGATTGTGGATTTACCACTCCCGTTTTTTCCACCCAGGATGTTTACATTCTGAAATAAGTCCCAATAGATATGTTCTTCTCCGAACATACCTTTTATTTCAATGTTTTTTATGTAAAACTCATTCTTCATTTTCTTTACTTTGACAGTTTTTTGTATCTGGCTGCGAACCATAGGATTTCGGCGAAGCACACCAGCGGGACGATGAATCCCACCGCCATTGAAACGTGGTCGGCGATGAATCCCATCAGCATGGGCGCGATGGCCCCTCCCACAATCGACATAATCAGGTAGGAAGACGCCTGTTTGGTATGCGTGCCTACGTGGCGCAAAGATAATGAAAAAATCGTAGGGAACATGATGGATTCACACAAGAAACACAGCAGCAGGAAATATCCTCCGATGGTTCCCGGCAGCAGGATGACCGCCACCATGCAAATCAGTGCCCCCGCCGCGCAGGCTGCCAGCACCTTTTCCCCCTTCACGAAGCGCATAATCCAGCTTCCCCCCATACGTCCTGCCATGAACAGGCCCATGCCGCCGAACGAAAGCCATACCGACGCTTTTTGGGCAGTGATGCCCGCGTTCTCCGTCGCATAGTTGATGAAGAAACTGTTGATGCCCGTCTGAGCCGCCACATACAAGAAGAGCGACAGCAGTCCCACGGTAAACGAAGCCGTTTTCCAGAGCGAGGTGTCATTGCCCTGCGTTCCTTTCTCTTCCGCTTCCTGTCCGATTTCCGGCAGTTTCACCCGCGAGAAAATCACCGCAATGAGCAGCACCAGCGTGCCCAGCACCGCATACGGTGTTGTCACGTCGCCCCCTCCGGCAAAGAGGAAGAAGCCCCCCGCCAGCGGACCGCAAATCCATCCCAGCCCGTTGAACGACTGCGCCAGGTTGATACGCCGTTCGCTGCCTTCCGGTTCCCCGAGCACCGTCACATACGGGTTCGAAGCCGTTTCCAGACACGTCAGTCCGCAGCCGATGACAAACAGCGCCAGCAGGAAGAACTCAAACGACTGAATCCGTCCCCCCGGAATGAAGAGCAAGGCCCCGATGCCATACAGCACCAGTCCCGTCAGCACCCCCGTGCGGTAACCGAAGCGGCGGATAATCCGTCCCGCCGGCAGCGCCATCACGAAATACCCCCCATACACCACCGCCTGAATCAGTGCCGAGCGCGTACGGGTAATCTCCATCGTATCCTGAAAATGCTTGTTCAGTACGTCCAGGATACTGTGTGCCACTCCCCACAGGAAGAAGAGCGACGTAATCAAAATGAAAGGAACCAGGAAACTCCTTCCGTCCCTGGTTCTTACTAATCCAATCTTTTCCATGTCAGCTTCTACTGATTTCCAATCCTTTGTCCGATAAACTCATGTCCACGAAACGCGCCCGGTCGTTGGGACGGTTTTCCGTGAGAATCCGGCGGATACGCAGTGCCGCATCCGGATCTTTGGCCACCATGTACAAGTAGCCCCCTCCGCCGGCCCCCGGCAGCTTGTAGCCCAGACACAGGTCGTCAATCCGTTCCGTCAGTGCCTGTACGGCCGGCGGGTTCGTACCTTCGTCCAGCAGCTGGTTCTGCTTCCACGTTTTCCGTACCAGTCGTCCCATGCCCTCGAAATCATTCCGCAGGATGGCGTCGTACATGTCCATAGCATGTCCCTTCATCTGCTCCAGCAAGTGCAGGTGAAGGTTTGAGTTGAGGAACATTCCCCGCACAATCTCTGCCAGGATGCCCTTGGCCGTGCGCGTGATGCCCGTATAATATAAAAGGTGGCATTTCCGGTACTCGTCGCTTGTGAACAGGTAGTCCGGCAGCCAGCGTACCTTCGGTTCCTGGTGCCAGCCCGGCTGTGTCTGCAGCAGTTTCACCCCTTGCAGTACCCCGCCGTACTGATCCTGCCATCCGCCACCCGTGGTGAGCAGCTGTTCCAGTATCAGCGTGCGGCTGCCGATGCCCTGCTTGTCCCAGTTCAGGCCACAGAAATCATTCAGTGCCCCCAGCACCGTCGATGCCAGGATGGAGCTGGTGCCCAGTCCCGAACCTGCCGGAATGGCCGACAACAACGTCACCTCGATGCCCGTGCCAAACGCCTTCAATTGTGCCTCCAGCGAGTCGAAATGCTCCGTCGAGAAATTCGGATGGAATCCTGCCAGGGTCAGTGCCGCTTTCGGAATGGAGAACGGCGACCCCACCTTGCTATAATCCTGTAACTCCTCGTAGGTAGACACCACCTCCATGGCCCCCAAGTCGATGGAACGCAGGGTGATGCGGTACTCCTTCGACGGTTTGACGTACACCTGCAACGGCGGCTGTCCGTTAAGCTCAATGGCCAGGTTCACCACGTTTCCCCCCTCCATCAGGCTGTAGGGTGGGGTATCCGTCCATCCCCCCGCAATGTCGATGCGCACCGGGCTGCGGCTCCACACAATCTGGTCCGCATACACCGAAAGCTTCGGCTGCTGGCGATGATCCATCGTGCCCGTCAGTCCCTGCCGCATCAGGCCGAACGCCCGGTCTTCCAGGGCCTTCGCCTCCGGTTTCCCTTCCAGCTCCAGCACCTTCGCGCGGAACATCGCGTCGCTGATTCGTTTCAGCAGGGGAGACCCCTCCGGCAGTTCTCCCGGCAAGGCGATGCCCCCCTTGGCAAATTCCTCGGCTGCCTCCAGCAAGTCCACCTGATAGAACACGCTCCGTTCCTGGTTCTGGGCCAGCAGGCTCCAGTTCTCCTTGCGGAACACCTCCCGCTGGGCGAACAGGCGTCGCAGGTTGGCATACGCCGAAATCTCGTCTGCCGATACCTTCCGGGCCTTCTGCCAGATGGCCTTTCCGGCTTCTCCCTGTCCGCCGTCCGTCATCCATTGCAGTACCGTACCCAGTTCCTCTATCGAGTCCGTTACCGGGAAAATCGCAGCCGCCTGCAAGTCCTCACAGCCCCGTATCTCGTCCGCCGTCAGTCCTCTTTCCGCCAGCCATTCCGTCACCGGACGTCCCAAGTAGAGGGTAGAAGCCTCTTTCAGGCTTCCCTTGAATTTATCGTTGAAGCCATACGGGCGTGCGGCGAATTCCTTTTCGCCCATCGGCACCACGTCGATGCACACTCCCTCCGGCACCTTCAGTTTCCAGTCGTTGCGCGGCACCCCCGTGACGATGTTCCGGCTGTGCAGCTGCCAGTCCTTGCCCACGTGGCTGTTTTCCACCCAGATTTCCGCGTTGTCCGCCGTCAGGGTAAAGTCCATCTCCGCATTCTGTACGAACACCGCCGGATGCGGTTTCACCTTGTGGTGCATGATGGCCCGCTGGTCCGTCACACAGTTCTGCACCGCCAGCGTCGACGAAATCATCTCCCGGCTTGTGCCGTAGTGGTGGAACTCTCCGCCCGGCAGCGGCAGGATGGCCACCTTCAGGCTGTTCAGTTCCTCGTCCGCGATGCGCGGGTGTGCGCCCAGTGCCAGTCCGAACTCCGAATACATGTCGTAGAACTTCACGTCCCCGTTCGGAGTGGTCGAGCGTTTCACCATCAGTTCCACGGCCCGGTCGCTCAGCAGCCAGATGCCGATGTCCATCAGGAACAGGTAATCCTGCATCAGCTTGCCCATTTCCTCCACGCTCGGTTTTTGCAGCATGAAGTCCAACTTCTCCGGTTCCTTCCGCGAAGACACGAATACCCCGTGGTTCTTTGCCAGTTCCGGGTCTACCCATAAGCCGTAACACACCACGTCCACGTCCGGAATGTCCTGCAGCGGCTGAGTAGCCCGGATGTACACGTCGCCGCTGGCAATCAGTGTGTGCAGCCCTTCCGGAGCCCGTTCCATGATTTCCTCGTACAAAGGCAGTTGCAGTGACAGCAAGTTCTGTGTGAGCCGTTGTCCCCGTGCCCAGCGGAACACCGGAATCGGTGTCAGAATCTTTCCCGAAGGCGCATAGCCCGGCAGTCGCCGGCTCTGGCCTCCCGCATGGAGCAGGATACGTTTTTCCTTTGCCAGCCAGTCCCCGAGTCCGGCTGTGTCACCTTCTTCCGTCCGGCAGGCATTCAGCAGCCACGCCGTACCTCCTCCCGAACCCAGTTTCTTGCCCACCGGGTCCGACGTGCAGAACCACTCCTTGTGGTCCGCGTGCATGATATCGTGAAAACATTCCACCAGATTCGGTGGCAATGACAGTAACTTTTTCATCTTTACAATTAATAATGAATAATGAATAATGAATAGTGAAGAATGAATAATGAATAATGAATAATGAATAATGAATAATTAATAATTAATAATGAAGAATTAACAATGATAGTGGATGGAATGCACCCACTCGTTTTTAATTATTAATTGACTTACAGCTTAAATATTCGTTCCATTAATTTCCATTTTTCCTGCGACGTCGCTCCCGGCGCTGCTTTCTGGTATTTCGCCATGTGTGCTTCCCATTCTGCCTGGCGGGGCAGGGTAGCCAGTCGGGCGTAGTCTCGTTCCATGTCAAAGTCATCCGTCGTGTCCATGATCATGAACAGGCGGTTTCCGTCGATGTAAATCTGCATGTCGGTGATGCCCACTTCGCGGATACCCGCTTTCACTTCTTCCCACACGTGTGCATGTTCTGCCACGTAGGCCTCAATCAGCTCCTTGTCGTTGTAGAGCTCGAGTGTTTGGCAATATCTTTTCATAATGAAAAATTAACAATGAATAATGAATAACGTCTCAAGATATATTCTTACTAAGAAAATCTTTCAAGGGTTGTAAAGCAGGTGAACTAAGATTCCAATATTGGATATCATTGAATTGCCATTGTCCACCTCCTAATTTTTTTCGTTTCGTGTTACTTAATGTCTTTTGTGAACTGATATAAGTATATAGTTTTCCTTTCAGGTCTGGGGTTAAGTATTTATCTCCCAAGCAAATCTCATAATCTGAATAACAGTCGAACCAGTGTGCATGATTTTCTTTCTGCATCAATTCTTCCAATAGATTCTCAAAAATACCATCTTGTGCATTATTGGGAAAAAGGAAGATTCCATCAGCCTGCATTTCATTGTCTTGCAGTTCTTGGTTAATGCGTTTCATGGTAGCTGTAAATCCATATCCGGTAGCTGGAGTATCTGCATCAAACACAATCAGATTTTTTCCCCCTTCAATGGTATTCTCTTTAAATTTGTTGGCTACATTCACTAGATTGGAATTTCCGTCTACACAAATTATTTTATATTGTTCTTCGGTAAATCCAAGATTCCTTATCACAGTATCTAGAAATACATATTCGGATGTTTTTTCATACCGTGCCTCAATGAATATATGTGTCATCCTATCTTACCTCCATTTCTTGTTTAATAGCATACGCAAGTTCTTCTGCACTATAACGTAAGGCTACAAGTTCGTCATCATTTTTTCTTATTAGTTTGTAGGATGCAATAAGTTGTGGTTGTTTCGATTTTCCGATAGCCTTGACTAGTGATTTAACTAAATCTAGACTATGCGTAGAGGCAAAAATTTGCGTATGATGCTTTTGACACATATAGAGGATGACTTCCCATAGTTGTGGCATCACGGAGAAATGTAAGCCATTGTCCAGTTCATCTATAATGAGTATGCCATTTCTACATTTATAAATGGAAAGTATGACTGCCAATACCTTACGTACTCCATCTCCTAATACATTGATTGGAAGTCGTGTCGGTAGCCCTACGTCTACCATTATTCTGCTGCCTACCAGTTGCAAGTCAATGATGCGTGGTTCTATAATTTTGAGTGCCTCTATAATCTCATTTTCCTGTTTGTTTTTGATTATTTCAGCTAATTTCTCCACAATGTTGGTTTGCATGTGGTTAGAAGGAATATATTCTGCATAAAGTGTTTCCTTGTACCTTTTGTCAGAAGTTATATTTCCTTTTTTCTCTTCTGTAATTACTAGCTCAGAATGGTACTTATTTTCTTTTTCTGCTTCTGTGGAAAAGTTAATTTTTAAACCATAGCGTTTACCCGCACTTTCTGAGGAAGTCTTTTGTAAATCTTCCAAAGAGATATTCTGAGAATGCGATTCAATCATTTGGATAGAAACGTGTCGGCTTTGTTCTCCTTGGCTTGTTAATTGTATAATATGGTCAGGATTTGCTTGATAGAATTCAATTTTTAAATCTGTTTCTTCTAGTGAGTCCAATGCTCTGGCATTATTTGCTAAAATGGGCAATATAGGATTGTCGGGGCCTGACAATATAAATAATGACTCTAGTAAAGAAGATTTGCCACAATTATTCTTTCCAAAAAAGAGATTTACCAATTCAAGTTTATGGAGTGTACATTGGCGGATTCCTCTATAATTTTCTACTGAGAAGTCTGTATAAATCATATTTGTAGCTATTTTCCTGTGAATTGACAGGACAAATGTAACAAAAATAACCTGTTTATTGTATCAAAATTGTTGCAGAATCTCAAAAAAACACCGAAAAACGAGGGATATGTATATGCTTCATGTTTTTCATTTTGTTCTTTCTTCCTCTATGTTTCTGACTTCTTCCTCCGACAGTCCGGTGGCCTCTGCAATCTGTGCCGTAGTTAGTCCCAGTGCTTTTAAGTTGCGTGCAATTGCGGCTTTTTCTTCCGCACGGCCTTCCGCACGGCCTTCTGCACGGCCTTCCGCACGGCCTTCCGCACGGCCTTCCGCACGACCTTCCGCACGACCTTCCGTACGGCCTTCCGCACGACCTTCCGCACGACCTTCCGCACGGCCTTCTGCACGGCCTTCTGCACGGCCTTCTGCACGGCCTTCCGCACGACCTTCCGCACGTTCCGTCATGATGTTGTCCCTCAGAATCACGATATTATCCAAGTGTTTGTAGTATGCCTTCAGTTCCTCTCGACTCATGCGGTCCAGTTTCAGTTGCTCCTTCACCTTGTCCAGTCCCGGTGCCGTGGCATGTTCAGGTACATTTCCCGTATTCAGGTAATAAATCCATTCTTCCAGCGGCGTCTTCGCCACCCGGTTGAAATCGTTCACCTTCAGGATGTAATACTCTGGATAGAGTTGGCTCACCTTGTCCACTTTGAATGTCTGTCTCTGGAACGGGCTCAGTTCTAGGATGTCTCCCTCATGGATACCCACGAACTCCGTCTTTCCGTGATACACGAAATCCTTTCCGTGTCCCAGCGAGAAATACACGATGTTCACGCTGTACACCTTCCGCACCTTCTCGTAGCCTTCCCCCCGGTTGATATATTCCGTCACCAGCTTGGAAGCCCCGAAGAGCATCCGTTGGAAATACGCAAACTCATTGTTGTTCTGCACCTCGATGAGCACCAGTTCTCCCTTCGAGTTTTCTGCCAGCATGTCCACCCGGTTGTATTTGTCAAACTCATCCTCCTGGTTGCTTTCGCTTTCCAGCAGTTTGTGGATGGTCACCTTTTCCTCCAGCAGTGTGGTGAGCAGTCCTTCCAGCACCGCATAGTTGGCCTTGTTGCGCAACAGACGCTTCATGGCCCAGTCAAAACGAATATAACTTTCCATAGGGCAATGCCTTTATTTTGTTCTTTTTACAAAGGAAGCAAATTCTCCGCAGAAAAGCAAAAAGATTCCCGCATCTCCTGCCTTAAAAACGCTGGGATGGGGAATCTTTCGTTTTCCGTTGTGCGCCGTATCCGGCTCTTCATTTTTAATTATTCATTCAAATCGTCTGGTGGTTGATGCAAATCCCTTTCAGGTACCATTCATACAAGCGGTGGATACCCTCGTCGATTTCCACCTTGTGGTGCCATCCCAGGCTGTGCAGCTTGCTCACATCCGTCAGCTTGCGCAGCGTGCCGTCCGGTTTGGACGCATCCCAGCGCAGTTCGCCCTTGAAGCCGATTTCCTTCATGATCTTTTCGGCCACTTCGCGGATGGACAGTTCCTTGCCCGTACCCACGTTGATGTGGCAGTTGCGGATTTCCGTGATGCCGTCGGCGTTCTTCACCGAGTCGTCGTATGTCTGCTTGAAGTCCACGTTCAGCAGTACGTGTACGCTGGCATCCGCCATTTCCTCGCTCCACAGGAACTCACGCAGCGGCTTTCCGGTACCCCAGAGGGTCACCGCTTCGGCTGCTATGCCGTAGTGCGCCAGTACCTCCGTAATGTCTTTCTTGTCCGATGTGCCGTCCACCACAAATTTCTCGCCGTTGCGCATGACGCTCACCGGACGCAGGCTGATGTCCTTGCGCACTGCTTCCCAGTCGCCCTCGTTCAGGCATTTGGCCAGGTAAATCTTGCGGATCATGGCCGGCAGCACGTGGCTGTTTTCCAGGTGGAAGTTGTCGTTCGGACCGTAAAGGTTCGTCGGCATGACGGCGATGTAGTTCGTGCCATACTGCAAGTTGAAGCTCTCACACATCTTCAGTCCCGCAATCTTCGCGATGGCATACGGTTCGTTCGTATATTCCAGCGGAGAGGTGAGGAGCACTTCCTCCTTCATCGGCTGCGGTGCTTCGCGCGGATAGATACACGTACTTCCCAGGAACAGCAGCTTCTTCACCCCATGACGGAAACTCTCGCCAATCACGTTCTGCTGAATCTGCAAGTTCTGGTAGATGAAGTCTGCCCGGTAGTGCAGGTTGGCCATGATGCCCCCCACGTGTGCGGCAGCCAGAATCACCGCATCCGGCTTTTCCTCATCGAAGAACGCCTTTACGGCCACCGGGTCCAGCAGATCCAGTTCCTTGTGTGAGCGTCCCACCAGGTTGTTATATCCTCTTTCCTTGAGGTTGTTCCAGATAGCGGAACCCACCAGTCCGTGGTGTCCCGCTACATATATCTTTGCTGATTTATCCAACATAATCAAACCTCCGTTTTAATTAAAAAAAGAATCTCGTTTTTAATTATTAATTTTTAATTATTCATTATTAATTATTTCACGATTCCTTTCTCCAGGTATTCTGCCAAGTTCGTACGGATTTCTTCGCCCGCCTTTTCTACAGCTACCTTTGCCATATCTGAATCCACCATGATGTTGATCAGTTCCTCGAAAGAAGTCTTGGTCGGGTTCCATCCCAGTTTCGCCTTCGCCTTGGTCGGGTCACCCCAGAGATTCACTACGTCAGTCGGACGATAGAAGTCTTCGCTCACTTCCACCAGACACTTGCCGGTAGCCTTGTCGTATCCCTTTTCGTCGATTCCTTTGCCCTTGAATTCCAGTTCGATGCCGGCACGCTTGAAGGCCAGGTAACAGAATTCACGCACACTGTGCTGTTCGCCGGTAGCGATGACGAAATCTTCCGGTTCGCTGTTCTGCAGGATGAGCCACATACATTCCACGTAATCCTTGGCATATCCCCAGTCGCGCAGCGAGTCGAGGTTACCCAGGTACAGCTTTTCCTGCTTGCCCTGTGCAATACGGGCCGCAGCCAGCGTAATCTTACGTGTGACGAACGTTTCTCCGCGGCGTTCTGATTCGTGGTTGAACAGGATACCCGAGCAGCAGAACATGTGGTAAGCCTCGCGGTATTCCTTCACAATCCAGAAACCATATAGCTTGGCCACTGCATACGGGCTGTAAGGATGGAACGGCGTGTTCTCGTTCTGCGGCACTTCTTCCACCTTTCCATACAGTTCCGAAGTAGATGCCTGATAGATGCGGCAAGTCTCTGTCAGTCCACACAGACGTACGGCTTCCAATACACGGAGTACCCCTGTAGCGTCTACGTTAGCCGTAAATTCCGGCGAGTCGAAGCTCACCTGCACGTGGCTCTGTGCGGCCAGGTTGTAGATTTCCGTGGGGCGCACCTTGCTCACTACCTGCAACATACTCATGGAGTCCGTCAGGTCCGCATAGTGCAAGTGGAAGTTCGGTTTTCCTTCCAGGTGTGCGATACGTTCGCGGAAATCCACTGACGAGCGGCGGATGGTGCCGTGTACGTCATAACCTTTTTCCAATAAGAATTCAGCCAGGAACGATCCGTCCTGACCTGTTATACCTGTGATTAATGCTACTTTTCTTTCCATATAAACTTGTTAACTCTTTGATTTTATTTTATCTGATAATTGAGAGATTATGCAATATATTGTTAGGGGTTAAGAATTTTTTAAAATACATTTATTATAAAGTTCCATTATTTGTTGTGCTTTGTACTCCCAAGATAATTTTTGTTGTTTTTCTATACATCCCTCTGAAAGTGTTTGAAGAATGTCTCTATGTTGGTATAAGTACGTTATTTTTTTCGCGAAGTCTGTAATGGCTTGTTTCGGATTGGTTAAAGGAATCTTTATACCAATTTCTTTAGAAACTATTGGGCCAAATCCACAACGGTCAAAGCAAACAATAGGTAAATGATTGGTAATTGCTTCAAGAATAACTGTTGAAGTAGCTTCGAAAATACTTGTAAAAAAGAATAAATGACATTTCTGCATTAATAGATGTACCTCCTTGTTAGGAATGAAATTGTACCATTGGCATATATTACTTATTCCTAAAGAATCTGCATATTGATGATAGGCTTGTGTCTCTTCATCTGTAAATGCTTGTCCTACAATGTGAAATTTGATACCTTTTAGATTTTTTAGTCGAGCAATTGTCTCTAGCGCAAGTTTTAGTTGTTTTGTATAGATAAATCGCCCAACCCATAATATATCGAATGTTTCATTATCTTTTTTTGTGTCTATCACTTCTTGTTTGATGAAGCAACCAGTTTCATTTATTAATAATGGCCTAATATTATAGGCATTTTGAATGGCAACTTGAGCTTCTGGGGTAGCTGTAATTACGTAATGAGCTTTCTTTATAATTTGTTTTACACGTGGTGAATACCGTAATTGTAATTTAGTTATAAAGTTTTTAAGTAAGAAAAATGCTGTATATTTCATTCCTCCTCCTTTTAAGAAACTATAAGGAATAGAGCCTATTCCAGCTATTGGACCCCAAACTAACGGTTTTTCAATTTTCCATAAATATCCGGGTTCACGAAATCCGACCATGTTGAGTTGATGAATGATATCTATATGTGTTTGTCGTATGATATCCTCTGCTATTGTAAGAGTCTTTTTTTGCCATTTTTGGTAATAATAATAAAAGCGCCAGTCTCCTTGATTCCAGCACATATTTCTAATTTTTTCGGACACAGGATTGTAATAGAAATGCATGTTCTTACCTTGTGGCAGATTGGGCAAGGCAGTTTCTATTTTATCTTGAAACTCTCCTTCTGTAATAATGTATAGTTCACAATATTTAGCAAGGTTTATACACCAGTTCCATGCCATTCCTGGTTCACTCCCCATATTAGGAGAACAGGCATAAGCGTTGATAAGGATAGATAACATATTTATTAATTTTCTATAGAATCAATTATATACTGAATTGATTGATTTCGGTATAGACTTAGTTGTTCATTAGCTATTGTAAAATCTATATTATTAGAGATATTGATAGAATCAGTTACAACATTGTCTTTTATCAATCTTGAATTAAGTTGAGTAACATTTAGTAAGGATTCCAGACGTGAATTGTTGGTTTTCTTAGCAGATATAATACTATAAAATGGAATATTAAAATTGATTGAAAATGCAGTTCCATGGAAAGAATTCGTAATTACATAAGTTGCATTGTGTATTAATGATAGAAATTCGGCTGGTCCTGCATCTAATATATTTATAATTCCTTTATTTTGTGTATTGGCATAAGCTCTTTTACAGATTCTATATACCTTTAAATTATATTCTTTCCCAATTCTAAGAGCTAAATTTACAATTGCTTGAGAGTCCGATAATTGATAGATAAGTATGTATTTTGTAGGCATCTTGGGATAGGGCTTCATGACTTTACTCCATTCTGTTTTATTAAGCAGTAAGGTAGGATCCAATACTAATTTTGCATCTTTATTGATAAGCTGTTTTACAAGGTTTACCCCAGATTGTTCTCTAACAGAAATATGATCTAGATTATTAAGTAATTTGCTGTATTGTTTTTCTAGTAACTCTGGAATAGAAGAAACTCCAAAACTGGAAGCGTATGCAATTTTTTTCTTATCTTTAGATGCAAATGTAAGGAAATAGGGTTCTATGGATGAAGAAGTAAAAGGATTCCATACTTGGTCGCTACCGACCATATATATATCATATTGAGGATAATTTTTATAAAGGTCAGGCATTGATGTAAATTCTTTACTGAATTTCGTATTTTTTTTATGAAATTCAGCAAAGCGTTGAATTCTTTGTTTTATTGCTTTGTTAAAAAAGGGGCAAACACAATCTATGGAAAAATTGATTAAGCGATATTTTATCCAGTAAAGAATTTTTTGTTTGTTATTTTGTTTTAGAAATGCTTTTGACAATTTTGAATCCTTATATCGCCAGTTTTTATAGTACAAATAATCTATGATTTCTGCTTCGAAACCTAGTTGCTGCAATTTCTTTTCCAAAGCAAAGGCTTGTAATTCAGCTCCATAATTATTTACTTTTACTATTGTTATTATACCTATTCTAGTCATTTTGGAATATCTTTTAATATATTTTTTTTCATTACCTTGTTATGTATTATGGACATCAATCGATAGCCTCCCCAAAGTAATTTCCATGGCATTTGATTGGTAAGTATTGCTAATCTTAATTTGGGGGGTAATATTAGATTGAAAAAATTGGGAAATAATGCAACAGGATGATATTGTATATATTTAAAACCGTCATATAAACGTGGTTGTCCATTAATAGCATCGATTAGTTTACTATTAAAAGTATATAAATCAGGAGATTCTTGGATTAATTTGTTACCATGTGGATTATTTGCTATAATTAATGAAACTCCTTTTTTTGAATCTTCCTTATCAAAGGATTTCCCCCAAAAATCGGCTAGAGTGATATCTGCTACTCTATTTATAGATGAGTATATACAATTACTACAACTTCTTCTATCTAGTAGACATCCTGAGAATATTTTATAAAAAATATCCTGTTTCTTAGGTACTTTGTATGGGTTTCCTTTAATTTCTATGGTTGTATTCTGAGAATTATTCCATCCGTTTTTTTTATCTCGAAAAGATAATATATGATTAGCATGGTGGTATTGAAGGTGTAATTGTAACGCTTCATCACTTGGAATTCCATGACAAATGATTTCAGTTGTATATAGGTTTTCTAATGTCTTTTCTTTTCTGAGAAATCCGTAAAGACCGGCTATTTGACATGGAGTTCCAGAAAAAAGAACCGTATATCCTTCATGTAATTTTTGTTTAATTGATGAATAGATGTTACTTACGTCACTTTGAATGTATTTGCTATTCATTAGAAGTTCAATATCCGAACTGTTCTCAATTAAAATATGTTTTGCTTTATTTTCTTTCAATGTCGAACCTACTACAATACCCTTACTAAATTTCTTAAAAAAACTTAGGGCTAATGCTGCAAAGGCACCTCCACTAGCAGCGTTTATTCTATATTTTTCTATTTTACACCAACCACCATATACAATCATATTGGAAGTTGAATTCTTTTTTACCGGGGTTATTATAGGACATACTTTCTCACAAAGACCACAATTAACACAATTAGTTGTATCAATAGAAATATATTTTAATCCATTTGTTGTAATTGGTTTAACCGCATTATGCTTACAACTTTCTACACAGGCAAGGCATCCTGTGCAAAATTTTTTTGAGGCTAAAATTGGCATTTTAAATTGTTGTATAGATTATATCTAATTGTTTATTAATGTTGGTTATGTTAAATTCGTTATCTAGAAGTTTATCAGCTTCTTTGACCAATGAATCTCTATATTCTTTAGAGTTGATTAGTTTTTCAAGGCAATTGGCTAATTCATCCATATTATATGTGTCGAAGATTAGTCCGTTTATACCGTTATGCATAATATCAGATATGCCTCCTACAGGTGTTGTAATAACAGCTATTCCATAAGCTATAGCATCTAGTACACCCATTGGAAATCCTTCTCCCCAACTTGGTAAACAATAAATAGAGGCTTCTTGAAATGTTTGCTCTTTTTTCTGATTGCTAACCCAACCAAGAAATTGTACTTGGTCATTAGGTATATTATATTGCTTTTGTAGTTCTTTAGCTTTGTCTATTTCACCATTTCCTGCAAATATAAGTTTCCAATCTTTGTGATTTTGGCAGATTTTGGAAAAGGCTATCAATAAGCGATTATATCCTTTTCTCTCATTTAGGGTTCCTGCAAAGAGTATATGTTTTTGCTTTTTGGCAAAGTCTCTATGAACTATCGGGCATGGATTATATAAGACCTTCATTGTAAACTTATTCTCTGGAAAAGCTTGATTTATCCATTTAATCCATTGTGGAGACAGAACAATCAGTAAATTTGAGTATGAGAATAGGGTTTGTAATATCTGAGTGTATTTGTCGTTTCTAAATAAAAGTTTTTCTGTGGATGGGTGAAAGTGGACAATAATTTTCTTATTAAGTAATTTTGCTATTCTCGCGAAGATTAATTTCCTTTTGGCTGAGTTGTTATAGCTTACATGAATATGTACAATGTCGTAAAATGGTAATAAGATGATATATTCAAGTAATGCAGTGCCTAGATACCATAATTTGCGAATTGAATTTCCATCTCGATGGGTTTGAATCCATTTGCAATGATATTTTTTCCATTGTGAGCCTGTCTCATGTGCTTTTATAACAGATGTGATACCTCCACGAGTTTTTCTAGAAGTTGCTATAATTAATACTTTAATCATGATTGTTTTAATGTTTTAAATTTCTCGTAGCCTTTTTAGATCTTCTAAATTAAATCTTTTACTTTCAGGATAAAGTTTTTTTTCATGTTCTATAATTTCGTTAACTGTAAAACGATATTTAATTATTTTGGCAGGTACTCCGCCAATAATGGAATATGGAGGGCAAGATTTTGTTACAACAGCACCGGCTGCTATTATAGTTCCTCGGCCAATTGTTACGCCTTTTAATATTGTTACATTTGCTCCAGTCCATACATCATCTTCAATAATGACTGGCAAATCGTTCTCTGGTAATTTGTCATGATTATCAATAATATATTTTCCTATTACATTGACGCGATGATCACCTGTAATTATAGTAGGTCTTGGACCAAAAATTACATTCTTTCCAATTGTTAAGGGAGCTTTAGTACAATAAAATGTACTACCTTTGGGGATACAACTTCTTTCACCTATTGACATATTATATAGACCTTTCAAATCACTAGACATTGGGCGTAAATAAACATTTTTACCACAATATTTCATTGAATGTTTATAGATAGGGCTCCAAAGCCTATCCCATATATAAGGAAATGATAGGCTTAATTTTATGAGTAGAGTGTATAGTTTAGACATAGAATTATTTTAATACATTTCTGGATGTTTGATTCTGTTGATTAGTATGAGAAACCATTCAGGTATTAAGTTTTTTATTTTTTTTATTGGAGATTTCTTTTTTATCATCCATGAGGCCATATATTGATGTATGGTGTATGTGTTATTTGTTATGTGTAATCTATGGGATACAAAATGAATAGGAGCAAAATACTCGCTTGGATATATATAGAAATTCTTTACTTTTTGAATTCCTTTTGTTCTTTTGAGTCCACAATCTATCATAACCTTTGTTGTATGTTGGACTATGGTTTCTGTATCTCGAATTCTTTCTGGGGTAATTTGGAAATTTAAACTACTGTAATATTCAAGAAGCTTTTGTATTGTTTTATCGTTTTTTTCAGCCGCAAATCCTAATCCTGGATTAATCATTCCATCTACTTTTTTTCGAGGATTTCTTTCAAATCCCATATAAGCTCCTTTTAATATGATTTCATTCATTGGTTTGATTACTTCAACATCTGTATCGAAATAAATACCTCCATAATGATAAATAATCCAAAATCTTGCATAGTCACTAACAAAGGCATATTTCTTCTCAATATATGCTTTTGTAGTATACGGAATCATGTTAACGTCGAAATTGCTTTCATCCCATTGTTTAATTTCATAGTCAGGAAAATATTTCTTCCAAGACGCTATACATTTAACTGCAAGAGGTGGTAAAGGATTACCACCAAACCAACAATAGTGTATGATTTTAGGTATCATAATTATAATATTTTAAAATAGTGATTAAATATTGTTTTGATATTGATTTTTGATTTCCATAATTGATAGAAAATGTGCATAAAAAACATATATATATTATTTGCATGCGTATAATTAATTAAATAATATTTATTGCTTTGTATTGCACAATTTATTAAAAATTTTGAAGTAACTGTTGATTTTGTTGTTGATGCTCCTAGATGGATACATTTTACTCTAGTGTCTAAAAATACTTTTTTGTTAAGTTTTGATATTTTCGAAAATATTATATTCTCTTCAAAGTATAAGAATGTATTGGGGTCAAAAAAACCTATTTCTTTAAAAAAGAGTTTATTCAACAACATACAACTTCCTGATGGTAATTGAATTTCTAGTATATGGTTTTTTAAAGGAATTTTTTTTCTAAATAATAAATTATTATCATTGGTAATTTTGGTGATAATACCAGCTATATTCATGTACAATAGCATATGTATTATGAAGTTCTGAGTTAATGTTATGGCTTTTCTTGAACAATTATAATCTATGGTTTTTAGATCCTTTTTATACAAAATAGGACTTATTATAGCGGCATCGTTTAGTTCATTCAAGTCTTTAATTAATATGGGTATTATATCTTCGACAAATAAAATATCACTATTTAGTATAAGGATAGTTTCAATTTCAGAATCTTGAGTTGTGAGTTTTAGTCCTTTATTGTTTCCTTGAGCATATCCGTCATTGGTTGGGCTAATGAGAAAATTCATTTTAGGTAGTTTAGTCGGAAGGGTTTGATCTTCCTTAATTATTAAGTAGTCATTTTTGAATTCTTCAGTAATGAAGGAAGTTATTTCTTTTATTACTTGTTTATTTGATGACCCATTATCCACTATTATATATTTAATAGGGGCTGTATTATAGCGTTCGACGCTCTTAATACAATTTATAGTATCTTTGCTATTGTTGTAATTGAGGATGATAATTCCGGTTTTTCTTATTTTTTCCATAAATTAAATATAAAACTGTAGATATACTAATAATTTGTTTATAAAGTAAAATAGGGGCAGATGCAATAGATGCCAATATTATGAACAGACACCAATATTTAAGATAGAGTTCATTTCTAGAGCTTTGTTTTAGTATTCCTTTTAATAATAGAATAAGTAAAGATAATGTAGAAATTAGACCGAAGAGCCAATAAAATCCTGCCCATCCTACATCTACGTAATAACAACCATTACCACCATATTCTCTAGTAGTTTTTTGCGCAAATTTATTTCCCCAAATACTATTTCCAATAGAAGGAGTTCCATTTCCCAATATCGTTGTTAGGAAATTTGTTTGATATTCATAAGTATAAAATTTCCAAGCTTGTATTCTGATATCTTCTTCTTGGCTATTATTCCTTTCGACTTGTTCTTTTGTTACTTCAGACATTTTTTGATACATGGGAATTTTAGGTAAAATAACTGTAAAGAAGATGAAGCAAATAACTAGAATAAAGATTTTTTTTGTTATTGATGAATTATTTAATATCAGTAATAAGCTTAATAATGCTGAAATCATAATATATTGTCTGACTACGGATAAGATAATAAAAGTAGCTGTTAAAGCAATTAAGCATAGATATTTTTTTTTCTTTGTTACTATCCATTGATTGATAGAATATAAAAGAAATAAAACTATTAATTCTAGTGAACTGATTGATAGCCTGATGAAGCCTCTTGAGGAATCAAATTCATCTCTTCCTTCACCAAAAATTAGATTAGGAATACTTACCAAATTAATTAAATAGGTGGCCATTCCAATAAAACAAAAAATCCATAGAGCCTTTCTAATTTGTTCTTTGGGAATGTCTAGTTTCATCAAAATAAAAAAGACAAGATATCCCAAAAAGTAAGGTAACGTGGCTATTAGAGTTGTCATGAATGATTGTTGTTGGTATATTATAGCCATAAATGTAGAGATTAATATACCATAAATAATCATCTTATATGTTGTTTTGGGATAATGGCTATATTTTAGATTTACTCCCTTTTTTATAGCTATAATTATTCCTAATGTGCATGATATGTAAAAAAGAAATTTACCTAATGTGGCGGATATAACCCCAAATGGATTATAGAAAGTTAGGCTTGATAAAACTATTAATATATAAATTATGAAAGAAAGATTTTTCTTCATGGAATCATTAAAAGGTCTGATATAAAGTCATGTTTTGAACTCTAAAGATATGATAAATTCTCGTGCCTTTGTATTTAAGCATGAAAATTAGTCTTTATTGTAAGTTTCCAATTTTAGGGTAGCTCCTTTTAGACGGGT